>OJDR01000066.1_pt1 | contig 46380 bp, 40 predicted proteins | sample 1593081 | NCBI WGS metagenome assembly OJDR01 (sample SAMN05416873, study PRJEB24817) | seawater metagenome | isolation source: Sea water | place: Canada:Atlantic | collected 2013-11
AAATACCCAACAAACTGCTGCAAAAACAATCTCGAAAGATCAACAGACCCTAGTCATTCAAATGACGTTAATCAGGTCGATTATTAAATAGTAAAACGCGACAATTTTCAACCCAGAAAGCTAACCTAAGGTTGGCTATTTTGAGCGTTTTTCGCTAACCAGATAGCTAATTGATGACGTTCTTCATCGGTCATTGCAGTTTTATTCATAAAGGGCATATCTTTAGCATCAATCACTCGGGCTTTAATACGAGGCGCCCACTGCTTAATATTATCGACATCAGTAAATATAATACCCGCCGGTGCTATGGTGAAAATAGTGTCACTGGGATTTTCTGAGTGACAAGAGCCACAGCGTTGTTCAATAATTTGGCTAACTTGTGCATCAGTGACAACTTGCTGTTGTTGCTGAGCGGTTAACTCAACGCTTCGAGGCGCAATAGCAAACGCTAAAACAACAGTGGCCACAACAGATCCGACTAATATTAAAGGTTTTTGTTTACCAAAATGGCGTAAGACAAAGTATTGACGCACTGCCGCAGTAATTAAAATAATCACCATCAATACCAACCAATTGGCACTATGATTAAAGGTCATCGGATAATGATTTGAAATCATAATGAAGATGATGGGTAAAGTAACATAGGTATTATGTGTTGAACGTACCTTAGCATTTAAGCCATAAGCAGGATCCGGCGCAGTGCCCTCTTCAACCGCTTTAACTAAGGCGCGTTGCGATGGCATAATACCGAAAAACACATTGCCGGCCATAATAGTGCCAATAATAGCGCCCATATGCATGTATGCACCACGGGCACTAAATATTTGCGTTAAGCCATAAGATAAAGCCGTAGCAACTAGCATTAAAATCAAGCCCAATATCATGCCATGATTTCTTAATTTAGTGCGGACTAAAACTTCGTAAATACCGACACCAACCACTATCGAGCCAATGCCAAGCAAAATGGCTTGCCACTGTGTTAAATCAGCGACACGTTTATCAATTAAATAAGACTCTGCGCCAACATAAAACATTAAGGATAATAATAGAAATCCGGTGATCCACGTCGTATACGCTTCCCATTTAAACCAGTGTAATGTGGTAGGTATTTTGGGTGGCGCCAGTTTATATTTCGCTACCTCGTAAAAGCCACCACCATGTATCGCCCAAAGGTCACCGCCGATACCGTTATCGGCTTTACCTTGTGGTGGTGTTTCTAAATGATTATCTAACCAAACAAAATAGAAAGAGGCTCCGATCCATGCAATACCTGTTATCAGGTGAGCAAAGCGAATTACCAAATTTAGCCATTCATTAAGATACGGATCCATAATTTTCCTTAGTATTCAAAATCATTACTTTAATTATTATCCAAACTCAAAAGCACCGTTGTTTAGCTCATGCGGTATTGAGTTATACTTTTTCACCCATGATATGCGTGGCTTTAACATGACGTTCGTCGCCTAACATACTTAAGATAAACAGTTTTTCGGACAAAGTTTTACAATGTTGCATACGTCTCGCCATTAACGGAGTCGCGTGATAATCAAGAACAATAAAGTCTGCTTCAGCGCCTTGGGTGAAATTGCCAATCGTACCTTCGAGGTCTAAAGCAACCGCACCACCTAAGGTGGCTAAATAGAGCGATTGAAACGGGCTGAGTTTTTCTTGACGTAGTTGCTGTGTTTTATAGCCTTCATTAATGGTACTTAACATCGAAAATGTTGTACCAGCGCCAATATCACTGCCTAAGCCAACATTAACATCAAATTTTTGTGCCTGTTGTAAATTAAATAAGCCACTGCCTAAAAACAAATTTGAACTCGGGCAAAAAGCGATGGCGGAATCGGTTTCACCTAAACGCTGACATTCATCATCATGTAAATGCACGCCATGAGCAAAAATGCTGCGTCGGCCAAGTAACTTACTTTTATCGTAAACATCCAAATAACCATCACTGTCAGGAAATAGCGATTTTACCCAAGCAATTTCTGCTTGGTTCTCACTTAAATGGGTATGTAAATATACGCTTGGATATTCAGCCAATAACTGCCCTGCTTTATTAAGTTGCTCTGTCGAACAGGTTGGTGCAAACCTAGGGGTGATAGCGTACTGTAAACGATCCGTGTTATGCCACTTATCAATTAAGGCTTTACTATCGTCATAACCGCTTTGTGCGGTGTCAGATAAATAGTCTGGACAATTTTGGTCCATTAATACTTTGCCACAAATCATTCGCAGCTTTTTCTGTTGCGCAATGGTAAAAAACGCTTCTACTGATTCTTTATGAACCGTACCGAACACTAAAGCCGTTGTAGTACCCGCGTCTAATAGTTGATTTAAAAAGAATTCAGCGACATTTTTACCGTGCTCTAGATCAGAAAATTGACGTTCAAATGGAAAAGTGTAATTTTCTAACCACTCAAGTAGTTGCTCACCGTAAGAAGCAATCATCTCAGTTTGCGGATAGTGCACGTGGGTATCAATAAAGCCCGGCATTATCAAACCATTTTCATAGTGAGTAACGTCAATACTTTTATCTAGCGTAGTGAGCAGCTCGCTCGCCTCGCCAATACGTTCGATTAGACCATCTTTGATGATCATGACGCCATCTTCAAAATACTGATAACTGTCTGATAGAGCAACTTTGGCCGGATCTGCCAAAAAATGCAGTAGCTCTCCTCGATATACTTTCAACATGCTTTTTACCTTATTTTACCTATCGCCAATATTTTATATATTTTTGACGATAGTCATTATTTAACAGCCAGTTAATAACTGACCTATATTGATTTTGTGCTTAACTTGTCGCGATAATGATTGACCCATCTAAAGTAACAACATCACAGTTATCACCTTCGCCACCTCTATCAATCACTAAAAAATCACTTTCACCGCCCAAGGCCAAACAAAAGTGATGCCAAGTGCCTTTGTGATAATTGACACCTTGATTTGCTTGGGCAATAAATACTTGCAACTTACTGATATCAAACTCCCCCTTAGGCGCAACCACGACTAAATAGGGATTAGTGCCCATTGGGATGAACGCTTGACTACCCTTAGGGTGCCGCTCCATCATTTTAATAGCGATAGGCTGTGATAATGGTGTAGAGCGAAAAATATTAATTAACGCTCGTCCACCATGGTCATTAACATCAACGTTAGCTAAATCATGGTAACGTTGCGTGTAGCCGTCATTAATCGCAATGGTATTGGCCTCAGCATGAGCTTCAATCACATCACCAAAAGCACTAAAAGCTTGGCTTGTTAATGTTTTGGGCGTGATGGTCTGTATCTTATGATTCATGACTATTTCCATGTACTAGCTTTAACTACCACGATAGGTGGAATAACCAAATGCCGTTAATAACAATGGAATATGATAATGACGTCCGCTATTGTCGAGCTCAAAAACAATATCGACATAAGGATAAAAACCTTGTTCATTATTCGCGTCAAAATAGGCTTTGGTAGCAAAGTGCATACGATAAAATCCCGCCGCGAGTACCACATCATCCGCCAGTAAACCGGCAATACGGCCATCGGCATTGGTTATGCCAGAAGCAAGCTCATGCCATCCTTGGTTTGTTTGCGCAAACAGGGTGATCGGCAAATTTTGTGCAGGTAAACCGCGTGTGGTATCAAGTACGTGGGTGGTTATTTGGCTCATAGTAACTTCTCTAATCTTAGGTGAAATATTTTCTGCTGCTCTTGCGCTGCATTTAGCAACTCTGTTGCTTGGTCATTGGGTAATCGGGCTTGCAATAACGCTAACATCTGCTCAGCGCTTTTACCGGTTGCACAAACAATAAAAATAAAGCCAAATTTTGCTAAATAATCCGCGTTACCTTGGGCTAATGCGGCAAGCACTTGCTCTGTTGCATCGTTTACCGAGCTTTGTTCACCACTAGCAAGCGCTTTAGTGTTGGCATATTTGGCTCGTAGGGTGTCAACATTACCAATTTGTGGGTGACCTTCAAACGCTTCTAAATAGTCGTGTTCGGTCAATCCCTGCCAAGCAATATCGGCTTGCTTGACTAAGCTTTGTTTATCGGCAAATGGCCGTGCTTGCACCATAGCGTCGACCCAAGCGTTTGATGTGCAACATTGCATAAAGCTCTGCTTTGCTTCATCAAATGGTAAACTATTTAACTGTGTTAAATTCATCTTATCTCCAGTAACACTTAGCGTTACTTTGGTTAGCTCGACAGCTTGGTTTAATCTATTTAACGCCGCCCTCTAAAAAATATAAGGCACACGACTAACCTTTACGCCGCTTAACGCTATTTCAAAATTAAAGCTGACCTTTCAGTAATGGTCGACCTATTGGCGTGTTAAGAAATTCATCTTGTTGGTAAACATGATGACCACGCACATAGGTATGCAATATTTGTCCGGTCACACTGCGACCGGCATAAGGCGTTATATTATGTCGATGCTTGATCATTTCATTGGTGATGGTGTAGCTTTTTTCAGGGTCAAAAACTAAAAAGTCAGCATGAAAACCAACACTAATTTGGCCTTTAATGCTGTCTAAACCGGCAAACTTTGCCGTTTCACTCGACATTAAACGTGCCAGGTCGACTAAGCTCAAACCTCGCTCTTTTGCTTCAGTCCAAATAAGCGGCAAGCCAAATTGTAGTGCGGAAATACCGCCCCAGGCTTTTTCAATATCACCGGTGTCAATGTGCTTTAGTTCTGGAGTACAAGGCGAATGGTCCGAAACGATAAAATCTAACCTTCCATCTTTTACTGCCTGCCACAAATGCTCACGATTACTTTCTTCCCGAATGGGCGGACAACACTTAAATAACGTTTTGCCATCAGGAATATGCTCTGAGGCAAGGGTTAAATAATGCGGACAAGTTTCGGCGCTAAAGCGTAAACCTTCTCGCTTAGCATTTGCAATGGTGTCTAAAGCTTCATCAGAAGATAAATGTACAATATGGACCTTACAATCATCACCTTTGGCTTTTGATTCACGCGCCATTTCCACCATGAGTGCAATAGCATCGTTTTCCCATTTTTTCGGCCGTGACGCTAAAAAGCTATTGTATTTCTCATTGATCACCGCGTTATTAAAACCACCACAATCGAGTTCAGCATGAATTAAATACGGCACATCATGCTTGGCTAAAATCGGCATAGCCGCACGAATATCTTTCGCTTCAACATTGGGAAATTCAGCAATACCTGAATCAATTAAAAACGATTTAACACCTAAGACACCAGCATTAAGCAAAGCATCGAGATCGGCAATATTTTGAGGAATAACACCGCCCCAAAAACCGCAATCAACCCATAACTTATCGTCAACGGCAGCAAGCTTTTCTGCAAATGCCGCTTTCGTAGTGGTCACTGGGATACAATTTAATGGCATATCTACCAAGGCGGTAATGCCACCAGCAGCCGCGGCTTGTGTCGCGGTGTTAAAACCTTCCCATTCAGTACGTCCCGGTTCATTGATATGCACATGCGAGTCAACCAAGCCAGGCATAATCACATGCTCAGCATAGTCAAATACCTGACAAGACAACGCACTGCCATGCGGATGAATAGCATAAATCAGCTGATCTTTGACCTCAACACAAGCGGCAACCATTTCACTACTGCCGTTATGGCTCATGATGACATTTTTACTTTGCAGGGCAAAATGCGACACCTTGCTACTCCTCTTACTAAATTCCATGTTTACTCATGTTTAATCTGGCCCGTGTTTCATATAGCTAATATTTCATGCAGCCAAGGCGTTTATCAAAACCCTAATCAATCGTGATTAACGGTTTAAGGGCTTGCCAATGAATACCCTGCTGTGACTTAGGTATCGCCTTAACATCTAGCTTTACATCGACACTTTGCTGATTATTTTGATCAAAATTTATATTAGCTCTTTCTTGTTCTTGCTTAGCTAATTTCGCTTGCTGTGCTTGATAAGTATGAATAATTTCTGCTGATATCGACACGGCGACCTCAATGGGTAACTTACCGCCCACTTGGCTTAAACCAATCGGACAATTCATTCTCGCTACTTGCTTTGGAGCAATATCTCGATGCTTATAACGTTGCTGAAATCTACGCCATTTGGTCGCTGAAGCAATTAAGCCTAAGTAGTGAAAGTCAGCACGTTTTAAAATCGCTTGTGTGATATCAAAATCCATTTGATGATTGTGGGTCATGACAATAAAGTAGCTGTTTTGGGGCATACTAGCGACTTCAGATTCAGGTGCATCACTAATGAGTATGGCAACATTATCATAATCGCCAACATTGGCTGGAAACTGCTCGGCTCGGCTATCAACCCAAGTAACCTGACAAGGCAATTGCGCTAATATCGGTACTAAGGCTTTACCAACATGACCTGCACCAAACAACATAATATTAACCCCAGTAGCAGCAAAGCATTCAAATAGCACACTAGCATTACCACCACAGCATTGACCTAATTGGCTGCCTAATTGAAAGTGTTCTATATGTTGAGCACTTTTACCGTCAGTGAGCATCTTGTTAGCGTATTTAATTACTTTGTGTTCAAGATGACCGCCACCGATAGTGTCAAAAACGCCACCTTTGCTGATCACCATTTTCGTGCCACTATTTCTCGGTGTTGAGCCTGCAACACCCACCAATGTCACTAAAACATAGGCTTGGCCTTGTTTACTTAATTTATAGCTAGCACTGCTCCAATTATTAATCATGATATTCGCCTAAGCTGACGCTTTTGCCCCGCTGACTTTTTCTTTCATCGCCTCAACAGCCCAAAGCACACGTTCAGGTGTCGCTGGGGTATCAAGTGCTGGACTAAATTGGTACTCAGCAACACTGGCTATGGCATCTTTAAGCGCTGACCACACTGATATTCCGAGCATAAACGGTGGCTCGCCAACCGCTTTTGAATTATAAATGGTATGTTCACGATTAGGATCATCAGGGACTAAATCCACTCTAAAATCACTGGGTGTATCACTAATGGCTGGAATTTTATAAGTCGCTGGATTATTTGATAATAAACGCCCTTGCTCATTCCACACTAATTCTTCAGTGGTCAGCCAGCCCATGCCCTGAATAAATGCCCCTTCAATTTGGCCAATATCAATCGCAGGATTAAGTGAGTGACCGACATCATGCAAAATATCTGCACGTAATAGTTTATATTCACCGGTTAAGGTATCAATGAGCACTTCAGATACCGCAGCGCCAGTCGAGTAATAAAAGAACGGTCGACCTTTGCCTGTTGCACGATCAAAATGAATTTTCGGGGTTTTATAAAAGCCCGTTGAAGACAATGATACTCGCCCCATATACGCTTGCTGTACAAACTCAGCAAAAGAAAAGCTTTCAACGCCGACAATTACTTGGTTATTACTAAATTTTACTGCGCTTTCATCTACCTGATATTTTTCACAAGCAAAAGCAATTAGCCGTGCTTTAATGGTTTTTGCCGCTGCTTGTGCTGCTTTACCATTTAAATCAGTGCCCGATGATGCTGCAGTGGGTGAAGTGTTTGGCACTTTATCGGTGCGGGTTGCTGACACCCCAACGGTATCAACATCAACTTGAAATTCTTCGGCGACAATCTGCGCAACTTTGGTATATAAACCTTGGCCCATTTCAGTGCCGCCATGATTTAAATGAATGGTGCCGTCAGTATAAATGTGCACCAATGCACCCGCTTGATTAAGATGCTGAACGGTAAATGAGATACCAAATTTAACCGGCGTTAAGGCCAAGCCTTTTTTCAATAGGGTATTTTCATTATTGAACGTGGTAACGCTAGCTCGGCGCGCTTGATAGTCTGAACTGGCTTCTAATGACGAAATTAATTCCGCCATTTTATTATGCTCAACAGTTTGATGATAATGGGTCACGTTACGGTCGTTTTTGCCATACAAGTTTATTTTTCGGATCTCTAACGGGTCTTTACCTAAATAACGCGCGATATCGTCCATCACCATTTCAATGGTCATCATGCCTTGTGGGCCACCAAAACCGCGATAAGCGGTATGCGATACGGTATTAAGTTTACAACGATTACCCGTTACCGTGGCTTGATCTAAAAAGTAAGCATTATCAGAGTGAAACATCGCTCTATCAACAATGGCATCAGACAAGTCTGGTGAATAACCACAGTTACCATTAACTTCGATATTAATGCCTTTTATTTGGCCATTGCTATCAAAACCCACCTGATAATTATTTTCAAAAGGATGGCGTTTACCTGTCATGCACATATCATCTGTGCGGCTGAGTTTAAATTTGACTGGTCGTTTAGTTGCATTTGCCAATAATGCTGCGATACACGCCCATGGTGCCGCTTGGGTTTCTTTACCGCCGAAACCGCCGCCCATTCTACGGGTATCAACGATCACTTTATTAAGCGAAATATCTAGCACTTCAGCAACGAGCTTTTGTACTTCACTCGGATGCTGCGATGAAGAAAATATCGTCATACCACCATCTTCTGTTGGCTCAGCCGTAGACACTTGCCCTTCAAGATAAAAATGCTCTTGACCACCCACTGATATTTCACCGGACAATTGATGTTCAGCTTGCGTAATTGCATTAGCGGAATCACCACGGCGCATGGTAAATGGCGGACGCACAAAACTTTGTTTGGCTAGCGCATCTTTTACACTTAATACCGCGTCAAGTTCTTGATACTCTATTTTTGCTAGCTTTACTGCTCGTCTTGCCAGATCATAACTGGTTGCCGCAACAGCAAATATCGGCTGCCCAACGTACTCGACTTTTCCTAACGTTAGCACAGGATCGCCGGGAAACACCGGACCAATATCAGTGTGACCAGGTACATCGTCTACCGTTATCACGCCAACCACACCTTCAGCTGATTTAACCGCCGATAAATCTAAACTTTTGATAACTCCGTGGGCAATCGTACTTTGACCTACGGCGGCATGTAATTGCCCGCGCAAGCTGGGTCGGTCATCAATATAAAGCGCTTCACCACTGACATGTTTATCGGCACTTTCGTGTTTTTTAGAACGGCCTACGCCACCTAAGCCAACAGTGCTTAACTCGTTATTAATATTATGGTTAGAGTGATTTGTATCGATAAGGCTACGCATAATTAACGACCCGAGTTTCAATGGTTGTATTTTGTAATTCTAAGTAACATTTTTGCAGTAAGTTTTGTGCGACCTTCATACGATATTTATCACTAGCACGCACATCTGACATAGGTTGAAAGTCTTGTGCTAAGGCTGATTGCGCTGCAGCCACGCTACCACTATTAAGCGTTTTATTTAGTAAGGCTGCTTCACATTGCTTTGCTCGCATTGGAATAGCCGCCATGCCGCCAAAAGCAATGCGTACATCAGTAATAATATTGTCTTTCATTTCCAGAAAAAATGCCGCTAGCACAGCAGATATATCATCATCTATGCGCTTAGATATTTTATAAAGCTTGAGCATTTGCCCTGCTTTAGCTTTCGGAATGTAAATATTTTTAATAAACTCGGCATCTTTTAAAACGGTCGTCTTATAGTCAACAAAAAAATCTTCAAGCGCTATTTTTCGCTCAACATAACCTCGTTGTAGGCTTACTTTTGCACCTAAGGCAATCAACGCAGGTGGCATATCGCCAATAGGAGACGCATTACCAATATTGCCACCTAAGGTGCCGTTATTACGAATTTGCTTTGACCCGATACGTTCGATCATTTCGCCAAGCTCATGATATTCGTTATGTAACATTGGCGTAAATTCACTGTAAGGTAGCGCTGAGCCAATAATAAATTCGTGATCGTTTTCTGCTAACGTATGCAACTCAGCAACATCACCTAGATAAACCAGATCCGCTATTGTTGCTAAGTTTTGTGTTACGGATAAGGCTAAATCAGTGCCGCCTGCAAGCAATGTCGCATTAGGGCTAGCTAATAACTTATCGGCTAATTCAGCCACTGTTTTTGGCGCGAAATAATGATGTTGACTATTGCAAAGCTGCGCTGAAGGTAAGCGTTTAAAGTCAATGAGTTGCTGTAATGTTTGCTGATAATGTTGTTCAAAAGAGTCGGCCTCAGCGTGTTCGCTTGAGGTTAACGCTGCATCAATTATCGAGCGATAACCTGTACAACGACATAAATTTCCGGCTAGCGCTTCAAGCACTTGTGCACGATCTGGCGTCCTGTTGTGCTTATGCAAGGCAAATGACGACATCACAAAACCTGGCGTACAAAAGCCACATTGCGAGCCATGGTTATCAACCATTGCTTGCTGAACATGATGTAATTTAGCGCCTTGCTTTAAGTCCTCAACCGTGATCAGTTGCTTACCATGTAAACTGCCAACGAAACTAATACAGGCATTGATCGATTTGTAATCTAGCCTTTGGTTATCTTGACTTAGCTGTGCAAGTACCACAGTACAAGCACCACAATCACCCGAGGCACAGCCTTCTTTGGTACCGCTTTTAAAGCGCTCATCACGTAAATACTGTAAAACAGTTAAATTGGGATCGATATTTTCTATCGTCACAACGTCATTGTTTAATAAGAAGCAAACTGCACTAGGGGTCATAATTGGTTCCGCTTTTAATTTTTAGAATTTTTGCATGCGCAATTTTATAATATGCAAATATATCAGAATAAAAACCTGACACAAGTGTCAAATTAGAATTAACACCTTTCCAAGATATACAAAACATTGCTTAATGGTGCTTTGATAATGCCAAACGAGCAGAAAAAGGCGTTGTAACGCTTAAGTAAATTATAATAGACCTTAATGAAGTTGCGAGATTAGTTTTATAAAACTCGCCAGTGGTTATTATTGATTTAACGACGCTAACAACGAAATAAGTAATCTATATCAAGCAGATAATTGAGATAACGTGTGGTTTACAAAGATAAGGTTAAAAGCGTGTACAGCAGCATTGAAAACAACAACTAGACACGCCAAGTTTTTAGTTTTTAGTTTTTAGTTTTTAGTTTTTAGGACGAATAAACGGCATATGTCGATTGACATCTTTATAGAGTAAATATCTAAACGGTCCTGGTCCGCCGGCGTAACATGATTGCGGACAAAAGGCGCGTAACCACATAAAATCCCCCGCTTCTACTTCAACCCATTCGCCATTAAGGTGGTATACCGCTTTGCCTTCTAGCACATATAAGCCATGCTCCATAACGTGAGTTTCATCGAATGGAATGACACCACCGGGCTGAAAAGTTACAATATTAACGTGCATATCGTGCCGCATATCTGATTGCTCGGTAAAGCGCGTCGTTTTCCAAACACCTTCAGTATTTGGCATAGCAATCGCTTCAACGTCATTATCGCTAGTAACAAATGGCTCGGGCGCGTCAATACCTTCAACAGCTTGATAAGCCTTACGGATCCAATGAAATTTTACCTTCTCGTTGCTGTTATTTTTTAACGTCCATTTACAGCCTGGTGGTAAATACGCATAACCGCCAGCTTCTAGCGCATGTTTTGTGCCTTCAATGGTTACTTCCATCTCACCTTCGACAACAAACAACACCGCTTCAGCACTTTCATCAAGTTCAGGTTTATCTGAGCCTCCATTTGCGCCAACTTCAACAATATATTGAGAAAAAGTTTCTGAGAAACCACTCAGCGGTCTCGCGATAACCCACATACGCATATTTTCCCAGAATGGTAAGTAGCTGATGACAATATCGGTTAACACACGTTTCGGGATAATGGCATAAGACTCGGTAAAAATAGCTCTGTCTGATATTAATTGGGTTTGTGGGGGTAAGCCGCCGGTTGGCGCATAGTACGTATGTTTGGTTGACATGGGTGTTATTTCCTTGAGGTCTGTACTTGAATTTTTTTGTTATACGCATCAAGCAGATGCTTGCTACAAGCAATGGATTTTAGTGAGCATAAGTGCCAACAGTGCTAGCGATTTTCTTTTAAGCATATCTCAGTTATCACTCGATAAACATAGGTTGTTGAAGTCAATTTAAAATTTTTCAGCTAAAAACAGCTGAATTTTGCACCTTCGTCGTTAGCTGAAGATAAGGTGTTTTTGACTTGAGCGTTAACTAAAAAGCCGTCGAATGGCTCGACGGCAGCAATAATATCACTATGTTAAATACTGGCCATGAAAACGTAAATGTTCTTCAATAAATGATGAAATAAAATAATAACTGTGATCATAACCTTGATGAATATTCAGTGCTAATGGATAACCGCTAACTTTTGCTGCTGCTACTAATGTTTCAGGTTTTAATTGCTCGCTTAGAAAATCATCAGCACCACCTTGATCAACTTTCACTGGTACAAATTGGCGCGCTTGACGTATCAGTTCACTGGCATCATGATCGCGCCAAGTCGCTTGGTCTTTACCCAAATAAGCAGTAAAGGCCTTTTCCCCCCAAGGCGTATTAATAGGGTTACAAATAGGACTGAATGCCGATACTGAACAGTAGCGTTTAGGGTTTAACATTGCGATAGTCAGCGCACCGTGACCGCCCATAGAATGGCCACTAATAGCACGTTTTTGTGTGACTGGAAATGCCGCTTCAATGATTTCAGGCAACTCATTAACGATATAGTCATACATTTGGTAATGGCGGTTCCAAGGCGCTTGCGTCGCATTAACATAGAAACCCGCACCTTTGCCTAAATCATAACCGTCATCATCGGCAACATCATCACCACGAGGGCTCGTATCAGGTGCCACAATCGCGATACCTAGCTCTGCAGCCATGCGTTGAGCCCCAGCTTTTTGCATAAAGTTTTCATCACTGCAAGTAAGTCCAGAAAGCCAATACAACACCGGAACTTTTTCACCATTTGATACTTGTGGTGGTAGATAAATGGCAAAGCGCATAGCACAATTTAATACTTTTGATTGGTGGCTATATTGCTTATGCCAACCACCAAAACTTTTATTAACACTTACGTTTTCAATTGTCATAGTAAAACCTTAATAGATATGCCCTTTTACACTCGATGATAAAAGAGCAAACAAAACACGGACGATATTTATACCCGTATCACCTGAAAATGCAGGTTTCAGTTTGAAGTATTATGGCTACTTAAAAGTAGTATTACTTATCAAAGTGAATAACCGTTCGAATGCTTTCACCTTTATGCATCAAGTCAAATGACTCATTAATATCTTCAATTGCCATGGTATGGGTAATAAAGTCACTTAATTTGAATTCACCGGCTAAATAACGCTCAACGTAATCAGGTAATTCAGTGCGGCCTTTTACGCCGCCAAAGGCTGAGCCACGCCATACACGACCCGTAACAAGTTGGAAAGGACGAGTTGAAATTTCTTGGCCTGCACCGGCAACACCAATTACCACTGACTCACCCCAACCTTTATGACAACACTCTAGAGCAGAGCGCATTAAGTTCACGTTGCCAACACATTCGAATGAGTAATCAACACCGCCATCGGTTAACTCAACAATCACGTCTTGAATGGGTTTGTCATAGTCTTTTGGATTAATACAATCAGTAGCACCTAATTTTCTAGCTAATTCGAATTTACTTTCGTTAATATCAATAGCAATAATACGACTTGCTTTTGCCATCGTAGCGCCAATTACTGCCGATAAACCTATGCCGCCCAAGCCAAAAATGGCAACCGTAGCGCCCTCTTCTACTTTCGCGGTATTCATCACAGCGCCCATACCGGTTGTAACACCACAACCCAACAAACACACTTCTTCTAACGGCGCTTCTTTATTCACTTTTGCTAAAGATATTTCCGGTAGTACTGTGTATTCAGAAAACGTTGAACAGCCCATGTAATGAAAAATGGGTTGGCCATCTTTATAAAAACGTGTGGTGCCATCGGGCATTAAACCTTTGCCTTGAGTTTCACGAATTTTTTGGCAAAGATTGGTTTTGCCAGAAAGACAGAATTTACATTCTCGACACTCAGGCGTATACAGTGGAATAACATGATCCCCGACCTGCACACTGGTAACACCCTCACCCACTTGCTCAACAATACCACCACCTTCATGACCTAAAATAACCGGAAAAATGCCTTCTGGATCTTCTCCAGACAAGGTAAATGCATCGGTATGACAAACGCCTGAGGCGATAACTTTGACTAACACTTCGCCTTTACGCGGCAGCATAACATCAACTTCTTCAATCGATAATGGTTGCTTAGGTCCCCAAGCAATGGCCGCTTTTGATTTGATAAACTTATCAGACATATTCATTCTCACTTACAATAGGTAAATACATTAATGATGTAGTACAGACATAGTGCTGTAATCATAAGTGCAGTGTAGTCTATTAACTTAGCCATGATAATACCCTTATAATGCAATTCACTTTTACTCATTGGTAATAAATAAAGGAAGAAATAAAAGGCCTAACAATTACCCATAAGTGTAAGATGAAAAGATAGTAACAGTAAGTTTAGCTCACCTAGGATGTTCGCAAATAGCTAAATCGTTGTGAACACCTTAGTCTACTATCAACTTTTATTTCCTAAGCAATGATAATGTGGTATTTTTCTATACACTTATACAGCTAGGTAATAATCATGCAGTGGGAAGGTATTAGCGAATTTGTTTATGTCGCTGAAAATGAAAGCTTTACAGTAGCATCAAAAAAACTGGCTATCTCGACCGCACAGGTGAGCCGTCAAATAAGTGCTTTAGAAAAACGTCTGAATATAAAATTATTTTACCGCACCACTCGCAAAGTTTCTTTAACCGAAGAAGGCCGTATTTTTTATCAACATTGTCGTAGTGTGTTTGATGGGCTAGACGCTGCTGAACGCGCCATTACAAATCTACAGTCAAAACCTCAAGGAAAAATTAAAATAACCGCGCCCGTGACTTATGGTGAACAACAGATATTGCCGCTAGTGAATAATTTTATGCAAAAATATGGCGATGTTGAAGTATCAGCTTATCTTAGCAATCGGAAAATCGATTTAGTTGAAGAAGGTTATGATTTAGCTATTCGCCTTGGTAAGTTAAGCGATTCGTCATTAATGGCAAAGAAATTAGGTGTTCGCACCAACTATGTTTGCGCGTCAAAACGTTACTTAGATACTCACGGTATTCCGCACTCTATATCAGAGTTAAATCAACATAATTGTTTATTAGGTACCCTAGATTATTGGCACTTTCAAGAATTAAGCCGTGAAAAAAGCGTCAGAGTAACAGGTCGTGTGCGCTACAATAGCGGCACTAGCCTAACAGACGCGGCATTAAAGGGCTTAGGCATAGTACAACTGCCTGATTATTATGTTCAACAGCACATAGCAAGCGGCGAACTTGTTAGCTTATTAGATAATTATCGAGCACCTGACGAAGGCATCTGGGCTGTTTATCCTCAAAATCGTCATTTATCCCCAAGAATAAGGTTACTTGTCGACTACTTAGCGAAACAATTACTCTAGGGGCTATTGATCTTTTTGAGCTTATATTACCCACTTTCTATCTGGTATTAGCACAAGGTATGTAAGGCAAAATTTAAATGCTTGCCTTGTTTGCCTTTGCTAAACAGCTAAGTGAGGAAATAATCCGATGGCTTGCTTAATGACTTCTGTCTTTTGACTTTTAGCCAAATACACCGCAAAAATTTCTCGATGATAAACTGGGGCACTTTCAACAACGAATAAGTTATTTGCTTCAACATGCTCAAAGGTCATTTGTCTTGGCAAGTGCGCACTGCCACCCGCTTGCAAAATATAATTTAACGCTATTCTAGGTTGACTCATAAAATGTTTCGCCGGCGGTGCACCCTGAAATTCACGCATATGCAGAGTATTCACCGATTCACCATAATCCACCATAATGTAATTATCTAACTTCAGCTCTTTCATGTGCTTTCGATCTGTAGTAACTAAATGTAAAGGTACTGTCGCCACCTTATCCGTCACTAAATCTTCAACAAACGGTGGTTCAAATAAAAAGGCTATATCGACGGTGCGATTAATGACATTTTTTCGTAATTCCACTGGCGAATAGGTACTGGTAAATAAACTCACACCATCTAAATTACGGTGAATTTTTTGCAACCATCCTTGTAAAACAATATCCCAAATAGAGTTCATTGAGCCTATGGCCAGTTGCTGGGCATCATGTTCGACAATACCAACATCATGCTTGGTTTTTTGCCACATAAACAGCAACTCGTTGGCATGCTTGATCAAACGGTGACCTTCCATCGTCAATTTTAAATGTTTATGGCTGCGATCAAAAAGTAACACTCCCAAATCATCTTCTAATAACTTTATTCGGGCACTGACCGCAGATTGGGTAATAAAAAGATTTTCAGATGCTATCCTAAAGTGCAAGGTTCGACTAACTTCTAAAAAGGTTGTTAAAAGATCAAATTTCATAAAATACCTCACTAATCAATTTTTTTGATTAAACACAGCAAAATTTAGCGTTTTATAATTCTCAGGCTAGACTATACACTTTAGCGATACAATTACATCACTTTATATAAAAAACTAACACAAAAAGGCACACATAATGAAAGTTGCAATTTTATCAAGAAATAAAAACCTTTACTCGACTAAACGCTTAAAAGAAGCAGGCGAAGCTATGGGCCATGAAGTTGATGTGATTGACACGTTACACTGCTATATGGATATCACCAGTAGCAATTCTACCGTACGTTATCATGGTAAAGAGTTACCTAGATATGATGCTATTATTCCACGTATTGGCGCCTCTGTTACCTTTTACGGCACCGCTGTAGCACGACAATTTGAAATGATGGGCACCTTTAATATCAATGAGTCTGTTGCTATTAGTCGCTCTCGCGATAAATTACGCTCATTACAATTATTATCACGCAAAGGTATTGGCCTACCTCGCACCGGTTTTGCCAATAAACCTGATAATGCGAAAGATTTAATCAAAAATGTTGGTGGCGCTCCGGTAGTGATTAAATTACTCGAAGGCACCCAAGGTATTGGTGTAGTGCTTGCTGATACAGCAAAAGCAGCAGAAGCGATCATCGAAGCGTTTATGGGCTTAAAAGCCAACATCTTAGTACAAGAATTTGTTAAAGAAGCTGGCGGTGCTGACATTCGTTGCCTTGTGATCGGTGGTAAAGTCGTTGCGGCCATGAAACGCCAAGGCGCAGAAGGTGAATTCCGTTCTAATTTACATCGCGGTGGCTCTGCTGAAGTGGTTAAATTGTCAAAAGAAGAACGTGAAACTGCCGTTAAAGCCGCAAAAGCTATGGGCTTGAATATGTGTGGAGTTGATTTACTTCGCTCACAAAATGGTCCTATGGTGATGGAAGTAAATTCATCTCCAGGTTTAGAAGGTATTGAAAAAGCCACGGGTAAAAATGTTGCAGGTATGATTTTTGAATTCTTAGAAAAAAACGCTAAGCCTTATAACACTAAAACTCGTGGTAAAGGGTAATACAGATGAAAGCTAAAGATATACTGCGTATCGGTGAATTTGATATTTTGCCGGGTGAACAACGCAAAATAGATTTACCGGTTGCAAAACTTTATACCGATGCCGATGTTTCACTACCTGTGCATATTATTCGTGCTAAAAAACCTGGACCAACAATATTTATTAGTGCTGCTGTACATGGTGATGAGCTCAATGGTATCGAAATTATTCGACGTTTGATTAGCCAGAAAAACTTTAAACTGATCAGAGGGACATTAATTGCTGTGCCTATGGTCAATGTTTATGGTGTGGTGAACCAAAGTCGTTATATGCCTGACCGACGCGATCTTAATCGTTGTTTTCCAGGCTCAGCGAAAGGTTCATTAGCTGGCCGCGTAGCCCATATTTTTCTCAATGAAATCGTTAAACATTGTGATTACGGTATTGATTTACATACAGGCGCAATTCATCGTTCAAATTTCCCACAAATTCGTGCAGATTTATCAAACGATGAAACTAAAGAGCTAGCCCTGGTATTTGGCGTACCTGTAGTACTTAACTCTAACATTATCGACGGTTCTCTTAGAGAAGCTGCGGTTAAGCACAAAACTAAAGTACTGCTATATGAAGCCGGCGAAGCACTGCGTTTTGATGATTTCTCGATTCTTGCTGGTATGAGAGGCATTACTAATGTTTTAAAACACTTAGGTATGGTGCGAAAATCGACAACACGCAAAAAAGTGGTACCGCCATTTGTTGCTAACAGTAGTCAGTGGTTGCGTGCTAATGCCAGTGGCATAGTAAACCACCGTGTTAAGTTGGGTGATCAAATTAAAAAAGGCGATATATTAGCTGATATCGGTAGCCCGTATGGCGACATTATTGATGTTGTAACAGCAAGCAGAGCCGGTATATTAATTGGTCAGCAGAATATTCCGTTAGTACAAGAAGGCGAAGCTATGTTTCATATTGCCTACTTTGAAGAAGATGATGCCGACATTGTCGAGCAAATAGAAAATGCTCAAGACACACTATTACCAGATAATAACATGTAATAACCAAGCGGATTAACTCAATATCCAAATAACGATGATTAATCCGCTTGTAAGAAAAAGGTAAATAATATGACAACAAAACAAAAAGCTATTATTGGTCGCTTGGAAACTATTGCACTGCCTGATCTAGCGATAACCGATTTACAAGTACGAGTGGATACTGGTGCCAAAACTTCTTCACTCCATGTTGACAATATTACGAAAATCAAGAGTAATGGAAAAATCATGGTGAAATTTGATCTTCATCCCGATGTGCATAACGTCGAAAATGTCGTCACGTGTGAGGCGCCTCTTCATGATATTAGAAAGATTAAATCTTCAAATGGCACATCAGAGCAACGTTATGTCATTGCCACACCTGTACAACTTGGTAGCGAAAATTGGACTATTGAAATAACTTTAACGGATCGTTCTGATATGAATTATTTAATGCTCTTTGGCCGGGAAGCTATTGGGGAAAGGTTTCTAGTCGACCCTTCAAAAGTATTTATCAATTCATAATTTCGAATTTATTAAGGAGTAAATATGACAATAGACTTTAATATGGCAATAGAAAAAGTTAAAGGGATACTCTCGTATAGTGTTATTACCGTATCAGAGCAACCTATTAGCTTAGGGGATATACTTTTTATCCCGTTATTAATTTTTATCGGATTATTGTTAACTAAGTGGCTAACTCAGTTTATTAGCAACCGCTTAACAACCAAAAAAACCGACCCAAATGTTATTCACTTAATACAAAGAATTGTCTATGTACTGTCAATAACCATCATTATTATCAGCATATTAGACTTTATGAATGTGCCAATCGCCGCGTTTGCTTTTTTATCAGGTGCTATCGCTATTGGTTTTGGTTTTGGTGCACAAAATATCATTAATAACTTTATTAGTGGTTGGATTTTAATGTGGGAACGCCCTATTCGTATTGGTGACTTTTTAGAAGTTGAAGATACCAAAGGTTTGGTTGAAGAAATCAACACTCGCTCTACCCGCATCAAACGCGTAGATGGTGTTCATTTATTAATACCTAATAGTAAGCTGCTAGAAAATACGGTGATTAACTGGACCTTGGTTGATCAGTTTGTCAGGTGCTCGATTACAGTGGGTGTTGCTTATGGTTCACCAGCAAAAAAAGTAGCCGAATTGATTATGCAAGCAACCGTTGAGCAACAAGAAGCGCTAAAAGACCCTAAACCTTTAGTAACCTTTGATGACTTTGGCGACAACGCTTTAATGTTTCAGGTCACGTTTTGGATCAGTTCACAAGCTGAAAGCGGTTTAAGAGTGGCAAAAAGTAACGTCAGGTTCCGCTTGGAAGAGTTATTTGAGCAACATGATATTGTTGTTGCTTATCCTCAACGAGATATTCATCTTGACGGTTCACTCACCTTAGTAAAGTCCGAATAGCATAATTTTTTGACAGATCATATTAAGTAATGGCCTGTCAAAATTAACACTATCAGCTAATCGAAAAATTACTGATGATGCATTACAGGTTAATTTGTCTATGCCGACAAAGTGTCGAAACATATCGGCCCAGTTACTTTTTTTCAAACCATAGCGTCATAAAATCAGCTGTTAATTTTTGCTCTATTTCAAGTGCCTTTTCAGTGGGACAAAATACAGAAAAAATTACCTGTGTATCACCCAAGTCGGAAGTCGCTACTTGAATATGGGGGTCAGGTCCTTCAATAGTGATATCTAACCGATTTTCTATTAACTGATTATAACGAATCGCCACTTCTTTAAATTCGCTACAATAAATATTTGCTCTTTCATAAAGTGCGTCAATAAAGGTAAAAGGATTAACACTATCGTCACGGACAATTGTGAAATGGTGCATAGCGTAACGTTTTAAAAAATTAAGATTTTTTATCACCGAGGTGATTAATTGACTGTTCGGTACATACAAGGTTTTACCTGTGTATTGATAGTCATGCTTATTTACTTCTAGTAAAGTTAACTTTGCCCAATCGTTAGAATGCACCTCGCCATAATAATTACCTACCTGTATCCAATCACCGATACGAAAAGGTCGACTGGTTAAGATATAAATAAAGCCAATGAAACATTGAATAAACTCACGGGTGGCTAATACGATAGCAACAATAAATGCGGCAATCGAAAAAGCAAATTTTTGAATTTCACCTGACCAAATATTAAAAATGAAAAGAATAACGAATATGGTGAATATATTATTCACCATATTAATTCTTAATCGTTTACTTTGCTTAGATTTTCGCTTTATTACCTTGATTATTATCGCTTTTATGACAAAAAAGACAATCATAAATAAGGCTGTAATCATGAATTTATGTTGAAATAAAAAATCAACAAGCGTTTCTACGTTCAAATTAACCATTACCCTATCAGTTTGTTATTAATACTTAAATGAGTTAACACGCCCAATTTAAGGCCTTATAACGAAATATTTTTATTTAATCATCAGCTACTTTTTGATTTATTTTCCGCAAGTGCGCTAAGGTCCCTTCTATACCGAGCTTATTAAAACTCGTATTTATCTCACCTTGCTTAGTTTGTAGCAAACTAATACCTTCAATTTCCATATCAAAAAACAGCCATTCTTTAGCGTTTGAGAGTAATAGCTTAACAACAGCATTATTAGTCTTAGTCTTACCAACAATACTAATATCAACCATGGCCATTTTACCGCTTTGAGATAATGAACTTTGGCCAATCTTAATAACTTCATTATTATATTTATTTAATAGATTACTATAGGTACTAATAAGTTGCAGAGATAACTCGTTGATAAACTGTTCTTTAAGTTCGTCAGGTACTTTACTCATATTTTTATTGAGTACTTTATAAGTAAAGTACCGTGTATCAACTTCGGGTAACAACACCTTAGTCAAAACTTCTCTAACCCTAATTTTTGTCAAGGCATTATCTTGCTTTAAAGCAATTAACGATGTTTCAACCTGATTAAAAACCGTCTTAACCTTACTTTTTGCATCCTCTGACGATGCAAAAACCGTGGTCGAAATTAGAAGCACTAAAGTGATAACCACAACGGTGGTTAAGTTAGTGAAGGCAACGTGACCGATTTTCATTTTTTTACTCAATAAATAATGTATAAGGTGTATTATAAAGATTAGCTGTTGGCTAGCAAACGTATTAATTAGCTCAGTTTAATCAAATAAATTAATTAATTAATTAAACTGCGCTCTATAATAAAAATATAATTCAGAATGCCAACATCATCATTATCGTAATGTTTCTTTTGATAGGACGCACGTTAACTGTTTCCACCTAGCTTAGCGTAAATGTTGCTTTTTATCGCAACGAGAATAACCCACGATTCGGCACTAATGATCTTTTTATGTCGTTAACACGTATAAAAATTATACAACAAGCTGACGGATTTAACGCCCTGTAGACTATTAGTTTAAGCTAATCTTCAAATTAAGTTCATTACCTTTTGAAAATCAATAATATAGCATTACGTGCTAATTTATATTACCTTTAAGCTATAATTCATTTTATTGTTGTGCACAATCAGTTAGAGTGTAATACGTTACACATAAATTAAGACTAAAACAGCACTTTAATTGCATTTTTATGCCAGTAGCTTGGTTTTTAGTAACTTAGTTTTCCATGAATTTTATTTTGCAATGAGCTTGTGTGCTTGCATTAGCGCTAAGCACACAATTCGAAAAAAATAAGGTCATTATGAATCTTAACGCCAATGAAATAACAAGTGCCACGGATAATAGACAGAAGCTAATTTACTCCAGCCAGATTCACTGGTTCCATTGGTTAATTATTGCTCTTTCCGCTTTGTTGACTTATGGCGCTTGGTACATCGCTAGCGAACAGGTGGATAAACGACTTTCTGAACGCTTTGAGCGCGAGTCTTTGCAGGTTATAGAACTCGTTAAAGAGCGAATGCAATTATATGAGCACGCGTTGTTAGGCGCCGTTGCTCATATAGACGCAAGTGACAATCATCTCACTAACGCGCAATGGAAAAATTACAGTAATAGCCTACAAATTGATAAAGCCTACCCTGGTATCAATGGCTTAGGGGTCATTTTTAATATCCAAGAGAAAAACCTTGCCCCCTTTATTGAGGCACAACAAAAAGACCGACCTAATTTTGGCATCCATCCAGCACATAATGAGCATGAATATTGGCCCATTACTTATATTGAACCGCTTGTCACCAATCAACAAGCTGTCGGCTTAGACATGGCGTTTGAGCAAAACAGATATTCAGGTATAAAAAAATCGCGAGACACTGGCTTAGCGCAATTAACTGGGCCAATTACCTTAGTGCAAGACGCAAAAAAAACCCCTGGCTTTCTTTTCTTTGCGCCTTTCTATCAGCAAGGCTCAACACCTAATTCAGTCGAGACTCGCCGTCGAACAATTCAAGGTGTTACTTATGCTCCTTTTATTATGCACAAACTGATCTCGGGTACCTTAGCAATTAATAAAAGACACGTTACGTTAAAAATTAGTGACAATGGTCAATCTTTATATAGCGACATTGATAATGTTGAGGCAAAATCAATCGATTTGAAACCGCTATTTTCTAGCCAAATTATGGTTGAACTCTACGGCCGCGAGTGGTTGTTTGTTATTGATTCAAACTTAAGTTTTCGTAAAGCATCAGGACAAAATCAACCTTACTTTATCTTGGCAGGTGGTATTTTTATTGATCTATTGTTACTGGCGTTATTTATTGTATTATCCCGAACTAATAGACGTTCGTTAGATTATGCCGACGAAGTTACGCGGGAATTAAAAGTTAAGACCAAACGGCTAATTAAGTCTAATCAAGACTTAGAACAGTTTGCCTATGTCGCTTCACATGACTTAAAATCACCATTAAACGCGATAAAAAAATTAGTCAGCTGGATCAGTGAAGACTGTGAAAAAATATTGCCCGATAGCTCTAAAGAGCATTTAGCACTGCTAGTAAATCGCACAACCCGGATGAATAAATTACTTGACGATTTACTTGATTATGCCCGTATTGGTCGACACAACTTTCCCCCTGAACAGATCGAATTAAAAACGACTGCCGATGGAATTTTTAGTTTATTAGATCACCCCGTCGATTTTAAACTTTCGGTAGACGAACAACAATTATTGATGCCAAGAACACCATTAGAAATCGTGCTACGTAACTTGATATCTAATGCCATAAAACATCATGATAAAACCAGTGGCCACATTCAAATATCTTGTACACAAGCTAATAACATGCATCATATTTGTGTTCAGGACGACGGCCCTGGCATCCCAAGCGAATTATTCGACAAGGCGTTAGAAATGTTTCAAACCTTGAGGCCCAGAGATAAAGTCGAAGGTAGCGGCATGGGTTTGTCGTTATCTAAAAAAACCATTGAACATTACGGTGGCACCTTAACCATTGAGTCTGATGGTATTAGAGGCACTAAAATCATGGTTTTGTGGCCTGTCACTCCTGAAAAGCTGGAAAAATAAAAGTTTAAATCATATTGCATGAATATAACGATGCATAAGGTGCGGATAAAAAATGAGTCATAATCGAAATGAAATAACGTTATTGTTAATTGAAGATGATGATATTGACGCTATGTCGATACGCCGAGCACTTGGAAAAGCCAACATAGGCAATAACTTAATTAGAGCCTGTGATGGTTTAGAAGCACTAGAAATGCTACGTAGTGATAAGGTGCCTTCACCTTATATTATTTTACTCGACTTACAAATGCCGCGCTTAAACGGCTTAGAGTTTTTGAAAGAAATCCGTAAGGATCCGAAATTAGATAAAAGCGTGGTTTTTGTCCTAACAACCTCCAAAGATGATGAAGATATCGCTGCCAGTTATAAAAATTATATCGCTGGCTATTTTGTTAAAGATCAAGTTGGGGAAGAATTTTTAGACATAGTGAAAATGCTCAAAGGTTATTGGAAAATCGTATTGTTTCCAAAAGATTAAGCCACTATTTTATTAGAAAGTATCAAAAAGGAATATGACACTTGGATATTTTAATTGTAGATGATGATATCGTCGATAGAGAGCACATTAAGCGAACATTACGTAAAACTAATCATAACTGGACATTTGTTGAAACAGAATCTGTCGATGAGGGCTTAGTAGCTTTTGCATCTAAAAACTTCGACGTAATTCTATTAGATTATCGTATGCCAAAGCGCGACGGTATAGAATTAATACTAGAGTTACGTAACATATCTTTAGTAAGAAATGTCGCTATTGTTATGCTAAGTAACTCTGAAGAGTCAGCGTTAGCTCTGGACTGTATTAAGGCTGGTGCACAAGATTTTCTGCTAAAATCAGAGGTTACTTCTTCAAGGTTAGAACGCGCCATACTGCAATCCCAAACTCGATTTGAATTAGAACAAAAACTTTATCGCAGCTATCAAGAGGCAAAAAAATTAGCTGAACACGACTCTTTAACCGGTTTAGCCAATCGCTATTCATTTGAAGAAGCTCTGCGCCTAAGTATCACACAAAAACCACGTGATAAATCAAAACTCGCTTTAGCATTATTCGATCTCGACAATTTCAAAAATATTAATGATACCCATGGCCATGATATCGGTGATGAATTACTCAAAAGCGTGTCGAAACGCGTCTGTCTATGCTTACGAGAAAATGAACTATTTGCGCGTTTAGGCGGTGACGAATTTGCCATTATATTGAGTAATTTACGCACAGTAGATAACGCTACCCGGGTAAATAAGCGCATATTAGCCTGTCTAGAAAAACCCTTTATTATTTCGGGCATTGAAATAATAATGTCAGCCAGCATTGGTATCGCCATCTACCCTGACAATTCACTTGGCGCCAACGAGTTACTTAAATATGCCGATATCGCTATGTATCGAGCAAAAAAGCTCGGTAGAAACCAAATCTGTTTTTTTGAAGAAGATATGCAGCAGCAGTTTTTACAACGCTACCAAATCGAGGCCAACTTAGTTGGCGCTGCTGAACGTAACGAGTTTGTCTTACATTATCAACCGGTATTCGATACCGTTTCTAAAGATTTATTAGGGTTTGAGGCATTAATACGTTGGAATTTTCAAGGCCGCCTGCACTTTCCTGATAGTTTTATTAGTATTGCAGAATGCTCTCATGTCATTATCGATATTGGTCGTTGGGTGATAGAAAACGCGATACGCCAACTATCACAATGGAATCGACACAAGGATAAAGCGTTATCAATGTCTATCAATCTGTCTGTTATACAATTAACCGATAAAGCCTTAGTTGGGTTTATCAAAACGATGATGCAAAAATATGATGTGGCTCCACAACTGATTGAGCTTGAGTTAACCGAAACCGCATTACTAGAAAACAGTGATCAAGCAGTTGAAGTGATGGAGTTGCTCAGTAATATCGGCTGCCGCATTGCTTTAGATGATTTTGGTACTGGTTTTTCCTCAGTATCACATTTACAAAATTTTCCGATTGATACCGTTAAAATTGACAAGTCATTAATGCTGGTTTGCCATGAAGCGAAAACCCTTGCTTTAATCAAAGGTCTCGCTGCTATGCTGCACTCTTTAGGTTTAGAGATCGTTGCAGAAGGCATTGAAGATGAAAATAGCTTTACTTTGTGCCAAGAACTCAATATTCAGCGCAGCCAAGGCTATTATTTATCTAAACCTATAGATAGTGACGCTATAGAGAAGCGTTTTCTGTCGTCATAATAGTTATATAAGACATGGTCATTTTTTTTCGTGGCAGTCTTAATGATTAAGGTTAAATTAACGGTTAACTTTTAAGCTTTTGAAAAGCTAATGAAAATATTTTTGCTATAATGAATATCGATTGGCATACTGATAAAATATTTAAAAAGTAATTTAACTTGGAATTTATGAAAAATCGTCTTTTAAATACCATCAGCATACTGACGACATCCTTGTTATTATGCTGCCAGGCAAATGCTGATAGTTTTTTAGTACAAGACCAACATGGTTTACCAGTTAAAAATGCCGTACTAGAGTTTTCGGTAACACACTCGGCAACAGATACCCCTACCGCAAATAGTTCTAAGGCAGATAGTGCGCCAAAAACTTTGACCATGGATCAGGTCAATAAGCGTTTTGACCCTGAATTATTGATTATTCATAAGGGCGATTATGTTAATTTTCCAAATAGCGACAATATTAGGCACCACGTTTATTCCTTCTCGAAAGTCATGCCTTTTGAATTGAAACTATATTCTGGAAAACCAAAAGCGCCCCTGCAATTTAATACCGCCGGGATATCCGTCTTAGGATGCAATATACACGACTCAATGGTGGGTTATATTTATATCGCCGACTCAACACAGGTTTTATTAACTGATGACCAAGGTATAGCAACATTAGACGATACGATAAAATATCAAAGCGTTAACGTCTGGCATGCGAATTTATCAACCTCATTAACCCGTGCTGAAACTATTGGCTATGATGATTTAGTAAAAGCGTCCAATACTGACGGCCAATTGGTCATTAAGCTGATTGTTGACTCGCCAGAGCCGCGAAATACATTCCAGAGCATATTTAAAAAGCATGGCAAGTAAGCTAAGTTTACGCAGACAGGTTACGTTACTAGGCGTAGCACTGGTTATTCTGACCGTATCAAGCCTGCTCGCGGTATCTTTATGGAAAACAATAACCTTACATAATCAGCAGATAGATCAAAAAATTATTGCGGCTGAAAACGTCTTAATTGAATATTTAAAAGCCAAAGAAGAGTTGTTGCTGACCGCATCGAAAGTGTTGACTGCAGATTTTGGCTTTAAACAAGCGGTCGCTTCACGTGACAAAGGCACGATAGCGAGTGTATTAGAAAACCATGGTTCGCGAATTAACGCCAGCTTAATGGTATTAAGCGATTTGAACGGCAACATTATTTCATCAAATAATAATAAATTAGCGTTTGATTCTGCGTTAACTGTAAATTTAAGCACCATACAATTTAATTTGAATAAAACTCAACTCATTCTTATTGATGGTAATTTATATCAATTAATTGTTTTGCCGGTAAACGCGCCGCGCACCATCGCCTATTCGATGATAGGTTTTCAAATTGATCAATCGTTCGTTAATGAGCTGAAAAGGTTAATGGCGGTCGATGTCAGTTTTTTCTATAACGACACACTGATCATCACTACCTTACAACAAGCTAATGATTTGCGTAGTGAACACTTTGAAAAAATTGATAACTCATGGCTGTTCTTTAAAAGAAAGCTATACGAAAACAAACAAATAACCTTTCCTAATTCCCGTGCTGATGAATATATAGCGCAACTGTCTGTTGATTTATCACCAAGTTATATCGCACTTGATAAGCTTGTTTCAGTGACTCTTTTCATTTCACTATTTATCGTCGGTATCACCGCGATTGCCAGTAGCATCATTGCCAAGAATCTCGCAAAACCACTACAACAATTAACGCTATTAAGTAATGATTTTGCGCAAGGAAATTATGAACATAAAGACAATCTGGCGAGCGGCAGCGTTGAAATTAACGTGGTTTATGAAAGTTTTATTAAAATGGGCCGTAAAATTCAACAACGTGAAAGTAAAATTAACCATCAAGCGAAACATGACTCGTTAACTGATGTTTATAACCGTTCAACGTTTATTGATATGTTGTCAAAACACATCGACTCTCATGGTGATCAGGCATTATTAGTATTAGCGATTAATCTACGAAATTTTAAGCGTATAAACGACAGCTTAGGCTCTGATATCGGCGATTTTACGCTTAAATCTGTCGCCCATCGGATTAAAGATATTTACCAAACAGAGATGTTGATGGTGGGACGTTTTTCCGGAGATGAATTTTGTGTGGTTATAAACTTAGTTAACGGTGAGTCAGCACAAAATATTATTGAAAATTTTCTACAGCATTTAAAAATGCCAATGCAAGTTAACAAATTATGGTTGAATTTAAATTTTCGTATTGGTAGCTGCCTTTTTCCTGAACAAAGCAATAATGCCAAAGAGCTCGTTAGAAGAACAACCATTGCGTTAGAAGCAGCAAGGAATGAAAGTAAAACCATACGGGCGTATCAAAATGGCGAAGACGAAGCTTACTTAGCGAGGTTAAATTTACTCGAAGAGCTACGAGAAGCAATAGCCCATAACACCGGTGAGCTGTTTATGGTTTACCAGCCTAAACTTAATTTAGCGACTGGCAACATCGAAAAAGCAGAATCACTTATCCGTTGGGTAAAACCTGATGGACAATTTGTCTCACCTGAGATGTTTATTCATTTGGCCGAGCAATCAGGTTTAATCATTAAGCTAACTCATTGGGTTATCGATACCGTACTTAAACAACAACAAGCTTGGCGAGAAGATAATATAAACCTCAAGGTTGCTATCAATATATCTGCACAAGATATTACTCATGTCGATTTTATTGATTTTATTTTTCAAACCTTAGCAAAATACGACGTAGACCCAAGTTTGATCACATTGGAAATAACCGAACGCGATATCATGACAAATGAAGATCTTGTGGTTAGTCGGCTTACCCAGCTTAAAAAAACCGGCATTCAAATTTCTGTTGATGATTACGGTATCGGACAATCTTCGTTAGGTAAGTTAAAACAGCTACCAATAGATGAGTTAAAAATCGACAAAGCTTTTATACTTGAATTAGACAAATCGAAAAAAGACCAATATATAGTGCAGTCAACGATAGAACTGAGCCATCAACTTGGTTTTAGTGTTGTTGCGGAAGGTGTTGAAAACAAAGCATCGCTCGATATGCTTACAGCGATGAAGTGTAATCACGCGCAAGGTTATTATATTTCTCGTCCGATTAAATCAGCGGAATTACTGACATGGTTAAAAGCTTATGAATAAAATTACCAACACCTTTTGTAGTTTTCTACTTGCCTGCTTTTCCGTCAATTGTTTAGCCGAAGGTAAAATTTTAGCCACACCGGGTGTATCTCAAATTGAAGGTGCTGGCGGCGGTGGGATTGTACCTTGGGCACAGTTAGCCGGTTATGCGACACAAGAAAGCGTTTCTGTCAGTGCAGCATGTGGCCGAGTAACCGTGAAAGACTTCGCGTTAAATACTTGTGGTTTACAAGCGAATTTCTATGATCGCCTTGAATTGTCCTATGCCAAACAGCGCTTTGAAGTCAGTCCGCTTAAGCTTGATTTAAAGCAATCCATTGTTGGCGCTAAAATTAAACTATTCGGTGATCTTGTTTACACTCAGATGCCACAAGTTAGTTTAGGCATTCAGAAAAAAAAGTTGCACACCAGTGACGTAGCATTTTCATTAGGCGCCGAAAAAGATTCTGGAACTGACGTTTACATCGCTGCTAGCAAGCTGCATTTAGGCTTTATAAACGGTTATAATTGGTTATGGAATATTACCGCAAGGCATACTAAAGCGAATGAAATAGGGCTACTCGGCTTTGATGGTGCACATAGCAGTAAAAAAATTCAATTCGAAGCTTCAACAGCCATTATGCTCAACCGACATTTAGCACTGGGGGTAGAATATCGACAAAAGCCCGATAATTTAAATTTAGGTGAAAATCATTGGAAAGATATTTTTGTTGCATGGTTCCCAAATAAACATCTTAGCCTTACCTTAGCTTATGTGGATTTAGGCAGTATTGCGGCCATTGAGCAACAAACCGGCTGGTATTTATCGACTATGTGGTATTTATAATGAAAATAGCAAAAGCATCCATCATACTTATTCTATTAGCGTCTTGCTTGTCATGCTCTACAGCCAATACAAATAAAAGCTCAATAACACCAAGCCTTTACGTAAAAATGGGACAACAACCCGCCCTCGATAAAATCGTCGACAATTTAATTAATATTATTGGCAATGATGATGTGGTATTTGGCCATTTTGCTGATAGTAATATTACTTATTTTAGAAAGAATTTAACCGTATTTTTATGTCATATCGTTGATGGACCTTGCGAGTATAGTGGTGACACTATGCAAGATATTCATCGAGGTATGTATATCAATAAAAATCAATTTAATCACTTTGTGGAATTATTTATTGATGCGATGGAGGCTGCTGAGATCAGCTACCCCATTCAAAACCAATTGTTGGCGCGACTTGCCCCGCTCAGAGAAAGCATCATTAAAATATAACACAAGTGCTTTTTATTGATAAAAGTCACGCGGAAAAGTAACTATTATATTACACACTAAAAGCTCATTTTTCGCGATGATATTATTCAACCAAAACTCTGGATAATCAATGTCGCTTACCCAGAATTTAGGTTATTTACTTATCGATTGTATCGCTATTTTCACTCGCAGCAGCAACCGGAAATGGCTTTGTTGCCGTACCAGCGTATAAGCTAACGTGCGGATAAGGTATTTCGATGCCCTGCTGATCAAAGGTTTTTTTGATCTCCATATACATAGCATTTTTCATGGTAAGAAAGTTCTCGCGCCTTGACCACACCGAAAATTGAATATCCACCGATGAGCTGCCAAAGCCAGTTAAAATAAAAATTGGTGCAGGCTCTTCCAAACAAATTAAATTTTTTGCCGCAATATCCATCAATATTTTACGTACTTGTTCAATGTCCTCTTTGTAAGCAATACCAATTTTTAAATCAGCCCGTCTTATCGGATATTTTGTTAACGTAGTTACGGCACTTTTTATCATGCTTTCATTCGGAATACGGACAAATAAATTATCAAATGTCCGTAACTTCACTGACAACAAGTCAATTGAAATAACTTCTCCTGTGATGTCGTTCACCCGAATAACATCAGTTATCGAAAACGGCCGCTCAATCATCAAAAATAAGCCACTAATAAGATTTGATGCTGAAGTTTGTGATGCAAAGCCTAATGCCACGGTAAAAATGCCGGCAGCACCCAATAAGATACTTAAATCAATACCTATGTTATCTAGGGCTGAAATTGACACTAAGATCAAAATGCCATAGAAAATGGTCCTTTTTAAGAACAATTGACCATGTGCGGTCATTTTATGTTTTACCGCATTAACAATAGCAGCACTTACTAAACGCGCAACGATAAAGCCAATAACAAACAATAATATAGCTTGGATCAAGGCATATAAGTGGGATGCTTTAAGTAGCTCAACAAACGCAATGAATTCTTTCACAATCTTCTATCTCTTATTTATGCAAATAAACTACTAATACTACGAATTAATGTTCCATGTTCAGTATTAACTCTTGGGCCATTAATTAAGGTCGCTGACAATGCTTCAATCGGTGCATGTTTACCTAAATGTAATTCAACATTATCGTTATGGTTTGCTCTATGTACTGATATTTCAGTCGTCCAAAGTTGCTCACTTTCATCGGCATACAAATGTAATAATGTTACTGGCACATTAATACGCTCAATGGTTAATGACTGATCATGATTGTTGATCACCGTAATAGGCGTAATGGCTCGATGTGGACGTTTTTCAATATTATTAAGTTGCACCCGAGCTGCGGTGTATTTTGCGTAACATATCTGCCCTACTTGCGTTGATGGTCCAAACCAAGAGTCTGATGGCCGCCAAAACGGTAAATCAAGTAAGCATTCTTCTTTTGGTAACAACTCAGCATAAAACCAAACCGGTGTACTAACGTAAAGTCGTGATTTTTCACCAGCAAGCAAGGTTAATGGTGTGTCTGGGCGTGCAACTACTGAGCGATCAGCCAGTAGCGGTAACACCCGTATTTTATCTGAGGTGTTTTGCTGTAAATAACGACCAAATTTGGCTTCTTCAATAGCCATGCATTCATCAAGATCGCCAACTATAATGCTTTCATCACTTTCATTAAGCGTTTCTAAATTCCAGCTATTCCATTCGTTTTCCAAGCGTTTAAGAATGATAGCTCGCTCACCTATTCGCCAACAGCGTTGCTGTTGAAGACCAAAAGCAAACTCTCCCCACCAGGCATTATCAGCCATTTCTTTATCTCATTTTATTAAGTGCAATTGCTAGGGTAATAGGTCATAAAACCCTTAATTTGTTATTGATATTCTTGTTAAATTTAGCTTATTTTTCAACTAACAATAACTTACTAGATTATGCTATCTTATGACACCTGTGTATATACGCAACCACAGCAACTTGCTGTATTACACTATTTTAGCTTTATCGCTTTAAAGTATTCATAATTAAAGGTACGTTTCATGACAACATTACACATTATTTTGTCAGATTTAGAAGTCACTCACGCGGTTTTTGCTAAAATTTCTCAACTACAAAAGAAACTTTCCGCCGATGTAGTTTGGTACTTACATCATCACCAACGTTTTTTTGACCGTAGTTATTTCATCAATGAACTCGCGACAATTTCAGGAAGTTTACAAAAAAGTACTCAAAGTAAATTGACCCAAGTTGAAGAGAAAATTAAAACCTACTTTCCTGACTGTGATGTAAATATCTGCCAAGAAAAATATTGGTCTAAACAGGTTAACGACAACGCAGGTGCGTTAGATCCTCGCGTCATTATTCGGTCAAAATCTGGCTTAACATCCGCTGACAATCAATACATTAGCCATAATAAAAGTACGGTATTTATATTAGGTCAACAGAAATGGTTGGTTGACGGCAAAGCGATTGGCGCTATCGATCCTTTTCATGAAGATGACGATGAAAACATCTCCGACGCTAAGGTCTATAACTTTATGCGCAGATGGGGCACTAAGGCGGAACAAAAAGAGCCATTTTTATTACACGTTATTCATATTCCACCACTGGCTATTGAATACGAAAAACAAATTGAAACGCTTCATAAAGAACAAATTTATCGTTTTGCAAAAAAAATAAAATGTCCAAAAGACCTGATCACCTTTACCCGAGGTACGCCTGAGCAGGCGATATTAACTTATATCGACGATAACAAAATTGATTTAATTGTCCTGGGTTGTCGTGAGCATAGTTTATTTGACAAGTGGCTTAATGGTTCAACCATATCAGCGCTTATTAGCCAGCAAAGTACTGATATGGTGCTAATTAATACACCATAAATAAGAAACGCTGATGAATATTAAGCGTATTGATATTCATCTAAAGGTTATTGCTAAAATCGCGGTAATTTATGTTAGCTTAAAAAATAAGTCACCAAAACCCCACAATAATGTCCCGGTGATCAGTAACGATACCTCAAGTATACCAAGCTGTAGCCTTACTGCCTGTAAAATGGTTTCAGTTTGCGCTTTAAATTCGTCCTCGATAGATTCAATTTCGCTCGCTTTATATTCATCTGCCGCGTTCAGTAGTCGAAGCTTTTTTTTAACGCGAGCAAGATTAATACGGTGTTGAATATTAAGACGACCAATCAGTAATCGTTCTTGTATTATGCCACCTAAACCAGACCAAACCCCCAGTACAACAATCAAACAACCACTGCGTGACAGCCATTCTAAACCGGCGAATTCAATTATTGATAAATAGATACCTGAAACCATCAATAATATCGCTAACAACCAATTCACCAGCGGATGGCGCCGAGAAATAGTGAGACTTTTTGTTGATGACTTTTCGGCTACTTCAGCTGACATAGATAGACTCTTCTTAAATTATTGTCGATAGTTAATTGCGATAACCGCAAAAATTTACGGTTATCATCTAGCTTACTCTTTAACTTTTCCTGGTGTTTTTTCTTTATTTTTACGTGGCGAAAACTGTTTTTTATAATTAATATTGGCACTTATTTCTTCACCGCTGGTCGCTTCAAATGATATATGCGGCGATAGCTTATACTCAATAATCCAGCCCGCTTGTATGCTATTGTCGGAGTCAATACTGGTACCATAGCCAACATTTAATCTGTCATTAATTTTTGCCGCTAAATCGACACGTGTACTATTGCCATTAGTACCATCTTTACTGGTGAATGCTATATCTTTAAGGCCCAATTGTTCGCCAATTTTTTGCACCACTTTATTGGCACTCTCTACACCTAAGCTAATTGCCGCACTGGTCAAGGCATTGCCTTCTTGTTTAGTTAGCGAGTCTAAATTACGTCCAGTAATAAGCAATGCCAAAATATTTTCGTCAGCCAACGTCGGCTCTGAAAACAAGGTTAACCGTGGATTATGTATCGTTCCGTCCGCAATAATACCAACCTTAATATCATCAACAATACGCACCGCTCGAAATTGAATACTAGGATTTTCTGCCGCCCCTAGAAACAGCAATTGCCCTTGTTCAATGGTTAATACTTGCTTATAAGCCTGAAATTGGCCGTCTTTGAGATCTAATCTACCGTTAAGCGTCAACGGCTGACCAGAAATAAGTGTCGAAGATAAATTACCTTCTATTGCACTTGATAAACCAAAACCACTGATTCTAACGTTATTTCCTGCCGATATCTTAAGCGCTATATCATAATCAAATGTCGACGTTTTAACGCTAATATCTTTCTCGCCAACAATTACTTGATCTTCAGAAACACTAATAGGGGATTTAGGTAAAGATGCGATTTTAATGTCAGCTTGTTCTACCACGATATGCCCGTCGACCTTTAAATGTTGATTTTGATAATTAGCTTGTAACTTAGGAGAAACAATTAACTTATTTTCATTGTTGTTGACGAGCGTAACATGTTGGCCTTCAAGTGTTAGCTCAGCCGCAATAGGGGCAGAAAGTTTCGCCTGCCCTGATATGGTTAATGCCCCTTGCGGATTTTGTAACTCGCCTAATAATGTAATGCTGTCTTGTACGCTACTTAACTTGATCTTGCTATTACTAATATCTAAACCGTATTCATCAATAACTAAACGCTCGATGCTCAGCGAGCCTTGACCGTCAAATAACGGTTTTGTCCATGTGCCAGCTAAGGTAAAATCTTGTAGCAAACTTAGCTCTATTTTATCAATACGTTTTTGCCATTTTTTCAGCCAATCAAACTGCTGTAGACTTAATGATAACTCACCTGAAACACTTGCATCGTCAGCAATTGGCCATTCACTGTTTAGCTGTGCTGCTATTTTATCATTGCCAGGCAGTACTATTTGTAACCCAGCACTAACGTTATCTTTTTGCCATTTACCGTCAATTTTTACCAGCGGAATGGTCAATAAACGTTGTAAGTGCTGAACATTGTCTTTTATTTTTGGTATTTCAATGACGATATCGCTTTGCTCAAAACTAAAGTCGAGTTTTGAATCTGACGCATAAGACATGACCACTTTGCCGTTAGGCATAGATATTTCAGGTCGGGATTCTATGCTTTCTATTTGGCTATTGATATCTTGCCATTGTGTTGTTAGTACGATGGCTTTTTCATTTTGTTCACTGTTTATCGCTAACGCTTGACCCTGCACTTGAAAGTCAACGGCCTGCCACGTAAAGCTCGGTATTGATAAATTTGCCATCAGGGTTTTCAGTTGCTTATCACTACCTTTGACTTTCAATTGTCCGCTAATTTTGCCTTGAACTTGCTGTGGCAATTGCATGGGCAATATTGATTGCCATGCCCTTGCTTGCTCTACAACCTCTGATATTGACCATTGCTCAAACGTAAGGTTTGCCGTCCATTGCTTGAGATGATTATCACCGTTAACACATAAGGTGCCGGTGCCGCTCAAACAGAGATTTTTTATACTTTGCTGTTCACTACTCAGCAGTAATTGCTCTGCCGCTACGGCAAAGGTTTGCGCTTGCGCTTGAGCGGTAAAGTCGAGATTGTTGATTTGCCAAAGATTGTCGCTTAATCCGTTATCAACCACTAAAGGGTTATTTGCACCTGCGCCTAATTGGCCATCAAAGACTAATTTAACGGTGGTATTATCTGCAACTTTGGCGCTAACAACCGCATGATGCTGTTCCGGTAAGCCCGTCACACTTAATGTTGCCTGCGCAACATCAACATCGTTCACCTTTAGTTTATCGGCCTTCACATTCGCCTGCCAACGTTCAGTGAAATCTACCGACCAGTTAATATTGTCACCTTCAAACTGTGCCAGTGCGAATTTTTCAATATGGCCTTTGCTGACAATACGCCATTTTGATTGTTGTTTTTCTATCTGCCAATACGCGTTAATGTCAGCAACTTGAAAAGCATGACTAATCGCAAGCGTATGTCCGTTAACTTGACCTTTTAGCGATAAACCATCACTTGTTGGGCTATCAACATTGAGTGCCCCTTGCAATGACGCGGTTAAGTCACCAAATATCACGTCATCACTTTTAATCGATAATATGCTTTGTTTAATGGTCATATCGACGTTTGCCGTTATCGGCCATGACTGATTTGAATGTGATGCCTTATTATCAACCACATCAGGTAATAGCTGTTGCAAGGTTTCAGCTATTTGTTGGTCGTTCAGCGCACTACTAATATGCAGCGAGCTTTCTAGACTAGCGCGCCAATCGAGTATATTGCCAAGCTCAGTATTAACATCTAATTTTATATTTTCAAAGTTATTCCAACTCGCTTGTGCATGTAGGTTTGATGTCAGTTTTGGCCAATTAAGCGCAAATGCTGCATTGGCTTTTTCAAGGAAAATAGTTTGCTCATCGATGTCAATTTGTTGTTTTTCAGCTATCAAGGAGCCACGTTTTAGAAACAAGCCTTTATTAAAAAACCATTCCGTATTGACACGTAGTTGATTAGGCGCTTGTAATCGTAATGTCAATTGTGATGACTTTCGCATATGCCCTTTGGACTGCGCGTTAACCGAAAGTTTAGTCCCCTGCACTTTCAATTCGAGTTGATGTTGCCACTGCTTACGCATGTCGATATAGCCTGACGCTGCAATGTCATGACTTTCAAATTGTAAATTTACAGCCTTCACGCTCACCTTACTGCGTGCTGCGGCTAACTTATTAATGTTAAGCGCGCTAACCTTATATTGCTGCTCACCGTCTACGGCTGCAAGTTTATAATTGATCTTCGCAATGGAGATTTGCTTTACTTTTACCGCGATGGGTAATGTCACATTGGCGAGTTCCGGTAAAGCAACTGCCTTAATCTGATTTGTTTTATCGTCAACAGTCGTAACATCTAAAGTCGCTAAGGTTATTTTATCGCACGACACTAAGCCATCAATCAAATGTAACCATTGACAGTCGATTTCAAGCCCTGTCGCCTTGATTGTTTGACCATCTTGCTGCCAATAAATATTGCTTATCTTTACCTTCGAATTTAATCTGCCGGTTATTTTTCCGATACGTAGCGCTTGTGGCTGAAATTTCGTAAGCTTTGACGTTAACCACTGCAGGCCAGACTCCGTGGTATAAAGCCAAGACAACATTAACAAGGTAATAGCCAATAGCGAAATGGCCACTAAACTAAACCATTTAAATATTACACGCTTTTTTATTAAACTCATAAATCAGGTCCTATTGTGACATGAATACGCCAACCTTTATCGCCGTCGAGCGCTTTCGCCACATCAAAACGAATAGCACCAATCGGGGTTACCCACCTGATGCCCGTACCTACTGATTTATGTAATTTCCATGCTCGTAAATCATTAAACGCATTACCTTGATCGGTAAATACCGCCCAACGAAAATCGTCATTAAATAAATAATCAACTTCTATACTTGATGAAAAAATATGTTTACCACCAATCAAAACATCATCTTCAACAGGTGATAGACTTTGATGTTTATACCCTCTAACCGAAACATCTCCGCCAGCAAAAAAACGATAATTAGATGGCATTGAACGATTAAAATCATCGGTATCCATCCAGGTACTGCCTAATCGTGCTCTTAATAGCAGTCGCCAATCACTATTAATTGACCAAATACGCTTCAGTCGTTGATCCGTTTGTAAAAAAGTTATATTCGGATCGCTCAGTTGTTCACCACTAAAACGAAATATACTTTGCCAACGCCAACCTTCAAGTGCAGAAAAAGGGTCGGTGACACTGTAATAATTTAATTGCCATGAAGGAACAATATACTCAAGACTTCGATCTACATCAGCGTTTGAATCTAATTGTTCTTGCGCCATAGTTATCGACCATTGACTGGCCCAATGATCATTAATTTTATTGGCTAATACCGACTCTAAAGTGAAAATTTTACTACGACCAATTTCCTCATTTTTAATTTCATAACTGACTTGATTGATCCATTGACTAGACGCTTTCTCTAAAGGGATTTGATATTGGAATGTCGCATGAATATCAGCAATGTCTAATTTCACTTTATTGAAGTCTAGTGCCGCAATATATTGATGAGCCCTACTGTTTACTCGTCTATTAGCCCAACTAACACCTAATTTTCCACCACTATCGGTGCCATAGCCTAAGAAAGTTTTAAGCTCATATTTATCGCTATCAAGTATTGAAAGGCTAACATCGACTGTTTTTGCAGTATGGTCAATCGATTGGTCAACAACCACCGATTTAAATAACCCTGAACGATTAAGTGCTTGTTGACTCGCAATGATGTCAGGCTGATTATAATGCTGCCCTGTTTGAATTTTTGAGTAGCGATTAACCAAATCGTGTGACAATACGGTACCTTCGATGGTGACTTTGTTAATCTTGTAGCGCGCTCCGCAATTGAAAAGCCAATTAACATCTGCTTTTAATTGACCAATATCGACTTTTAAGGCACTTACCGCAAACGACGAATTTAACAAGCCTAACGCTTGTGCTTGACGCTGCAGTGAAGATTTAAATTGGCTGTAATCACCATGATTGACAATTTTATCTTTGGCAAACGGATGATGTTCAACAAGTTTTGAAAGCTCAGTTGGAACATTCTCACAATCAAATGTAAGACTAACATTGTGCCAACGCACAGGTGCTTGCAAATCAACTGTTAGCGCTTTAGCTGGCCTATCGCCTTGATTATTATCTGATAAGGTTAAAATCGGCTGATAGTAGCCTAGTGCCTGCAGTGCAGAACGCGCTTTGTTTAGAATATAATTATCGGATTGCTCAAAGCCAAGTACTGACAATGGAATAATATTTTCGTTACTATTTAAGTTCCGTAAAATATTGGTTTTTAATGTCGAATCTACACCCGTTATGGTAATAACTGTACCGGGCTTAATGTCTTGTTGCGCGGATTGTACTTTAAACGTACTTGCTAGCATCAAAACCGTCATTAATGTAGAGAAAAGTCCAACCTTGTACGTGTAATTCACCTGTTTCAATATTTTCCCATAATCATAGTTAAGTGACTGATAAAAATAAACAGCCTGCTTTAATTATGACGGCTTTATCTTCTGAGATCATCAACTAAATATGATTAGCATTAAGCGACCAGAAATATTGAGCTCTAAAATAAAATCAACTTACACGCTAGGCGATTAACTTGTCTACATTAGGTGAATGTTACTATTTTTAAATTATCCCGATATAGCGGTAAATAGTGGCTTTATGATGAGATATTGCGTTCAAAATTGGCGACGAGTATGGCGGCCTATTGGCGCTTTGTGTGATTTCGTTATCATTATTCACAAGCCCATTTAAGCTGATATGAATAAAAGATGGTTTAAGCTGGAGCATCAACCAGGCTAAGATAGCGTTTAATCGTTAAACATTAACGGGCTAGATAACAGCCCGCCAATGTTCCTAATGCATTTTCTACAGCAAGCTTTATAACCAACGTTTCTTTTTGAATACCATCAGTAACACCACTGAAACCACTGCCATTACGCCTAGTAAAATAAAGTAACCATTATCGGCTTTCAATTCAGGAATATACTCAAAGTTCATGCCATAAATGCCCGCTAAAAAGGTCAGCGGCACGAACAATGCCGTGATCACCGTTAGCACTCGCATGGTCGCATTCAGCTGATGCGAAGTCACTGACATATAACCATTAATTAAATCACCGCAAATGTCATAATACATTTGTGAAAGGCTCAACAGTCGGTCTAAGCGCTCTCGTAAGTCATTAACGGTATGTATTTCTTTATCGGTAATTAAATTGGTATCGTCGTCATCTACGAATGCTTTTAAGGTATCACCAATGCTGACATGATAATTAAAGGTTCGCCTAATTTTTACCAGTTGCGAGCGATGGGCGGTAATTTTTTTCATCATTTGATCATTACCATTAAATTGAAAATCATCTTCAATTTTTTCTAGCTCTGCTTCAAAAGTAAATAGCTCCTTGAGGTAATAACCACAACTGCTGTGAAATAGTCTCAATGCTAAATGAACAGGGCTACGTTTTAGGTACTTTTCACTGCTAAGATTAAATAACTCATTAATCGCTAATGAGCTTTGCGGATGGCGTGTAATTAGCACCCGTTGACCGATAAACATACTGATTTGCAAATGACCAAATCGTAAGCCCTCATCATTCGCTATTATGCCGCGATATAGCATAAAAATATAATCTTTAAATAGTTCTATTTTAGGCGGATGCCTGTCGCGTTGAGCATCACTTATCGCAAGAGGATGACAATTAAACTGCGTTAATAAGCGTTTTTCTTCTTCTGCGTCAACATTATCAAGATCTATCCATAGCGTTGTTTGGTCGTTACTTTGCCATTGACTGATTAACTCACTACTGCCAATTACCGCTTTCTCGCTTGGTGATATCAACATACATTTTATCATTATTTACTCTCAATATTTCCCAAATAAAGGGGATAATTTAGTCGCCCTGTCTTTGATATAGTTATTATAAAATCAAAAACAGTGGGTAGTTATCATATATTTATCAAACTGTGTCGATAAATACTGTAGTTGCAATAATATTCGAACTTTATTCGCTTAATTTTCCTTGAGTGTAATACACTTAGCTATAATAACGAATTAAATCTATTCATAATAATGACATCGTTCACAAGGACGTTGAACTTTTATAATCAATACATCGAACGTAAAACGGGCTTAAGCACCTTATGGCATTTGTGTTACTACTGGGTGATATAAAAACTCAGTAATAGCCGTTTATTTAGCTATTACTTGTATTACGTGGTCGTTAGCTGTTTTAGGTAAAACCTTAACATGGCATTAGATAGAAATCTGACGGTAAATAACCGTAAAAAGTTCAATCATTTCAAAAACAAAATAAAAAATAGACAAACATGCACAACACGCATATATTCCGTTTCCAAATCGCTTTTAAGGATAAATAAATGTTAGAAAATGCTACAGATAAACTGTCCTTAGTCATTAACGACATATTAATTGCAGAACATACGCAAGCAATCTCTGAAATAATGACTGCTGCCTTTGACACCTTGGCACCGGAGCAATTTTCATTACTTATTGAAGCGCTGCCTCAAGATGAACGCTTGAGTGTTTGGTCGACGTATCCAGAAGCAATACAAAGAGCCGCTTTTGTTGATATGGGCCAAGCAACACGAACAAGCTTAATTGCAGCATTAAGCGACGAAGAATGCTTCGAATTACTTGCGCAACTTGATGTTGACGACGTTATTGAAATCGCGGAAGAAATACCGAGTAGACTTTTAAAGTATGCGATAAAACATTTAGATGACTCGCAGCGAAAACTATATCAACAGGCACAGCAATTTAGTGTTGACAGTGTCGGTCACTGGTTAGATTACAACTATGTTCGGATTTCAGAAAAGCTCAAAATAACCAGTGCTCAGTTACTGTTACAAAAGGGGTTAGCCCCCTACACTGAAGACTTTTATGCGGTCAATAAAGAAGGCCTTTTAACCGGTACCGTCGGTATTAACACGCTTTTATTAAATAACGCAGAAGGGACACTAAAAGAATTATTTTCAGCTGAGATAATTCGACTTAATGCCAACGAAGATTTAGCCGTTGCTGCAGAAGCCGTAATACTATCTGGAAAAATGTCACTGCCCGTTGTTGATGACAATGAACGTTTCTTAGGTCGTTTTACCGTGGAAACAGCCTATCAAGTTAAAGAAGAATTACATGCCGAACAAATAACCACAGCGGCCGGTTTAAGTAATGATGAAGATCTATTTTCTAGTGTCAGAACCAGTGCCAAAAACCGAGGAATTTGGCTTGGTATTAACTTACTAACGGCATTTTTAGCGTCTTGGTTTATTGGCTTTTTTGAAGCAACATTACAACAAGTGGTGGCTTTAGCGGTGCTAATGCCCGTAGTGGCATCAATGGGCGGTGTCTCGGGTAGTCAAACCTTAACAGTTATTGTCCGCGGCTTAGCGTTAGGGCAAATAACTGAATTAAACCGCAAGGTATTATTGCGAAAAGAATTAAAAGTAGGAGCACTTAACGGCTTAATTTGGTCGCTGGTGATTGGCTTAATCACCTACGTTTGGTTTGATAGCCTAGTGTTGAGTTTAGTTATCGCTTTGGCGATATTATTAAACTTATTGACGGCATCAGCATCTGGCGTCATGATCCCGGCATTATTAAACCGCTTAAATATTGACCCTGCCCTGTCCGGCGCAGTTATTTTAACCACAGTAACCGACATTGTTGGTTTCGTTGTATTTTTAGGATTAGGTAGCTTATTGCTACTTTAGAAAAGTAAATAATAGGAATTAAGTAATGCCATTAGAAACTATCACCTGGATTGCCATTGCATTTTGTATTTCGCAATCTGCCATATTCTCAGGCTTAAATTTAGCCTTTTTCTCCCTCAGTAGACTGCAATTAGAAGTTGAAGCCAAAAAGGGTAATAAAGCAGCGATAACAGTATTGTCGCTGAGAAACGACTCAAATTTTTTATTAGCCACTATTTTATGGGGTAACGTTGGTATTAATGTTTTATTAACCATGCTGTCTGATTCCGTACTTGCTGGTGTCGGCGCATTCCTTTTCTCGACCATCGTTATCACAGTTGTTGGTGAAATCACCCCACAAGCCTACTTTTCACGTAATGCTTTAAAAATGGGCAGCATGCTTTCGCCAATCATACGTTTTTACCAATTTGTGCTTTATCCAGTCACTAAGCCGAGCGCGCTGATCTTAGACGCTTGGTTGGGTAAAGAAGGCATCACCTATTTAGGGGAAAGCGAATTAGGTAATATTATTAAAGAGCACATTCGCGCCGAAGAAGCTGACTTAAACCATGTAGAAGGTATTGGCGCACTAAACTTTTTTGCCTTAGATGAAATAAAGGTCACCGAAGAAGGTGAAGTAATTGACCCTAACTCGATTATCGCGCTACCAACAAAACTAGACCTCCCCATATTACCTGACGTTTATAGCGGCCCTGATGATCCGTTTTTAATCATGATTAATCAGTCGGGTTACAACTGGGTCGTGTTAACCAACCTTGATGGCGAGCCTTTGCTTATTATTGATGCTGACGGCTTTTTACGTGCTGCGCTGTTTCAATCAGAAAGCTTTGACCCTTATAATTTTTGTCATCGCCCGGTGATTATTACCGATGAAACAACCTCACTAAATGAAGCTATCTTAAAAATGAAAGTGAATACCTCAATCGATAAAAACTTTGACGGGGTTATTCAGCATGACGTACTACTTATTTGGGGCGACACTAAGCGCATCATAACCGGCGCAGACATTTTTGGTCGACTGCTTAAAGGCATGCTACCTGCGCCGAAACAGAATGACGAAAAAACAACCGGATAATAAAAATATTTGAGTTGATTAAAACGCTGAGCATTAGTCATCAATTTTTTGTGATTAATGCTCTATTTATCAAAACGCCGAGAACAAAACTCAGTTGAACGACGTTAACGTTGAAGCCTTTTGAATACTACCGAGTTCGTCTTGGATTCTTATACTTTGTCTTACGACACCTCATCTTTAGTTAGATTTTGGTGGCCATTAAAACGGGGTAAAATCATTTTGCGATTGAAGTTCTGGTTAGATCTATTCTTTACTAATTATTTGGCGAGACTTTTGAATGTCATTTTTCATTTCAATTGCTAGCGCTTGTATTTTAGGCATAAAATTTTTCATTAATTCTTGTGAAACTAGCATTGAATCCTGCATTATCAATGGCATCTTTTTCGTCATGCTTTTCCCTAAATTCGATTGATAAAAACTTATTAGCCCTTTAACTTCCTCTTCTGTAAAGTGCTTAGTATAAATTTCTATCATTGGCTCCTTAAATACATCCCAATTCATATCTTTTGCTAATAAATCCCCAACCTTTTTCATATATTGATCAAAAGCTGGTCTTTCTTTTTCTGAAATGTTCATTTGTTTAGACATTCCATTAAACATATTGCTAATTTGGCCTTGCATAGCACCCATCATTTTTGAAACTTCAGTTAATTCCATTAATTTCTCAACAGACTTTTTTGAAGCTAATTCTGTAGCGCTCACATTAAGCATAAACAACGCAGTTAAAACTAAAACATACACTTTTTTCATTTTTATATTCCTTTACAAATTGAGGCACTATGCCTGAAAAAAACTGAAGCCTCGTTAAGAGACCAAAAGAGTAAGCGACGCAGGAGCAAAAACCAACTGTTATTTGTCCTTATTTAAATGCTTGATAGTTTTGCATTACTTTGAAGCCAGTTACTAATTGATTTTGCTGTTATTTCAATTGAATCAATATTATGAATAATTAGATCACTACTTTGCCTAACTTGATTGGTTGTACCGATGTATATTTGTCGAAAGTGATCATCATACATAGAAAGATAATTAGGAATAGAACTTAATGAATCGCATGACGGGTGTTTAATATTTCGCATAATCACACGCGACAAACAAACCTCCATTGGCATATCTAATAAAACGACATAATCTATTAATGATGAAATAGACGCTCGACACCTACCAAATGGCTCTTCGATAAAAATAAATTCTTCTGTGCATTCAGCTTTCAGTGTACGTAAGTGATTAATAAAATTAGGAGTTTTTATATTCGATAAATCCGCGCCATTTTGAAACCAAACCTTCATATCACTGTGATAAGTATTTTCTTCCGTATGATCGTCAAATAATAAATAGGGGCAAGAAAAAGTTTTAGATAGTTGCTTTATGATTGAAGTTTTACCACAACCTGAAACACCACTAATAGCGACTACTTTCATTAGAGTTGACTTCCATATTTAAAATTGGGCACGAAGCCTGAATGCAAACTAACGCACTGTTAACAGGCAAAAAATAGTTGGCTAAAATAAGCGACGAAAGAGCAAATAGCCAACTGTTATTTGTCCTGCTTGAATGGCTTATATGTGTATTACTCAGTGTAATTTTAATTTTTGATCAATATCATTTATATCTAAAGTAAAATAAGAAATATAAACTTCTTTATCAAAATACATACGATAATAGAAAGTATTACCTTCAATTTTAAAGCTAGATTTAGGTGATTTTAACTCGTTAAAAAACTCATTATGCTTAATAACTAGACCTAACTCTTCTATTTTACTTTTCTCATTATCTGATATGTAATCCGACACTTTTCCAACAGTAACAACCTCTAATGTTCCATTTTTAGATGGCCTAATAAAACTTCCTGAACGATATACGATAGTATTAGCTTTTGTGCTTAATGACGCTAAAACTTCTAATTTATATTTGAGAGGAAGCTTTATATTTTGATTAAAAATCTCAATATTATTACCCATCGCTTCAAACGATAGAACAGAAATAAACACTATAAAAGTTAAAATTTTTACCATAAGTAGGTTTACGCATAACGCCCTAATAATGGGCAAAAAATTGTTGGCTAAAATGTTGAGGAACGAAAACAGCCAACTGTTTTTTGTCCTTATTAATTAGCTTGTTAGGGTTACTTTTCATCAAAGCCTCTGAAGACTACTTCAATGAAAGAACCGATCTCGTTGAAACCAACAAACCAATGCTTAAATTCTTCTTCTTTTGTAATTTCACCGCATTTGATTAAGCTTGCGATAAGCTCAGAGTTCTTGACTTCATAGACACAATCATCGCTTAAAGTTGAAACAGTGTTTTCATCGCTACTCACCATTTTGAAGTGAGGTACATCAAAAAATTTAAGAGTGACGTTTTCGTTGCTCCAATTCTTATAGCTAATACTTAAATCAAATTTATTCCATTCAACCTTTGGATTATCTTCACAATCAGCAGTAGATGATTTTAGATTGATAGATGCGACTTCCATATCTCGGTAACCCTAACGCCTCATTAAGAGGAAATTTATAGCTGGCTAAAATGTTGAACGCAGTGAA
>OJDR01000067.1_pt1 | contig 45256 bp, 40 predicted proteins | sample 1593081 | NCBI WGS metagenome assembly OJDR01 (sample SAMN05416873, study PRJEB24817) | seawater metagenome | isolation source: Sea water | place: Canada:Atlantic | collected 2013-11
CTTAATGGCAAACCTTGGGGGCTAGTCACGCTCGACGCTTTACAAGCTGGCTCTTTTCCAGTTGCCATTGAAAGTGAAGTTAAGCAATGGGTGAATGTCATAAATGCAGTTATCGAACAAAATGTTTTATTAAAAAAGTCTCCCGCTGCTCATTACCTTTTAAGTGCCCAAGCACTTCAGGAAAGCCCTTTATCCATGATTGGTGATAGCTCTAAAATGCAGGCCTTGCAAAAAGCCATGTCAGTGGTGGCGGGATCGGATTTAACGGTCTTAATTCAAGGGGAGACAGGTACTGGCAAAGAATTGGTGGCTAAGGGCATTCATGACCAATCCCCACGCAGTGCTCAGGCTTATATTTTTGTAAATTGTGCTGCTTTACCAGAGCAGCTAGCGGAGAGTGAATTATTTGGTCATGTGAAAGGGGCGTTTACGGGGGCGGTCAATGCGCGCAAAGGAAAATTTGAGTTAGCCCATGGCGGCACGTTATTTCTTGATGAGGTGGGCGAGTTACCTCTATTGATTCAAGCGAAAATACTCAGGGCCATACAAAGTGGCGATATTCAAAGGGTGGGCAGTGATGAGTTTCATCATGTTGATGTTCGAATTGTAGCGGCCACCAATCGCAACTTAGCCTCGATGGTGGAGGAGCAAGCGTTTCGTGCAGATTTATATCATCGCCTGAGTGTGTACCCTATTCACGTGCCTAAATTAAAAGAGCGTGAGCAGGACATTTTGTTATTGGCGGGGTACTTTATTGAAAAAAGTCGTGCGCAATTGGGGCTGAGGGGGCTGCGATTGTCAGGGAGTGCCGAGTCGGTATTAATGCAATATGCCTGGCCTGGTAATGTGCGTGAACTTGAGCACACTATTTCTCGGGCGGCTTTAAAGGCATTGGCTTTGCACCCAGGCCAAAGCATCGCCACCCTTAATTCGGATGATTTAGATTTAATGGTCCTGCAATCTCTAGGTGAAGACCCCATGCCTGACCATCAAGTAAAGCAGCAAGGGCAAGTGTTTTTGAATCAAGCGGTGAAAGAATTACAAATAAACATGATTAAGCACGCAAGAGAGTCGCATCGGGGTAATTGGTCACTGGCTGCGAAAAGTCTAGGGTTAGACTCTGGCAATTTACATCGATTGGCCAAGCGTTTGGGGCTGAAGTGATTTTTAAGCAGGGGTGTTTCATATCTAAGCTTAGGGTGACTGTACTTCCTTGTGCTTGTCACCTAGAGCCTAGTTCACGCAACATGAGTATTTAATTAGTGTGTTACCATTTTGCGAAGTGATCCTCACAAAAGCCCATGGCGCCATTAATGTCGATGGTGTTGCCATTTTTGTCCTTAACTTGACCATAAAAACGGCCAAATAACTGGGTGAAGTTAGAGGCCATAAACCCTGCGTTAACTTTTTCTTTGCGCTCCCCTTCAGGCTCGAAGCGCAAATCGATGTGGCCGTCGCTACTGGTGACGTGCCATGTATGCATTCGGTTTTGTCGCTCGAAAATAAATTCGGCTCGGTCTAGTTTAATTAACTCGTTGTTTATCCAAAGGCCATTTTCGGTATGGCTGGTTTCGTTGACGCCCGCTGCTAGGTTTAATCCCACTTTCGTGCCGTCACTGGTTTTATGGCTTAAGCTTGCCCAGTTCCAAAATGTTTCGCGGCGCATGTAGCCACAGGACCAATCGACACTGGCCAGTAAGTCTTGTGTATTAATTGCTCTTCCTTGAAATTTAATATCACCATTAAATTCTAAGGCGGTGGCTTTTTGAGTAAATACCCAGCCGTTATAGCCGGCGCGACAGCATAAAGATAACGGTTGATAATCGTCTTGCTGCTGGGGGTTATTTTCTTGAATTTGCACATCTACATTTAATTCATTGCCAATGTTGAGTGTTAAGTGTCGTGTGCCTAGCAGCGATTTAATGCGTATTTCATTTTTCCCTGATTTAAAGGACCAATCACCATTATTAGGCTGATTACTGGATTGGGTGTTAAAGGCTAATGGTTTTAACCATGAATATTCTTTGAAGTTCTTGGTTTTGGGCTCGTACACATATATAAAGCAGTTGCTTACCCACTTTAAATTAACAATAGCTACCCCTAGGATAAAATCGTCACCAGTAAGGCCAATGAACTGAAACTGATTAAATTTCATTTTTTTACGTAAACCTTTAATGGGTTTATCCATGTGGTCACGTAAATCGAAGTCGTGGTGATTGATGGTGTTGGGCGTGTTTTCAAATAATCCGAACTTAACCTGACCCTGGTGATTAATGAGATTTTCCATCGTTGGCTCGCAAAATGTGAAAGTGGTATCAGTGTATCAATTGGAAAGGGCGCCGCTAGGACGTTAAAAGTCATTCAAAGGAGTAAATAGTGACAAGTAACTTAATCAATTTATGTCGCTAATGGTTGAAACAAGGCATTGTTCTGGTTAAATGCAGTAACTGAATAATTTGTATAAAAATAAATATAAAACAATATCCCGTTTAGGGTAGGAAACCCCATGAGTGAATATCCTCTTCATAAAGTAAGCCCTGAATGGTCTCAGACAGCCCATGTGAATGCAGAAAAGTACCAGCAATTGTACACCCAATCTGTGAAGGACCCAGAAGCGTTTTGGGCGGAACAAGGTAAACGTTTAGATTGGTTTAAGCCTTATTCTAAAATTAAAGACGTCAGTTTTAATCAAGATGATTTGCACATTAAATGGTTTTACGATGGCACGTTAAATATATGCCACAACTGTGTAGATCGTCATCTTCCGCAAAAGGCTGATGACGTGGCCATCATTTGGGAAGGGGATGATCCTAATGATGATAAATCTCTAACCTATTCTCAGTTACATCAAGCGGTCTCTAAATTTGCCAATGTATTAAAAGAAATGGGGGTTCAAAAGGGCGATGTAGTAACGCTGTACATGCCTATGGTGGTGGAGGCTTCTTTGGCGATGTTGGCCTGCGCTCGCATTGGTGCCATTCATAGTGTGGTGTTTGGTGGTTTTAGCCCCGAGGCTTTGGCTGGGCGAATTGAAGGTTGCAATAGTAAGTGGGTGATCACCGCTGATGAAGGGGTGCGAGGTGGTAAAATTGTACCGTTAAAAGCCAGTGTGGATGATGCTTTGACTAAAACTGGTACACAGTGTGTTGAAAAAGTATTGGTGGTTAAGCGCACAGGCAATAACGTGAGTTGGCAAGAAGGGCGCGATGTCGATTATGGGCAGGCCCTTAAGCAAGTAGATGCCGATTGCCCATGCGAAGAAATGAATGCAGAAGATCCGCTCTTTATTCTGTATACCTCAGGCAGCACAGGTAAGCCAAAGGGGGTTCTGCATACTACGGGTGGCTATTTGGTGTATGCATCATACACCCACGAGAATGTGTTTGATTACAAGCAAGGGGAGATTTACTGGTGCACGGCAGATGTGGGTTGGATTACCGGTCACAGTTATATGATCTACGGCCCGTTAGCTAATGGTGCCACAACCGTTTTGTTTGAAGGGGTGCCAAATTACCCGGCGGTTAACCGAATGGCTCAGGTGGTTGATAAGCATCAAATTAATATTCTCTATACGGCCCCCACCGCAATTCGAGCGTTAATGGCGCAAGGAGATAAAGCCATTGAAGGCACGCATCGTAAAAGCTTACGGTTATTAGGCAGTGTGGGTGAACCCATTAATCCAGAGGCATGGGAATGGTATTTTAAAACCATAGGTGATGAGCGCTGCCCGATAGTGGATACGTGGTGGCAGACAGAAACAGGGGGGATTTTAATTAGCCCATTACCAGGTGCCACGGATTTAAAGCCAGGATCGGCTTCTAAGCCTATGCCGGGTGTTCAGCCTGCCATTGTAGATAATGACGGCAACATATTGGAGGGCGAGGCAGAGGGCTCTTTGGTGATGCTAGATAGTTGGCCCGGGCAAATGCGCAGCGTTTATGGCGATCATGAGCGTTTTATTGAAACCTATTTTAAAACTTTCCCCGGTACCTATTTCTCTGGGGATGGCGTGCGCCGTGATAGTGATGGTTATTACTGGATTACAGGGCGCGTAGATGACGTTTTGAATGTCTCTGGGCACCGCATGGGAACCGCTGAAATTGAAAGCTCTTTGGTGGCACATGGTAGCGTGGCTGAAGCGGCTGTAGTGGGGTACCCACACGACCTAAAAGGTCAGGGTATTTATGTTTATGTGACCCTTAATGCTGGTGTGACGGTTACCCCTGAATTAAAAGGTGAGCTTAAAAAGTGGGTTCGTTCTGATATTGGCGCAATTGCTACTCCTGATCTTATTCAATTTTCACCGGGTTTGCCCAAGACTCGAAGCGGTAAAATAATGCGCCGTATACTGCGTAAAATTGCGGCGAATGAATTTGATAGTCTGGGTGACATTTCGACGCTGGCAGATGAGTCAGTGGTGGCTGACTTGATAAAAGAGCATCAAGATATTACCGCGCATTTAGCACCCGCTTAAAATTTGATCGTTTGTCAGCGCTTGCCTTGAAACAATTGATTTTATGCTGGTTACAGTTCTCTTTTGGGCTGTGGCGGGCGTAGTCAATTGCGCACGGTATGGTACACTAGCGCCCTTGTACCCATGGATTATGGGTTGGTATTGATGGTATTTTGTACAGGATTTAGGGCCGCATGAGTTTCAAAGCCCCAGAAAGCTTAGCCGAACAAATTGCTCAACACCTTGGTGATCAAATCATCACAGGTCAGTTAAAGTCAAAAGAGCGCATTCAAGAATTGAAAGTGGCCAATGACCTAGAAGTTAGTCGTGGTTCTGTGCGCGAGGCCTTGTTGATTTTAGAAGGTCGTCACTTAATTGATATTTTACCGCGCCGTGGGGCAATGGTGGCCGAAATGAATAAGGCCAATGTTCAAGCCCTTTATGAAATTTACATTATTTTATTGATCGTACTGGCCAGTAAAGTAGCCGCCGAATGGAAGCCGGGGGAATTAGACCCTTTGGTCGAGCAGCTTCAGAAAATTAGGTCTATCGCCAATGAATCGGGTTCAGATGTGCCCACACGTGTGGTTAAGGCAGGCTTTGATTTGATGCGCATGGCATACCCCATGGCCAATAACCCTTATTTAGAAGGCATGCTTGAAGATCTTCAGCCTGCCATTCACCGAGCTTATCAAGAAGCGTTGACATTGGATGTGGATGCCATGGGTTACAGTATGACCTTTTTTGCTCAGTTGCTAGAAGGTGTGCTAAAACGCGATATAGCCAAAGTTGAAAAGTCCATGCAGGATTATGGCAAACATTTATTAGATATCATGATGAATGCCCTAGAGCACTAATAATAAAAAGGGGCGTGCTGTGAGACTTAAGTCCATTAAATTGGCCGGGTTCAAATCTTTTGTTGATCCAACCAAAATTCCATTTCCTACAAACCTTACGTGTATTGTAGGGCCAAACGGCTGTGGAAAATCCAATACCATTGATGCCGTACGCTGGGTGATGGGCGAAAGCTCCGCTAAAAACTTGCGCGGCGATTCCATGACAGACGTTATTTTTAACGGCTCGGTGGGGCGTAAACCAGTGGGGCAAACCACGGTTGAACTTGTTTTTGATAATACTGAAGGCAAGCTTCAGGGCGAATACGCCCAATACGCAGAAATCTCTCTTAAACGTAAAGTGACCCGTGATGGTCAGTCTACCTACTATTTAAATGGTGTGAAATGCCGTCGCCGCGACATCACCGATTTATTTTTAGGGACCGGTTTGGGTCCTAGAAGTTATGCCATTATTGAACAGGGCATGATTTCAAAGCTTATTGAATCTAAGCCAGATGAATTACGTGTTTATATTGAAGAAGCGGCCGGTATTTCCAAGTATAAAGAGCGCCGTCGTGAAACTGAAAATCGTATTCGTCGCACCAATGAAAACCTTGAGCGCCTAAGTGATATTCGTGAAGAGCTCGGTAGGCAAATTAATCGCCTGCAACGTCAAGCCGATTCTGCTCAAAAGTATACTCAATTCAAAAAAGATGAGCGCCTTACTCGTGCGCAATTATTGGCTATGCGCTGGCAAGGCATGGATACAGAGCTTTCGCAAATCAATCAAGTGGTCGCTGAGCAAGAGTTGGCCCTTGAGGAAGTGGTGACAGGTCAGGTTCATGACGACACCATCGTAGAGGAAAAGCGTATTATATTGGTGGATTCCACCGATGAGTTTGAAAAAGTCCAAGCCCAATTTTATGAAATAGGTGGCAGCTTAGGGCGCATGGAACAGAGTATTCAGTTTCAAAGTCAGCGTACCTTGCAATTGGACAGTGACCTTCAAGAAGTGGCCTTGTCTTTGGAAGGGGTGCTAAGTCAGCACGAAGAAGATGCCATGACGCTGGAAGGCCTTGAAGAAGAATTAATGGCGTTAGAGCCAGAAACTGAATTACTGTTGGCACAAGAAGAGTCTGGGCAAGAAGGCTTGTCTGTTGCTGAAGAAACCATGCAAGACTGGCAATTATCTTGGGATGAGTTTAATGAGAAGTCTTCAGGCCCACAACGTATTGCGGATGTTAGTCAGTCTAAAATGCAGCAGTTTGAGCAGAATATTGCCCGTATTCAACAGCGCATGGATCGATTGCAGCGGGAATTAGAATCTCTGCAGATCGGTGACGAGGCTCAAGAACAGTTGGCCATGTTAGATGAGCAATTAGGCGAGCAAGAACTACAGCTTGAGCAACAAATCCAAGACGTAGCTTTGTACCAAGGCCAAATAGAACAAAGTCGAGAGAGCCAACAGAAGCTAAGCCAAAACTTAAATGAATCTCGCAGTCAATTGCAGTCGGTGATGGGACGCAAGGCATCTCTTGAAGCGTTACAACAAGCGGCTTTAGGCACAGATAGCGAAAGCGGCCGTTGGTTGCAGTCAAATCAAATTCATGAAAATAGTCGTATTGCAGATAATTTAACCGTTCAAAGTGGCTGGGAAACCGCCGTAGAAACCGTGCTGGCCGATCAGTTGCAATCTGTCATGGTACCGAGCATTGATCAGTTTGCTGAGCGTTTAACTCATTTAAAGCAAGGGCAAATGACGCTGGTTGAAGAAGCGAGTGCTCATCAATCAGTAGTCGATTCGCTGGCCAGTAAAGTCACGGGGTTAACCACTTCTTGGCTTAATAATATTTTGTGTGCCGATGATTTGTCTGGTGCGTTAGAGAAGCGAGGCCAGTTAAGTGAAGGTCAGAGTATTATTACCCCACAAGGTATTTGGATAGGCACAAACTGGATTCGAGTTAAACGCGCAGGGGAAGATCAGTCCGGTGTGCTGGCGCGTAAGCAAGAGCTTGAAGCGTTATTTGTTAAAGAAGATGATCTTGATGCATTGGTTGAAGAGTTAGAGGCTGATTTAGAAGCTGCTTCTTTACGTATTAACACCCTAGAGCAGCAACGAGATAATGCTCAGCGTGAAGTGACGCAAGCCTCTCAGCAACTTTCCGATCATAAGGCCACCATTCATTCTGAAAAAGTACAGCTTGAGCAGCAAGTAAATCGTCGCAATCAATTGTTGGGCGAGATTACCGAACAAAAAGATCATAAAACTCTTGAGCAAGAAAGCTTGCAGGAAACCCGTATTCAATGGCAAACCGCTATGCAGGATATGGAAACCTTTACCTTGCAACGAGAAGAATTACTGCAAAAGCGCGATCAATTTAGAGAGGCTTTAGACCAGGCTCGTCAACAGGCCCGCCATCAAAAAGATCATGCTCATCAGCAGCAATTAAAAGTGCAAACCTTGATGCACCAGAAGCAATCGCTGGTGGATGCCATGACGCGTTATGATCAAGAAAAGCAGAAGCTGCAAGATCGACAAACACAATTGCAAGGTCAGCAGAATGAAGGGGATAGCCCGGTTGAGGAATTGAAACTTCAATATGAAGAGATGATGACTCAGCGATTAGATGTTGAAGAGCTCATGAAAGCGTCTCGCAGTAAAAAAGAACTTCTTGAAAACGAAATTCGTGAAATAGAGCAAAAACGAAACAACATAGAGCAGCATGCTCAAGGGATTCGTTCTAAGCTTGAGCAAAGCAGAATGCAATATCAAACCATTCACACGCGTCGTGGTGGTATTGAAGAGCAAATGACAGAGCAAGAACTAGAGCTTCAAGCTGTATTGGATGAATTATCTGAGGATGCCTCTATTGAGGCGTGCCAGTTAGAGTTAGAGCAAATCCAACAACGAATCACTCGCTTAGGGGCGATTAACCTTGCAGCCATAGAGGAATTTAAAACCCAATCTGAGCGTAAAGAGTATTTGGATAGACAAAATGGCGATTTGGAAAAAGCTCTGGCTACGTTAGAGAATGCCATTCATAAGATAGACAAAGAAACGCGGACTCGCTTTAAAGATACCTTTGACAAAATTAACATGGGTTTAAAAGAGCTGTTCCCGAAAGTGTTTGGTGGTGGACATGCTTATTTAGAATTAACCGGTGATGATTTATTGGATACCGGCGTGGCGATAATGGCGCGTCCACCGGGTAAGAAAAACAGTACTATTCACTTGTTGTCGGGTGGTGAAAAAGCATTAACCGCGATCGCTTTAGTGTTCTCCATTTTCCGTTTACGCCCGGCACCATTTTGCATGTTGGATGAGGTAGATGCGCCATTGGATGATGCTAACGTAGAGCGTTACGCTCGCTTGGTGAATGCCATGTCTGAGCAAGTTCAGTTTATTTATATTTCACACAACAAAATAGCCATGGAAATGGCCCATCAGTTGATGGGTGTCACCATGCACGAACCTGGTGTGTCACGTATCGTTTCTGTTAATGTGGAAGAAGCGGTAGAGATGACGGAACATTAGAAGCTAAAATTAAATAGCTTCAAAGACTAATTATTAAAGAATAAAACGCTATGGATATAAGTTTACACAGTTTTATCTTCGTGGTCGGATTAGTGGTCATCTCATTTATTGTCTGGGATGGCATTAAGAGAGTGCGCGAATCCCGTGCGAATCGACTAGACGACGACTTTGAGTTCACACCGGATGATGCTGCGTCCTTGACGCGCGCCACTAATTTAGCTGTTGCCAGCTATGAAGAGCTAGAAATCACCGATGACTTGCTGCCTGATTCCATTAAGGATGAAGATTATGGTGAGGCCATGGGGGGCTCTGAAAATGAGGGTATGCCTTTAGAGGGGCTTCATGCCGACATGGAGGATAAAATTGCTCCCAGTTTAAATGATTCGGTATTAAAAGCGCACCAAGATAAGGGTGCTGTACCTGGGGCTGACACTCGTAAAGATACCCAGTTTACTTATGAGCGACCGGCTGAAAAACTGGCAAAACGTGAGCCGCGAGAAAAAGCGTCGCAATCTTCCACGTCCATTACCGAACAAGAAGCGGTCCCTGTGTTGATGGAGCCAGTGGAGCTTGGAGAGCAGATGGAAAGCAACCCTCCCAAGCAACATGAACTTATATTACCTGAATATATTCAGCAAACCCTTCAAGAAAAGCCCCTGTCTTCTTTGAGCGATGACGTGGAAGTGGACCCATTATTTACTGAATCGCAACCCAAGCCTGTCCCATCGAGTGTGCCTGTAGAGCCAGTGGGTGAGTTATTGGCAGAGCGTCCGGCAGCGGAAGAGATTATTGTTATTAATGTTTTGAAAGAGTCGAAGCCGTTGTTAAACGGTTTGGATTTATTTAATGTTTTCAAAGCTTGCGATATGCGACATGGGGAAATGAGTGCTTTTCATCGCTTTGAAAAAGCTCATGCTCAAGGCAAAATTCAATTTAGTGTGGTGAATACGCTTAAGCCAGGCATTTTTGACATTAATAATATGGAATCTATGCAGACACCCGGTATTAGTTTGTTTATGAGTTTACCTGGGCCTGAAAACCCCATGGAAGCCTTTGACGCCATGTCTGAAATGGCGCAAGTGTTTGCACGCAATTTTAATGCTTCTGTTTATGATGAAAGTCATAGTGATTTAACACCGCAGACGCTGGAGCATTATCGCCATCGCATTCGGGAGTTTTCTCGGAAGTATATTCCAGTCAATGCTTAGTTAAATTGCTCATTCATAAATGAGACAGGTAAGTTTATGTCACCTTATGTATGGGCGAAATCTTAATTAATTTTGTTTTAGAGCCTTTGTATGACCACTGATCAGCCTTCGTTATTCGATGAAGCACCTACCCCAAAGGCAAATGATTTAGTTGAAGCTCGTGCAAAAGTGAATGAGCTTCACAAGCTACTCAATCAAGCCAATCATGCCTACTATGTTTTAGATGACCCCTCTTTGCCCGATGCGGAATATGATCGTCTTTTCCGTGAATTGAGCAGCATTGAAAGCACACATCCTGAGCTGTTAGCTGACAATTCGCCCACGCAACGAGTGGGCGCAGAGCCTCTTGCCAAATTTGAACAAGTCACTCATGAAGTAGCTATGCTTTCATTGGATAACGCTTTTGATGATTCAGATATGGTGGACTTTGATCGCCGTGTTGCAGATCGTTTAGGTGTGCAGGAAGATATTGCGTACGCCTGTGAGCCGAAATTAGATGGCATTGCGGTGAGCTTACTTTATGAAAACGGTTTACTCGTAAGGGCGGCCACTCGAGGCGACGGCAGTACCGGGGAAAACATCACGCAAAACATTCGAACAGTGGCCAGTATCCCCCTTAAATTATTGGGTAAAGATCATCCGCCTATTTTGGAAGTACGCGGTGAAGTTTATATGCCTAAAAATAGTTTTGAGGCACTTAACGAAAAAGCGCGCTTAAAAGATGAAAAAACGTTTGTGAATCCGCGTAATGCAGCAGCAGGAAGTTTACGCCAGTTAGACTCTAAAATAACCGCAAGCCGTCGTTTGGAATTTTGTTGTTACAGTTTAGGGCGAATTGAAGGGGCGCAGTTACCGGTAGAGCACAGTGAAATTTTAGCGCAATTTGCTCAGTGGGGTTTTAAGACCAATGCAGAGTCTAAAGTGGTATTGGGCGCGCAAGGTTGTCAGGACTATTATCAACAGCTAGCCCTTAAACGAAATGATTTGCCCTATGAGATAGACGGCATTGTTTTTAAAGTAAACGCTATTGAACAGCAACAAAAACTGGGCTTTATTAGTCGAGCCCCCCGTTGGGCCATTGCTAGAAAATTTCCAGCTCAAGAGGAAATGACCCTGCTTGAAGAAGTTGAATTTCAGGTGGGACGTACCGGCGCTATTACACCTGTTGCAAGACTTAAACCGGTATTTGTGGGGGGCGTCACGGTATCCAATGCCACATTGCATAATATGGATGAAATCAAGCGTCTAGATGCTAGAGTGGGCGATACGGTGATAATTCGTCGTGCTGGCGATGTGATTCCTAAGGTGGTTAAAGTGGTGCTGGATAGGCGCCCAGTTAATGCTCAAGATATTGAATTTCCAAAGTCTTGCCCTGTTTGTGATAGCGCTGTAGAGCGTGTTGAAGGGGAGGCTGTTGCTCGTTGCAGTGGCGGTTTATTTTGTGGTGCGCAACGCAAAGAAGCCATTAAGCATTTTGCATCTCGCAAGGCCATGGATATCGATGGTTTAGGAGATAAAATTGTTGAACAACTGGTAGATGAGAATTTAATCGAGTCGTTTGTCGATTTGTATTCTTTGCAATTAGACGATGTGGCCAAGCTAGAGCGCATGGCAGAAAAGTCTGCTAAAAATTTATTGGCTTCTATTGAAGAGAGTAAATCCACAACCTTTGCAAAATTTTTATATTCCCTTGGTATACGTGAAGTAGGTGTTGCCACTGCACTTAATTTACAGAACCATTTTTTGGATATTCGTGTATTAGTGAAGGCCAGTTTTGAAGAGTTAGTGGCCGTGGATGATGTGGGTCCTATAGTGGCCCAACATATATTGAATTTTTTTGCAGAGCCCCATAATCAATCTGTGATAGATGGTTTATTGCAGTCGGGGTTAACCTGGCCGAAAGTGGAAAGAAAACAAGATAATGAATTACCTTTAGTTGGTAAAACCTATGTGGTTACGGGTACTTTGAATTTAATGGGGCGAGACCAAGCGAAAGGGTATTTACAAGATTTAGGAGCTAAGGTGGCAGGCAGTGTATCGGCTAAGACTCATGCCTTGGTGGCAGGAGAAAAAGCTGGCTCTAAGCTGCAGAAGGCCCAAGATTTGGGATTAGAAATTCTAGATGAAGAAGCGTTCATAAATTTAATAAAAACCCATGGAATTAACCATGAAAGCTAAGTTTTTAGGGCTTGCATTTATTTTTTTGTTGGCTGGGTGTTCCACTAATCCGCCACAGAATATTGAAAACGTTTGTTCTATTTATGATGAGTATTACGACTGGTACCTCGCTGCAGATGAAGTTTATGATCGCTGGAATGTGCCGCAGCATGTGACCATGGCGTTTATTTATCAAGAATCAAAGTTTATCGATGATGCGCGTCCCCCTTGGGAATGGTTTTTGTGGATTTTCCCCACAGGAAGAGCCTCCAGTGCATTTGGTTATGCTCAAGCGCTAGATGGCACATGGCAAGAGTATCAGCGCCAAACTGACAATTGGGGGGCGGACAGAGATGAATTTGAAGACGCGGTGGACTTTGTTGGTTGGTATAACCATAAAAGCTTAATTCGCAATAAAATAAACCCTCATGATGCATATAGTTTGTACCTCGCTTATCATGAAGGTCAGGGTGGTTTTTCTCGTAAAACGTATAAAAACAAACCTTGGCTATTGAAGGTTGCACGTAAAGTAGAAAAACGCAGTAATATGTATCGCGAGCAATTGAGAAAATGTAATGCCGGACTCGAAGAAAATCGTAGTTGGCGTTCAATTTTTGGTTAGTGATGTAATATTTTAATTTAATTTGTATAAGGGCTGTGCGGTGGATCAGGAATCAATCGTATATGGAATTATTAAAGACATCGCCATGGCTCCAGAGCCAGATGCTCAGACCCGTCGCATGGTTAATAGTGCGAGTCTTTTAGATTTGCCACAAACCTTCGATGCAGACTCACCATTTTTATGCGGTGATATGTTTACGCTGCCGGGTATGGATGTATTTAGTGGCTCTTACCACACTCAGGTCATTCATTTTGGTGCCTCATACCGAGCTGTTGAGTATGAATGGGAACTGTGGATGAACAAGTTTGAAGAGTTGTTAAAGCAAATGTATTGGGTGAGTGCCACGGTGCACCTAGAAACAGAATTAAGCGGTAAGCACACATTTAACTGGGAACCTTCAAGCTTGGGTTGCCATATTCCAAATTCAGGAGACCTCAGGGTTAAGTGTGAGTGGGAGCGTGAAGCGGCCTTCTTAAAATAATCCTTTATTCTAAATGCCTTTAATTTCCCTTAATCATTAAACTAAACTGAGTGTAACGCTCGGTTCAGTTCACTATGTGATACTTTTAATAATATGTCTGAATCTCAAGAATACACACTGGTGCCTTATCAGCAATTAAGCACTGATGCGCTACAAGGGGTTATTGAAGGGTTCATTAACCGAGAGGGCACTGATTATGGCTATATAGAAGCCTCTCTTAGTGAAAAGTGTGAGCAGGTATTGGCCCAAATTAGAAAAGGTCTAGTGGTGATTGTTTTTGACCATGATAGTCAGAGTGTGAGCGTAATGCATAAAGACCAGCTGGTTTAGTTCTCTTTAGTCCATTTAGTTCTTCTTACTTGCTGGAACCCCTACTTTAGGACTAATCTGAAATTAGGTTGCTCGGAATTCTTAATATGAAGATAGAGCATGGGGGTCCTATGGCAGAATTTCAAGATTACAAGGTTCGTAAGGTCATTAAAGATCTGTTTGGCTGCACAGACGAGCTACAAGCGCAGTTGGCGGCGACTCGTGAGCAATGTAAGCAAATAGAAGAGGTGATGATCGCCATTCGTAAAAATCGTTTCTGTGCTAAAAATTACGTATTGCCCAAGTGTCCCTACGGCCGAGATGCGGCCGCCAATGATTCAAGTATCTGACAACTACACTAAAGTTAAAGTCACTTTGTTAAGCGCTTTACCAAGAATCGATTAGGATTAATGATTTGTGCCAGTTCTTCTGGCATTGGATAGGGCTCTTGGCAAATTTGTGCTGCGATTAATTCTCCGCACAAAGGTGCTGAGCTCAGTCCTCGTGAGCCGTGCCCTAGGTTCACGTATAGGCCGTTAATAAATTCAGCCGATTTGTAAAACTTCCACTTCTTACTTTTTGTAAGCCCTGAAAAATCCAAAGCAAATTGTAGGGGGTCACAAATGGGGCCGACTATGGGGGTGTAATCGGGTGATGTGCAACGCACAGATGCCCTGCCTGTTAGTGACACTGCTTTGGTAAGTTGAGAGCCGACCGCTGGGAATTCTTTGTTAAGTGTTTCAAAGTTGTTTTGGTGCTCTTGTTCAATCACATCACAACTTTCACTGTTTAGGCGATAACTTGCCCCAAAATTTAATTTTCCATTGAGTGGAGGCGTCACGTAACTGCCACCGCACAACACTGTGTTTAGGTTGATATCAGAGGCTGGAGTCTGGCTGACTTGTCCAGCGATGGGTTTAGTGGGTAAGAAACTAAGTTGTGAAAAATTTTTCGCTTGTTGAGCGCTACAGACGACCACGGCATCAGCGCTGTAGGTGGCTCCTGATGCACTGTGTACCAGCCACTGATCACTATATTGTGATAGCTCATTGATGTCCTGCTGAAATGCAATTTGAATAAGAGGGTGTTTTATTAATGAATCACACCAAGCTCTGGGGTAGACCCAAGCGCCATTTTTAAAGTGTAAGCCTGATTGCGAGACTTCTATTCCTGCTATGTCGCTAGCCTGTTGAGCGTTCACTCTTTTAATAATGTCGTGTAGATTGTTTTTTTCTTCAAAGGATTGTTGGCGTTTGACTTCCTTTTCAGTCATGGCCAATTGCAAGACCCCGCAATCATCCCAATTACTTTTATCTAATTGTGTTTTTAATAAATTTAAACTGTAAAGATACCCTGCCAAATAAAACTGGCTGTGAGGGATGAGTTCAGTGGCGAGCTTGGCGTACAGTACCCCTTGCATGTTTCCAGAAGCGCCGCTGGCAATGGTATTTTCTTTTTCCAGTATTTGTACGTGCCAACCTCGCTTTGCCAAAGCATGAGCGGTACTGCAGCCAGCAATGCCAGCCCCAATAATAATGGCTTTCTTAGCCTTTTGGGTTTTTACTTTTGGGGTTTCAAACCAAGGCTTGTTCTTAATGTAATAGGGCGCTTGTGGGCCGTTACTAAGGGTTTGTATGGCAACGCCCATCTCTCGCTTTTTGCCATAACCGCGGGTTTTTTTAACGGTGAACCCAGCGGCTTTTAAGGCCCTTTTAATATTGCTGGCCGCCGTGAAGGTCGCTACGGTACCAAATGGCTTAGTTAGCTGAGCAATGTGTGTGAATAACGAACTTTGCCACATATCTGGATTTTTCGCAGGAGCAAATCCATCTAAAAACCAAGCGTCTACAGGTCTGTTAATTTGAGCAAGCCAATCGTTAATATCGCCAAAGAATAGATGCAGTGTCACATCCCCTTGATGGCTTTCTCCTTTAAAGTGGAGGGTATGCCAACCAGGTACTGTGGGTGGATACTGTTCAAGTAACTGCTGGCTTAAATTTGAAAGCTCAGGCCATTGATTAAAGATTCTTTGAAGATCTAATTTTCCAATGGGGAATTTTTCCACGCTTAAGAAATGAAGTTGTTGATGTGGCTTACTGGACTTAAGCCATAATTGCCAAGTACATAAAAAATTTAAGCCGCTGCCAAAGCCGGTTTCACATATTGAAAAATGATTGCTATCTAGGGTTTGCCACCTGGCAGGTAATTGGCTGTTTTCAAGGAATACATAACGGGTTTCTTCAAGGCCGCTGTCGGTAGAGAAGTAGAAGTCATCAAATTCACTGGAAGTAGGGGTGTTTTTAGACCAATGAATTTGGGCTTGCTTTATCATAGTGGGCTTTCATAATGCATTTTTAAAGCTGTATTTTACCAGAGAATCTCCTTTGCTTGTTGATATCTTCGCTATATTCGCCCCTGTATTGATTTGTGCCTCCATCGGCTTTATTTGGTCTAAAAGTGCCCATGATTTTCCCAGTGAATTCATTTCAAGATTGGTGTTGAATGTTGCGGCCCCCTGCTTGGTGATCAGCAGTATCAGTAACGTTAACTTAAGCATGTCCGCTTTAATGCAGATGGCAGTAGCCACCTGTTTAACCTTACTTGTGGTACTTGTGGTTGGCTACGTCTTAATTCGCGTGCAAGGGCAAGAAGTATCAACCTATTTAGTTAGTCTGGCATTTCCAAACGTTGGCAATATGGGGCTGCCATTGGCTTACTTTGCCTTTGGAGATCAAGGCTTGGCCTTGGCAGTGGGGTATTTTATGGTGATTTCTATGGCGCATTTCAGTGTCGGTATGGCCATTGCCACTGGGGATACCATTAACTGGAAGCACTTCATATTAAACCCCATCTTATTGGCCATTACAGTGGCCAGTTTCTTGGTCTTTAGCGAGAGCCGATTGCCCATTTGGCTGGCCAATAGCGTCAGCTTGCTGGGGCAGCTAACAATTCCATTAATGCTATTGACCCTGGGTGTGTCCCTAGGGCAAATACGGGTGAAGCAATTTTCTTCCGGTTTATTGTATTCGTTGCTAAGGATGTTATTAGGTGGCAGTGCGGCTTATTTGGTGGTGACACTTTTAGGCATGGAAGGTCTGGCTAGATCGGTGGTGATTTTAATGGGGTTTATGCCAGTAGCGGTTTTCAATTATTTATTTGCGCTTAAGTCGCAGCGTAATGTAGAAACAGTGGCCAGCATGGTAATGATCTCTACCTTACTGGCCATGGTGATACTGCCTGTGGTGGTGTACTTTTTAAAATAAACTACACCGTTAAATATTAAGGTGCCTGGTAACTTACGACCATGTCCTTAATAATGACAGGATTTTCTGGCACGTCTCGCATGCCACGTTTGGCGGTGGTTTTAGTGGTGCCAATGGTATCGACGATATCCATGCCGCTCACCACTTTTCCAAATACTGCGTAGCCATAGCCTTGAGAGCCATGATTTAAAAAGTAGTTGTCTTTTAAATTAATAAAAAACTGGTTGGTGGCACTGTCTACATCAGATGTTCTTGCCATGGCGATGGTGCCGCGGTTATTGAAAAGCTTGTTTTTAGCTTCGTTTTTAATAGCGTCTTTCGTGGCTTTTTTAGTCATGGTTTCAGTGAATCCGCCCCCCTGAATCATGAAGTCTTTAATAACACGGTGAAATATCGTGCCTTTGTAGTGCCCATCTTTGATATAGCCTAAAAAGTTAGCCACGGTAATAGGGGCTTTTTCTGGATTAAGTTCGATGACAACATCTCCAAAGTTAGTTTGCATGGTGACATAAGGGGTGGCCACATCTGCTTTGGGGGTTGCTTGAGTGTTAAATGAGATTAAAAATAGTGCAAAAAATGCGAACGCTAACTGGCGCATGAAAACTCCAAATAAATCGTGTTTATTAAAGGTAGGATTGAAGTGAGAGGGTTAAAGAGGGGGCTGGCCCCTCTTAATTAAAGGTATTAAATTAAGCCCAGCCGTCGCCGCGCTTGCCTGAAATCTTAGGCAGTAACCACCCTAAAAATAGGCCTAGTAAAATGAGGGCGCCACCCAGCAGGATGTAATTTAAATCCTTGCTGCTTTGTAGGCGTTCATTTTCAGCTTTAAGTGTGTCAACGGTTATTTTTAGCTCAACACCTTGTTCCATTAATTCTTTGTTCTTTTTATCAAGGCCAATGGCGTTAGCGCTGACTTTTTTAATGTGAGCCAATTCTTTTGCCTGTTTTTGCTTGTCCTTTGATAAGCCAGAGCTGCTGCGATTAGCTTCTGCCAGCTGTTTTTTGGTTTCAGCGTATTTAGATTTTAGTTCGCTTAAATCTGTGTTGGTTTTATCCAGCTCACGTTGCGTTAAAATTAATTTCTCAAAGGCTATGGGTTCTAGCAATAGAAAGCGAGTTTGAGCCCAGCCTTCAAGGCCTTTATCGGTGGTTACTTTTGTATATTTATTATCTTCGGTGCTCTCAACGAATTGAAGGTGTGTGCCACTTTTTAGCATCTTAAGAATGCGAAACTCGTCTCCTGGGCCACTTCGTAAAGTAATGGTAAGTTTGTCGCTCACGTAGCGTTTTTCGGCAATGGCTGGAAAAATAACCAATAGACTAAGAATGAATATTGAAATGCGTTTCACTTTAAGGTCCCTGTTTTGTTGTTATTAGATAGCGTTAATTTAGTCGGTTAAGGTAAAACTTTTTTAAATGGTTTTACAGTAACTTGCGCATAAACTCCAGCTTCAATATATGGATCAGCATCGGCCCAAGATTGTGCATCGATAAGGGAGTCAAACTCAGCGACCACTAAGCTGCCACTAAAACCAGCTTCACCTGGATCTTCACTGTCTATGCAAGGGTGCGGACCTGCTAAAATTAATCGGCCTTGCTGTTTTAACCGTTGTAGGCGTTCAAGGTGGGCCGGGCGTGCGGCCAAACGCTTCTCAAGGCTGTTGTCTACATCTTGGCTTATGACGGCATATAACATGATAAAACTACTTGTGTGAGTAAAATTTCTCGCTAATCCTAACGCGAATGGCCTCAATAACCAAGCTGTAGGGCCTATGTAGGCTAGGTTTCGCTATTTTTGTGAAGTATGGACTTTTTCAATGGGCCTGATCGCGCGAATCAAAACTCGACATCCCCACGGCAAACCTTAAAATGGGAGGTAATTCTTCTATAAAGATCCGCATATGAGTTCAAGTAATACACCTGCCAGCACCACTGATATACCTGAGAAGCGCGAAAGTATGTTGGCTAATATGCTCCTCAATATCGTCATTCCTACTTTAATTCTTATGAAGGGCAGTGAAAGCGTTTGGCTATTGACTCAATTACAGCAGCTGGATGCACAATTCGCATGGGCTTTAGCGGCTGAATATCAAGCCAATGGCACTAAGTGGGCGGTAATTGTCGCTTTGGCTTTTCCTATTTTGTATGGCCTTAACGATTTTAGGCGGGCTAAAAAAGTTAATTTATTTTCAGCTCTTGGGGTCGTGAGCATTATGCTAACCGGTGGCATTAGTTTGCTGGAGTTAGATCCAAAGTACATTGCTATTAAAGAGGCAACTATCCCTGGGATATTAGGGTTAGTAACCGTCATCTCGTTAAAGACCCGATACCCATTGGTAAAAACTTTTTTGTATAACGACAAGTTATTGCAGGTGTCTCGCATAGCTGAGGCATTAAAAAAGCATAACAGTGAGGCGGCTTTTGAGCGTACGCTTTTGGTGGCATCTTGGTTAGTCGCTGGTTCCTTCTTTTTATCTTCATTTTTAAATTACGCGTTAGCCAAGTGGATCATTGTGAGCCCGGCAGGTACTGCCGCCTTTAATGAAGAATTGGGTAAGATGACAGCGTTGAGTTTCCCTGTTATTTCTGTGCCTGCCATGATCGTCATGATGGCTGCATTGTTTTATTTGTTTCGCAGTATTCGCAAACTCACCGGTCTGGCTTTTGAAGAGATCATGATTGAGCAGTGACAAATGGTGATGAAGTCTTCGCTATTTAAGCTGCTATTTAAATTATCATGTTCAGGAGTTTCATATGTTAGCTGACCTTCATTGTCATAGTCTTTGCAGCGATGGCCTACTTAGCCCCGCAGACTTAGTAGATCGAGCCGTGGAAATGGGCGTTAGCATGTTAGCCCTTACCGACCATGACACCTTAAGTGGTCTGCCAGAAGCAAAACAGCAGGCACTTGGGCACCCTATAGAAATTATTAACGGCATTGAATTTTCCTGTGTGTGGAATGGCATGGGCATACATGTGGTGGGGCTTGGGTTTGATGAATTGCACCCAGTTATGGTGGATGCGGTGGCTTTGCAAGAGAAGCGTCGTCATACACGAGCGGTGACCATTGGCGAGCGCCTTGAAAAGAAGGGTGTTGAAGGTATTTGGGAGGCTGCCAATGCCATTGCCAATGGCGCACAGTTAGGCAGGCCGCATTTTGCTCAAGCGCTGATTGATTTGGGCAAGGTCAGTAATATGGCTCAAGCCTTTAAAAAGTACTTGGGGGCAGGAAAGCCTGGGGATGTGAAAACTGAATGGCCCGAAATAGCCGATGTGGTGAGCTGGATTACCCAAAGTGGTGGTGTGGCGGTAATTGCCCATCCCGACTCTTATAAGCTAACGCGTACAAAACTGAAGCTATTGTTGAAGGCTTTTAAAGAAGCGGGCGGTACTGGCGTTGAAGTGGTGACGTCTACAATGGAATCTAGCTTTACACGGCGCATGGCTGAATTTTGTGAGGAGTTTGATCTATTGGCGAGTCAAGGCAGTGACTTTCATGGCCCTAAGCCTTGGACCGAACTCGGCCGATTCCCCAATATGCCCGAGGGGTTGACCCCCGTCTGGTCTCATTGGCAATAATCATTAGCGGTACTGCTACACTTAGAAGCATTTATTGATCGTTTAAAAGGAACGGCATGAGCCAATTTTTCCAAATTCATCCTGATAACCCCCAAGTACGTCTTATTAAGCAAGCCGCTGACATTATGCGCAAAGGTGGGTTGGTGGTCATTCCCACTGACTCCGCTTATGCCTTGGCTTGTCATCTGGATGATAAAAAGGCTGTTGATCGCATTAAGCAGTTAAGACAGTTAGATGATAAACATAACTTTACGCTGATGTGTCGAGATTTAACTGATATCAGTACTTATGCCAAAGTAGACAATACCGCTTACAGACTCCTTAAAAACCATACTCCAGGGCCATTCACGTTTATCCTGAACGCCACAACCGAAGTGCCACGGCGATTAATGCACCCAAAACGCCGTACCATTGGTATTCGAGTGCCCGATAATCAGGTGGTGAGTGCGCTTCTGGCAGAACTGGGTGAGCCAATTATGAGTACCTCCTTAATCTTACCTGGCGATGACATGCCTTTGTCTGACCCCTATGACATGCGTGAGACGCTCCAGCATTCCGTTGATCTTGTTATTGATGGCGGTTATTGCGGGCTAGAAAACACCACAGTGGTCGATATGACTGGAGATGAGTATCTGGTGACGCGCCAAGGACTGGGAAACATGGAGGAGCTTTAGCTTTTCTGTGATTGTGTGTTCTCTTTTTAGGCCGAACCATAGTGGATTTGGCCTATATTTTTCCAAAACTTCCAATAAGGCCCCAATTGGCCAAATTGTCCGTTCTCAAGAATGCCTAATCTGCCTTCTTTTTCATGGTTTTGAGTAGCAATTCCCCTAAGTCTCGGTAGAATCCACCCCTTTAGTTTTTGAATTAATGACAGGTTTAATTAATGGCTTTGTCTGGCTGTTCAGCCTTATAAAAGCCCGCTTGTTGCTAGTTTTTTATACAGTGAAAGTAGGATTTAAAGCGCTTTTATTAAGGTGCGAGTTTTGCTTGATGGATAATAGGAGAGAGCTTTGAGCTCTGTGGATTCGCAACAACGTGTGCTATCAGGCATGCGCCCAACCGGTAAGCTACATTTAGGCCACTACCATGGTGTGCTTAAAAATTGGATTAACCTTCAGCATGAATTCGAGTGCTTTTTCTTTGTGGCCGATTGGCACGCACTCACTACTCATTATGAAGATCCTCAGATTATCCAAAACAGCGTTTGGGACATGGTGGTAGATTGGTTGGCGGCGGGTGTTAACCCAGGGTCTGCGACTTTATTTGTTCAAAGCCAAGTGCCTGAGCACGCTGAATTACACCTATTGCTGTCCATGATTACGCCGCTAGGCTGGTTAGAGCGCGTACCCACTTATAAAGATCAGCAAGAGAAGCTTAAAGAGAAAGACTTAGCCACTTATGGATTCTTAGGTTACCCATTGTTACAAAGCGCCGACATTCTGCTTTACCGAGCAGGGTCTGTTCCTGTGGGAGCTGATCAAGTGGCTCACGTGGAAATTACCCGTGAAGTGGCTCGTCGCTTTAACTACATGTTTGGCCGTGAACCAGGCTTTGAAGAAAATGCTGAAGCAGCCATAAAGAAAATGGGTAAGAAAGCCTCTAAACTGTATACCTCTTTACGTAAACGCTATACCGAAGGAGGCGATGGTGAAGCGTTAGCCACAGCACAAGCGTTATTGCGCGAACAGCAAAATATAACCCTAGGCGACAAAGAGCGGCTGCTTGGGTATTTAGAAGGGGGAGGCAAGGTGATTTTGCCTGAGCCTCAAGCATTGTTGACTCCTGAGTCTAAAATGCCTGGCCTGGACGGTCAGAAAATGTCCAAGTCTTATAACAACACCATTAGCTTGCGTGAAGAACCTGCGGAAATTGAACGAAAAATTCGCACCATGCGCACCGACCCTGCTCGAATTCGTCGTGACGATCCGGGTAACCCAGAAAACTGCCCAGTTTGGCAGTTGCATGAAGTGTACAGCGAAGATGATGTGAAAGACTGGGTTCAAACTGGTTGTCGCTCTGCCGGTATTGGTTGCATTGATTGTAAAGGTCCTGTGATTGATGCGGTTAAGGCAGAGTTACAGCCTATTCAAGAGCGTGCTAAGCAGTACGATAACAATCCAGATCTAGTGCGTTCAATCATTCAAGAAGGCAGCGAAAAAGCCCGTGAAGCCGCCAGAGATACCATGGAAGACGTACGTCATGCCATGGGACTTTCCTACCGCTAGTCCAGTATCTGATTATGACGGAAGTAAGCGATAAGCCATTGGAAGCAACCGAACAGCAAGAGACTGAGCTTAATGAAGCTCAGTCTCTTGCTGAGGTGTCTGTTGAAAACAAGGCCTTAGAGAATAGCGAAGCGCCGAATCCCAAGTCTAATGATGCCTCTTCGGATTCACAAGAACCTGCGCAAAGTGAAAAAAGCAAAGGCGACAAAAGTACTTCCCAACAGGAAATGCCATTTGCTTTAGTGCATGGCGAAGCCTTTACTCAGTTGCCGCTGGATCTCTATATTCCGCCCGATGCTCTAGAAGTAATTTTAGAGCAGTTTGAGGGGCCCTTAGATTTATTGCTTTACTTAATTCGCAAACAAAATTTAGATATTTTGGAAGTGAATGTGGCAGAGATTACTGAACAATACATGCATTACGTTGATTTAATGCAAATTGTTCATTTGGAATTAGCCGGTGAGTATTTAGTGATGGCCGCCATGCTGGCTGAAATTAAAAGTCGTATATTACTGCCTCGCACAGAGACAGAAGAAGAGGAAGAGGAAGATCCTCGCGCAGAATTAATTCGCCGCCTACAAGATTACGAACGTTTTAAGAAAGCCGCTGAAGAGTTAGAAGAATTCCCGCGCATGGGCCGAGATACCTTTGAAGTGGAAATTAAGGCACCAGAATACACCGCCGAAAAAAATCACCCAGATGTAGACTTTAAAGAACTCATTCTTGCCTTTAGTGATATTTTGCATCGCGCTGACATGTTTACTCAGCATGAGGTGGCCAGAGAAAAGCTGTCCACCCGCGAGCGCATGAGCGAGATCCTCTCTATTTTATATAATGATGATTTTAAACCGTTTAGTCGCTTATTTTCTCCAGAAGAAGGCCGCGCAGGTGTGGTGACGACTTTCCTTGCCATGCTGGAATTAATAAAAGAGCAGTTAATTGAAATTGTGCAAAATGAACTGTTTGGTGTCATTCATGTGAAGAAAAAATCTGCAAAAGATCATTTTGCTGAAGGGCCCAATTATGAAGTTTAATTTTAATAATAAAAACATGATGGTGATGGCTTCATGATCGTTAACGATATTCAGTTGGAACAAATTATTGAAGGGGCACTTTTAGCTTCTGGCCAAACCATAAGTGTCGATCGAATTCAAAATTTATTCGAAGACGGCTTGGAGCCCAGTGAGCAAAGAATATTAACCACCCTTGAGCGCTTAGGTGATAAGTGCGAAAGCCGTGGTTATGAATTAAAAAAAGTCGCCACCGGTTATCGTTTTCAAGTGAAGCAGGATTGTGCCAAATGGGTTAGCCGTTTATGGGAAGAAAAACCCCAGCGTTATAGTCGTGCATTATTAGAAACCTTATCTATTATTGCGTACCGACAGCCGGTTACTCGTGGTGAAATTGAAAGCATTCGTGGCGTTGCGGTAAGCTCTCACATCACCAAAACTTTGTTAGAGCGTGAATGGATTCAAATAGTGGGGCACAGAGATGTACCTGGGCGTCCTTCAATTTTCGCCACCACCAAAATGTTTTTAGATTATTTCAGTTTATCAAGCTTAGACCAATTGCCCACACTTGAAGAGATTCAAGAGATAGCCGATGCCAATCATGCCCTTGAACTAGAAGATAAGGTGCAAGAGGGTAATTTTGATTTCTCATCAAAAGAATCTGACGAATCAGGCGAAGACACCTTAGAAAGTGCGGCCCTTGATTTAGCCGCAGCGGATGCCCTAGTGCAATCAGTGGAAGATGCCGTATTTAATAAGCCAGAAGAAGAGCCGGATGAGGCTACTAGTGAAGTCTCTGGCGGGGTAGAGAATCTCCCTTCATTGGACTTGCCTGATCTTCCTTTAGAAGGCTCTTTAGAAGAGAGCGCAGGGGCTGATTCAAATGAATTAGCAGTAGAAGCCAGTAGTATTGATGAAGCTCAAGCTTTGGTTGCCGAAATAGACGAAAATGTGGCAGAGCAGCAATTTGGACAAGAAGCGTCTAAAATAGAAGTAGACGAACTAGATCAAGATGCTCTGGCTCAGGCAACCATTGCCCGCATGATAGCAGAGCAAGAGGCTTTGCTTAATGCTAAATCGGCTACTCAAGGGCCGGAAACCGCAAAAGTGACGGGAAGTTCAGTGCCTCAAACAGCGGCCATGAGGCAGGCGCCCTCGGAACAAGTGAGTGAGCCTGCTCAGTCAGTGGCTTCTAGTGGTTCGGTGTTTGATGACTTTGAAGAAGATTACCAAGGCCAGACAAGCCAAGAACCTTCAATAGGCAAGCCCGAGCCAAGTAGTTCAGTATTTGACGATTTTAATGATGATGCTCAGTCAGCTCATCAATTGGATGCTCCTAGCTATTCAGGTGCAGTCCAACCAGAGACAACAGCCAGCGAGACCGTGCTTGATGAAAGCGAAGACGAGGCTCTTATGGCTGCCATGGAAGAAGAGATGATGGCTCAACTGGAGGAAGAGCAAGCTCAGCTACAGTCTGAGCAGGTTGAACAGGATGAAAAGGGTGAAAAGGGTGAAAAGGGTGAGAGTAAAACCTTATCTGATTTGGCCAGTAAATTTGAATAATCCAAGATCTACTCATAAACGGAGAATGGTTAATGAGTGAAAAGTTACAAAAAATCCTTGCCCAAGCAGGCATAGGTTCCCGTCGTGAGATGGAACGTTGGATTGAGCAAGGACGTGTACACTTAAATGGCGAAGTGGCCAAATTAGGTGAACGTGCTGGGCCAGACGATGAAATTCAAGCGGACGGTCGTAAAGTAGACCATAAAGTGAAGGCACCGAGACGTGTGCTGGTCTATAACAAGCCTGAAGGGGAGGTCTGTACTCGTAACGACCCAGATGGTCGCCCTACCGTATTTGATAATCTGCCGCGCATTAAAGGTGAACGTTGGATTGCGGTGGGCCGATTAGATATTAATACCGCTGGTTTATTGCTGTTTACCACAGATGGTGAGCTGGCCAATAAGCTTATGCACCCCAGTACCAATACGGTAGACCGTGAATACGCAGTGCGTGTGGCCGGTGAAGTGACCCCTGAAATCATCGAAAACCTTAAGAAAGGCGTGGTATTGGATGATGGTATGGCCAAATTCACCGACGTACAGTTCTTTGATGGTGAAGGGTTTAACCAGTGGTACCACGTTTGTATCATGGAAGGACGTAACCGTGAGGTGCGTCGTTTATGGGAAAGCCAAGACCTTAAAGTGTCACGTCTTAAGCGTGTTCGTTACGGTTGTATTTTCTTACCTAAGAAGGTGTCAGTGGGCCGTTGGGTTGAGCTTAATCAAAAAGATACCGATGAATTAGCCAGTTTGGTGAACTTAGAAAGTAAGCCTGTGGTGAATTTAGATCCGCAATTATTAAAACAGTACGAACGTGATGTTAGGCGCCAGAAAACCCGTCAGAAGGTGGGTGGTGAAAGCAAGCTGCGTAAGCGTAAGGTTCGTATAGACTCTTAAGCCTATTTTCTGAGCCGCTTAGGCGGTTCAGAAGGTACGGTTTCAGGTTGATGACTATTTAATTTAGTGGCTTAACTGGGGCCTTGCCTTTCAAGAAATCCAAAGCTTAAAAATGTTAAAAAGAAACTGCCCACAAGAATGAAAGCAGGCTGTGCCACAGCCAGCATCACTAACCCACCTACAATCCAAAAATTCTTAACCCACTGCAATTTTTTCTGATAAATCTTAGACCGTGTCCATTGATACTCAACACTATTTTGCGGAATCCCCAGCCAGTCTATTAGGCGATCCAAAAGATTTTTTTTCATCCCCCAGCTCCATGTACTTTTAGTCAAGGTAAGTATAAGCCTAATGCAAAGTACTGGTTTTCCAAGGGCGGAGAAGTAAAAAATCTGAAGCGCCCGATCTTCATGCATGTTGGGAATTAGCCTTACTAGGCATTCATATTTAGTGCACAAGAAGAGATCGAATGGTCCATAACAAGATCACTCAGGACAATTAAAGCAACTGACCTGAGCTAATAGTCAAAATAGGAGGGTTTAGGCCGGAATCTCTAATATGATCTTGCCTTGCGCCCTTTGGCTTTGGCTTAGGTCATGGGCTTTTTTAATTTGGCTCATGGGAAATATTGAATCCACTTCAACTCGTATATTGCCTTCATCAATTAATTTTGAAATGCTATTCAAATTTTGAGCATTGGGGGTGACCCACCAGCGTTGGAAATGAATGCCTTTAGCTTGAGCAAGACTTGGGTCCATGTCATCCAGTAGGGAGATTAACGCTCCTTTGGGTTTGATCACGTTTAATGACGCTTCCAATAAGCCTTCACCGCCCACCGCCGCCAATACCATATCGACATTCTTTAACTGTTGGCTGAAATCTTCATTGCGGTAATCAATGAATTCATCACACCCTAATGCCATAACAAAATCGCGCTTGGCTTGAGAAGCGGTGCCAATAACATGGGCGCCCAGTGATTTGGCAATTTGTACGGCAAAGCTGCCTACGCCACCTGCTGCATTGTGAATGAGCACTGTTTGTCCAGCTTGTAGTTCCCCTCCTTCTACCAGTGCCTGATAGGCAGTGGTGGCGGCTAGTGGCACTGCGGCGCTGGTGGTTAAATCTAAAGACGTGGGCTTATGGGCCACTAAATTGGCATCAACGGCTAAATATTGGGCATAGCTGCCTTGATCTGAAATGGGTGAGTAAACAAATACTTCATCCCCTAATTTAAAATCTGTTACATCCTTACCTAATTCACTTATTACCCCGGCGGCATCCCAACCCAGAACGAGAGGTAGCTCATGGCCTGTATCTTCTTGCAATAGACCTTCACGGACCATCCAGTCTACAGGGTTAATGGCAGCCGCCTTAACTTTAATCAGCACTTGTTGATCGTTAATGGCTGGGCGAGGTAATTCACCTTCAATCAGTTGTTGTGCGTTACCGTATTCTTTTATGTATATGGCTTTCATGGTGTCGTCCTTTTGTGTTGTCTTTGTGGAGTGGATAAGTGAATAGTGGACCTAGAAACGATTACGGTCTAATTGATCATTTGTATAAAATACATAGTCTATGTGAATGTATTGTGAGATAGTCATCCAAAGCAACCTATGAACCTACGCACTAAAGAATGAGATAGATGGCCAATTTAGATTTGAACCTATTGGTGATTTTTGAGGCAATTATGCAAGAGCGCTCGATAACCGGTGCCGCCCAACGCTTATTTATGACCCAACCCTCTGTTTCTAACGCCGTTAACCGAATGCGGCATGCTTGGGCAGACCCATTGTTTGTAAAAGAAGGGCGTGGAATTAAACCCACTCCTTATGCGGAAGCTTTGTGGCAGCAAGTCGGTGAATCCTTAAGTACTATTCGTCACGCCACTCAGAAAGAGCCCTTTAATGTGGCCAATACGCAGCGTACTTTTCGCATAGCCTTAACCGATTGGATGGCCGATTTATTTTGGTTGCCGCTGCGCAAACTGATCGAAACACACGCGCCTGGTTTAAATATTCACGCCGTGCCTTATGCGGTGAATGCTGAGCAGCTTTTATTAGATGCTGAAGTGGATTTAGTACTGGATTATTACGCTGGCACTAACCCTCATGTGAAAAGCCAGTGGATATTTGATAATCATTTTGTTTGTGCGATGGGGGCTCAGAACCCTTTAGCGAATCAAGACTTAAACCTAGAGCAATTTATTGGGGCAGAGCATTTGCTCATGTCGTTATCGGGCAAAGCCTTTGGCAGTGTGGATGCTGCATTGCAAAAAAAAGGGGCAAAACGGCGCATTGCCATGACGGTGAATCATTTTTCTAACATCGCTAAAATATTGCAAGGCACCGACCTTATTACGACTATTCCATTGCCGATTATTTACAACAGCGTTATGGAGGGGAAGTTAGTGATCACTCATCCTCCCATAGCTATAGCCCCAGGCCCTATTTCAATGACCTGGCATAAGCGCCATGATCAAGATCCAGCCATGGTGTGGTTAAAAGGAAAAATACTACAGATATTGAAAGAGGACTTACAAAATAACTTAGTCACCTATGAAAAATATAGGAAATTAAGGTCTTAAAGCATAAGCATTAAATCGCGGATATAAAAACGGAGACATTCAGCCAATCGTTAATAATTGGCTGAATTATTGGAAATATTTGTGTTTGTTTATAAAGGCAATCCCAAAAATGTCATAGTGGGCTTGGGCGCTGAAGATTTTTCAGGGGCATCACCACTTAGCGCCACGCAGGCTCTTAACATTTCATCATGGTCGGGTGTTGATTCATCTTTTACATTTAGGGTTAGTAAGGTCTCTCGTAATTCATGCCAGTTACTATTGCGGGTAACAAACGCATCATCTGGGTTTAAATACGCATCTGGAATGACCCTAACCAAGCCTTTTTGCTTTTCAGTATTATTTTCCTGCCACGCCAATTCCCCTTGAGACTTTAACACCATTAAAAATATGGCTTGTGTGGCTGTATCAACCCCCGATGTTTTCATGGTTTGATAAAAAATATTGTCACTGGTGTCGCGGTCACATATTTGTGTCCAATATAGGTAGTCATGCAAAATAGCCGCGCTTAAATACTTTCCAAAGGGAGGGTACAAAGCCCAAAATCGCCTAGGGGTGCTGGCTAAATCGGTGACAAACCCTCTGGGTACGCGAATGTTCGCGATGACTTCTCCTTCTTTTTCGGCGCTAAAATTCATGTCCTGCCACACAATCCACTGGCTGCCATCCCCAAAGGGGCTTAATACCGCAGGATGATTATGAGGCGTGGTGCTGCAGGCCATAAGCATCATGCAGATTATTGTCTGTAGGCTTATCCTAATCATAATGCTTTTGCCTTGTTGCTCTTGTCATATACCCCCACTAGCTGGCGGCTTAATGCTAGCAGTTCACCATTAGGGTGATAAATGCGTCCTTCAGTATGGGCGTATCCTAATTCGGCTTGAACAACTTGGCAGTCGTAATAAAGGTAATCTTCCTTTTTAAGGTCTTGCCTTGGTTGAATAAACTCAATGTTCCATGTGATGGTACTGGCTGGTGCTGGTTGTTGAAGGGTGGTCAATACAGCTGGTGGCCAAGCGTCAATTAACGCTAAGATACCCGCATCGCTGAAGGTATTGGGTTGATCTTCAAAACGCATCCAACCGTGTACCTCGCTTTTTTCACTGCCTGAAAAGGGCATGTCTTTACTGGTAAGACGCATATCAACTTTTTGCACCAATTCAGGTGTGATGCCTTTCAAATAGGGAAATTTAAAGCCCTTGTTAACGGCAGGCAGTTCTGCCGCATTAGACTGCTTAATGATCGCATTAGATTCCCGCGCAGATCCAAAGCAGGCCATGAGCTGGGTTTTCACTTGGCCATTCTGTAATAGCTGTCCTTGGATTTGGTAAATGGACTTTCCTTGGGATAAAACTTGGTAGTTGAGCTGACAATTTTCCTCGCTAATAATAGCTGCGCAAAAATGAACATTAATAGACCGCAGGTCCTTGTCATTCAGACCGGTTTGAGCCTCAATATGGCTTAATACCAAGGCTGCGCTTAGCCCTCCAAATACGCTGCGACCTTGCCCCCAGCTACTGTCGATGGCAAAAGGTGCTGTTAACTTAGCAAGGCTAATATAATGCTCAAAATTCATAGGATTGCTCATGAGCTTGCTATCTCTAATTGGGCTGACGGTATAAAGAGCGGTATTTTACGGGTTTACAAGATGAGGCACTATTGTTTTTCATTCACTTTGGCTGTCTAAAAGGGCAATAGAAAGAGCGGTGGGAAGAAAATGATAGGGGGCAGGGCAAGGTCATAAAAACTTAAATATGCTGGTGAAGCTCGACATTTCAAAGATGTGTTTTAATTTAGGTTGACAGTTTTTAATGCACACAATGCCATCACCGGCCTGGACGTGGTGCTTGAAATTCAAAAGCATGCCCAGAGCCGAGCTATCAATATATTCCGTTTGTGCCAGGTCAATTATATATATTAGATCTGAATCACCGGGAATATCACTGTAAGCGTCTCGAAAATTTTCGATGATATGGGAATCAAATCGAGCGGGTAGGGTAAAGATCAGGCTGCCTTCTTGCTGGCTAACATCAATATTCGACATAAAGAATTACTCTGTTATGCATTAGTTACTTTATTTCTGGGCATTTACTTCCCCATAAGTGTAGCTGTAAATGACAAGGCTGATTTTATTGGATGTGACTCTCCACGACTCTGTAGGGAGTGTCAGAGGCAAAGGGAGGAAAATGCAATCAAGAGGCTGTATAACGCTCGAACATATCCATACACAAGGAAAAAGCAGTTTGAAGGGATTCCCCATAAAACATTACCCCATCTTCATGACCCGCCATCGCCAAGGATCCGTGTGATTGCTTTGCGACCACTAATTGAACCGCTTGAGCCATTTCAAAAGTGCCATAGGGAATATGGGAAGGGGTATGCTTAAGTTTATCCTTAAGCATACCCTGCCAAATAGTTTTATTATGAATGTGAATGACGGCATTAATGGTGTCATTACACAGGTAAATAGCACCATGGGTCAGGGATTCACTAGAGGCCATAATAGGCCCCTGACATTGCAGAGTATTGCCCAGCAGGTCTACGCTTGCCACGCAAGTGTAATGACGGCCTGTGAGAGTGTCTAAATGACCGGTTTGTGTGCCGCTAATAATAAATTGCGCTTGTAACGGGTTGGGCTTTACATTGGATAGCACGCCGCTAAATTGAGACGGCTGGCGCATTCGTTGAGAGATATTGCCATAGCCAATATTCAAATCCTGATATTCACCAATTAATTTTTTTTCATATAGCGTGCATCGTATCGGGTTAATTTCACTGATAGATGCATCGTCTAACGCAGCCGTTTCAACGAATTGGCTAGCATCAAATTTTATAACCCCTTCATCAATGGGCATGGTGATACCTAATGCTTTTATTTTTTATTATCAATGGCAAGTTCAAGCTGATCTGTAAAATCCAATTGCGCTTGAGTTAAGAAAGCTTTGGTTTTGCGAGTAGCATAGGGCATTAACGAATTAGTCCAAGCCAGTTGAATATTGATAATGGCTTCATTTAATCCCAATTGAGAGCCCCCCCACATACCAATAATGGCCAAAAACTGTGTTGCTATATGGCTGCTCAGTACTCTGACATTTATCTTGTCTGAGCATTCTTTTTGCTTCACTATTTGCTGAATTAATGGGGGAACGATATCGGATATGGCACTGGTGGCAGTGTCTCGAGATGACTTAATGCCTGAACTCATAATGCCCCAAATAATATCGCGGTAAAAATCATGGTCGGTTTTACAGAAGTCTCTTAAAATATTGGGGATATTAAGAGTTTGTTCTATCAATAATTGATCATTTGACTTAAAAATTGACAGCTTTAGCGGCTTCATGGCATCCATAATAATGGCCACAAGAATATCTGTTTTAGATTCAAACAAATTGTAGGGTGTGCGTGAACTGACCCCAGCATAATCTGCTAGGTAGCGCATGGTTAGCTTATCTAACCCTTCTGAAGAAATAATTTCTTTCGCCGCGGAAATAATTTTTTCACGTTTCAGCTCTTTATTTTCTTCTCGGCGGTTCATTGCTTCACTCAGTTATACCAGAATCTGCGCAGTATAACTCAGTGAGCAAGTTGAAGTAATTACCAATAACCCTAAAAAACCGGATTATACTAGCGGCTTGGGTGATTAAACTCCTAGGTTAATAGGGGTTATTTCATAAGTTGCCCTAGAGTCTGAAACCAGCCTAAATAAAGCACATTGCCTTCAATGCTTATTTGCTTATTCTCAAGTCCGTGCATCATGGCAAATTGTTTGTCTTTGGCGGTAAGGGTTTTAAAGCCGGCTTTGGCACTTTTAAAGCGAATGGTCATATCAGGTTTATGAACTTGGCTTAAAAAGGTAGGCTTGCTGGCCCTTCCTGGGTAGCTCATAACGGTTTTATTTTTAAATATGTAATGGTATGCCACGCCATCTTCACTGCTCACTTCAAGGGTTAAATCTTTGCCTTCGAGTTTATCTTGAAACTTAGGATTGATTTTACTGGCTCTTTGTAATGAAAATCCTAGCAACCACAGTAATAATTTAAATTTCATATTTTTCTCCTAACACTTATTTATTTATGCAAATTCTGAAAATTGAGCTGTGGCATTATGCAAAGCATTAATAACGCAGGTCTCTGTAAGTTGCTCGGCACTGAGGCGAGCGCATATGTGCCCGTCGGGTCTGATTAATACCGCTTGGGCATCGTCCAGTCCCATGATGTGTAAGTTATTATCGCTTGCCTTAAAGTGATGATTAATAACTTTTACTTTAAGAGGAACTTTGCTTGAAATTTTCTCAAGATTAATAGACACATTAGAGATTAATGTGAAATGCTGCGCGCATAACAAATCAAGGGAGGAAGACGGTTGCTCATTAATCGTAATCCAGGTGTGTGGGAATCGTGCGCCGATATCCGAAAATTGCAGGTTGCGAGCCCTTAAATCTGGTGCATTTTCTCGGCCATAATGTTGACCAATGTGCAGTGCCATGCCATCAAAATGATCCCTTTGATCTTCGATTCCTTGTTGAATTTCAGCCCATTTCTTTGGGTCGGCTCGTAATTCATCAATGGATGCCTGTTTGCCTTTAGGCATAAGGGATTGAGTGGCCAACATTATGCTGAATAATTTCCCAGCGTTAGTCACACTAAAATCGGCATTGTGTTGAGCCACTTGTTTACGCTCTTGCTGGTAGCTGTCTAAAAGCCCAGACCAGCCCCACTGTTTAAGCACAGCGGCCATTTTCCATGCGATATTCTGCGCGTCGCCCACACCGGTATTTAATCCTAAGCCACCACTAGGTGGATATCGATGGGCCGAGTCACCCACTAGAAATACATTTTTAAGACGATATTGCTCAGCAATTTGAGAGCCCAGCCCCCAGCTACTGCTGTTTAATATCTCGATATCAATATCACTTTGGCCTATAACACTGTGCAGCAATTGTTTGCAATATTCAGGTGTGAAAATAGATTTATCCACTTCTGCATCATTGTATGGGTACATGAATACCCAGTTATCACGAATGTCATAGGCAATTAAAGTACCCATACAATCTTGTGACATTAACCAATAAAGAATAGCGGGTTTGTCTTTGACGATGCTGGTTAAATCGGCTTTAAAATGAATCATTTTAAATTCTTGTACTATTCCCATGCCCTGCATCTCGATATCTTGTGAACGCCTCACTGGGCTGTTTGCCCCATCAGCACCCACTAAATACCGGCTTAAAAATTTCTGCTCTATGCCTTGTTCATTTTTGACTATTGATATAACGCCTTCTTCTATTTGTTCGCAAGATACCCAATTATAAGGACGAAGTGTGGTAATCAAACTTTCTTGGTCTACGTATTTTTGTAAAACCCGTTCACAATTTGGCTGTGAAATATTAAATAAAGGGAAGGGGCTAGGTAAGTCACCTTCATCTGTCATTCTTTCATAAGGCAGTTTTCCATATTCGCTGCCATTGAGTTTATCTACCCAGCGCACCCAATTACTTTCTTTTGTGGGGGTGGCCAGTATTTTGAATTCGTCTACTTGAATTCCAAGGGCTGAGAAAATTTCCAGTGTTCTTGAATTCAGAGCGTGGGCTCTCGGCTCCATATATAAAGATGGGCGGCGTTCAATGATCGTACAGGCGATGCCAAATTTAGCTAAGGTTAAAGCGGTGGTCATGCCAGATGGGCCATTGCCCACAATCAACACATTTGTTTTTATTAAATTAGTCATATTGCTTCCTGTTTTTAATAAAGGTTTAAATCTAAACCGCTAAAACGACTGATGATTGAATCGTGATGACTGCAATGCTCACTACCGCGATGGTAAGGGTGAAATTAAAGGCATTGGTATCGACTTCCCAAATACGTCCACCAATATTAAAAACAAATGGTCTTAAACCATTCACGTCTTTTAGTGCGCCACCAAATAGTCCCATGCAGGCAATCGTGATGTAAACCGGAACCAAGATTGTAAATTGAACAATGGCCACCAGTTTTAGTTGTAAATCGTATTGCTCAATCAACGGTGTCCATAACAGGTACAGCATGAATAATGAGAGGGCACTGTTTGTGATTACTTGCCAAACCACATGGAAGCGTGCGTGAGGCGGCCATAAAGGATTGGTAGCGTGGGTTTTATTGAAATCGGCAATGGCAGGGCCAAAGGCCAGTCCAATGGCGGTAATCGTCATTAGAATGCGAGGGAGCATATTTTGCTCGAATAAAATTTCCATGTGTTCTCCATTATTATTGAATTTTATGGTGGTAGGTTTATGAGCCCAGTATTTATCAAGGTTGGAAATAATATTATCCTGATAAATATATAATTACAACGCGTTGCATTTTAATTTTAAAGAAAAGTTAAAATAAAAATTTTGGAAAGAATTAGTTCAATCGAAAGGGAAACCTAAAAAAGCCCTGCAAATCAATGGTTAGGGCTTAGTTTTTTAAGTGTAAAAAGTACGTTTGTCTGTAGGCTGCTTATTAACGTTTACCGCTTCTGCGAATGGCAGCAGTGGTAAAATCATTGCGCTTTAGTGTTTGATTGAATTTGAAAGCATGACGTTCTTCACTATTGAGTTCGGCCATATATCGCCCTGATTGTAGGTCGTAGTTGGTAATGGCGCTATACCATGGCGTATTGGCATTAATAAACTGCATGGTGTGTCCTTCAGATACACGCCATAACTGCCCGCGGTGATCATAGTGATCAGCCACGGAAATTTGCCAGCTGTCTTCATCTAAATACAAAACACGTTTTCCGTAAATGTGTCGAGCCCCTTCTTTAAGCGTGGCCTCTACATGCCACACACGATGTAATTCGTAACGGGTGTAACTTTGGTTAATGTGGCCTGGGCCAATGATGTCTTCATATTTAGAATCTTTATCAATTATTTTATAGGCGTTGTAAGGAATGTACATTTCCTTTTTACCGACTAATTTCCAGTTATATCGATCTGGTGCACCATTAAACATATCCACTTGATCTGATGTGCGCATGCCTTCGGTATTAGGGGAGTCATAAGCTATCTGTGGCGCGCGTCGTACGCGGCGTTGGCCTGCATTATATTGCCATGCTTTACGGGGTTCACTTATTTGATCAATGGTTTCATGTACCAGTAGCACATTGCCTGTTAATCGGGCAGGGGATTTAATGTGTGACGAATAATAAAATAAAATATTTTTATCATCTTGTGCATGATAACCATCACTTAAATACTGAGGTGGGCTGTAATTGGCACTGACTTTAATGGGGGTGAAACTGCCATCTCTTTGTACTGGGATAGTGGCGCGGTTTAGTTGAGAGCTTCCCCCCCTGAATCGAGTAATGTGATTCCAAATGACTTCTAGGCCATTTTGAGGGATGGCAAAGGGGATGCTTTCGTCAAAGTTAGTTAAGCCATTTCCATTGGCCAACAGATCTGCGGAAATGGCATTTTTCTTGGCTTTTTCTTTGATGGCTGTCGGTACGCTGGCACTGCGATGTGTGACATGGATCGGCATTTTGTAGGAACCTGGATAGCGTTCAAACATGGCTATCTGACCTGGGGTTAAGTTATTTTTATATTGTTCAAGGTTCGCTTTGGTAATAGTGAAAAGCGGCGCTTCATGGGCATAAATATTAATATAAGGATCCGTGTTCACGTCATGGGCTAAACCGCCGGTATAAGCGGGGATGGTGCCACTATCATTGGCGCTTATTTGCGCGCCAATGGCCGTTAAATTTTTGCCTAATTGTTGCGCTTGCTGCGTACTAACTTTTGCATGAACCCCTTGTGCCAAAAGCGTTAAAGTGACGAGGCTGAGTATATTTTTTTTCATTTTTTCTCCTTGATCGCCTTTGTTGCAGGCGATCACTTTTTTTATATTTATTTAGGCTTTAGTTAGAATTGCATGCCAAGCGTGAAAGAGGCGAAATCACGATCGCTTAACGTGTTGGTGGTGCCCCCTGAATACTGGGTGTAGGCAATAGAAGAGGTGTACGTGTTTTGGTACTCGGCATTTAGGCTAACGCTGAAAACCTGCTGGCCTTCGATAAAGCTACCACCAGGAGCGGGCGAAACGCCGTCTACGTCTTCGCTCCATGCCAACTCAGGAGACAGATTTACCCCTGCAAAAGCATCGTTGTATTTAGCTAAGATGCGGGTGCGATAACCCCATGAAGATTCTGTGACCACATCATTTAAAAACTCATCACCTGAAAAAGGAATGTCCCCTTTAAAGTTGTGTATGTAGGTGTAACCCATTTCACCGACAATGGAGATCTGGCTGGCGCCGAGTACTTGGTCAATAAGCTTAACGACCGTAAATTGTGCTTGGCTCACGTCAAACGTTCGATAACCAGTGGTACCTGCTCCGTCTTGGGTGTCCAAAATGTCTATGCCCAGAGAGCCGTAAGCGTCATAAACAGCGCCGCGTGCAGCGTCATTTGCCGCTACTTGGTTAGCTGCGCCTCCCATGGCATCGTAAACATAGGCATATGTGCCATCTGCTTGTACAGAGGCAGCTAATAGGGTCTCAGAATTGATTTGTAGTGGCATATCTAACTTATGAGTCACTTCACCAGAGAGTGCAATACTGCCGACTGTGGTAGCAAAACTGATTCCGGCAATTTGTTGGTCTTCAGGGTATTCGATGTAATAAGTTTGAGGTGTAGCACCAATAGCAGCACCACTGTTGGTAGATAATATGCTTAACAAGCCCACATTAACTTCTGCTAAAGCTTGTCGTGCTTCGGCGGTGGCCGCTTGCGTGGCTTGTGCAGTGGCAGCAGCGGTGGCATCTGTTGGGTTCATTAGGGCTGCGGTGTTGGCGGCAATATAGGCATCATTAGCAGCGACTAATTGATCGTAGTTGGATGAATCAGCTGCGTCTCCAGAAGTGAGTTCATTACGCATGGCACTTAAAACAGGAGAGCCCGAGGTTAAGAAAGCATATTCATCAAAGACGGATTTTTCGCCACTTATTAACGGTGATCGACTGTGAATATTCATGGCATAAAAGGCAAACTCAGTATCCAGTGTCTCTGAAAAATAACGCATGGCCACCCCAAATTGACCATCGCTATCGGGCCTACGGTTACCATCGACATGACGAGAAATATCACCCACTGGGCTGGATATGGTATTACAGCCGTCGGGCTGAAAATCGTTGGTTGAAAAAAATGTGCCACAGCCTTCGGTGACGGTTTCTTGAAAATCCAATTGATAAAATGTTTCATAGCTTAAGTTGTCTGAAATCCCAACGCTTGCGAAGGCCATGTTAACCGGAATTAAACCCTCTTTAATTTCAGCGCCGGGGCGGCGAAAAGATGAAATATCAACGGGATTGATTTGATTGATGCCGCCGCGAATAAATGTTGATTCCCCCCAACTTACTACTTGTTTGCCCAAACGAATGTCCACGGGCATATTTAATACATCAAACTCACCGTAAACAAAGGCATCCAGTATTTCGGCTCCTGAAAATTTGGCTAAGTCATGGTAGCCGCTATCATCTAAGTCATCGTTATTTTCCAATGCTTCATCGTACCAATATTTACCTCGTACTAAGGCTCCGTAGTGTTGGTATTTTACTTGTAATTCGTGGCTGCCTTTAACTACGTTTGAAAAAATATCATTTTTTTCATAATTCAAATCCCCATCATTTTGATTTTCTGATAAAACTCTGGTTCCTGTAATTCCCTGTGTGAGCCTGGTGTCTTGTGGTTCAAGTCGCCAGCTAGACCCCATAGATACCTGACTATCAAGATTGCCTTCAATCTCACCCATGAAAAATTCAAATCCCTGAGCTTGAGCGGCCATGGCAAGTGGAAGTATGACCGCTAGGCATTTTTTTATGCCAAGGTTTGGGTGTGTTTTTAATGAATTCATATTTCCCCTCATTTATTGTTATTTTTGTTTTTTGTTTTTTGTTTTTTGTGGTTTTCAGTGTACTGAAAACCAGCGCTTTACCAGGTGAAGCGTATCTTTAAAAGATGTAAATTACAACGTGTTGTACTTATTATCTTTGGTTGTTTCGAGATTTTTATAGGCATAGCGTAAAACAGGTGGGTTTAATATTAATTGGTTATTAAAAGCCTATGGGAATAGGTTAAAGAAGGACTTGTTAAACGTTTACCTTTACGAAAAATCCAAGCAAAAATGCGCAACGGCCATGATCCTGCTGAGACTTCTTTTCTAAAATGAGGGCGCTTTAGTAAGGATTGATAATAGCATTTTAAATGTGGGTGAAGATGCAATGGAAAACCCGCTAGACTCAAGCGGTGCAAGGTAATAAACCAAGATATATCAACAATGGAAATACTTTTTCCAAGTAAAAAATCATGATCCCTTAAATGGTTGTCTAACCATGAGAACGATTGATTAAAGGCTAATATGGCACTCTTAAGTTGTTCATTGGTGATGCCTTTTTTCGAAAAGTCTCGCCACCAATTGATTTGCTTATTACGGTAATCATTGATCACGCCATTTTCACTGTAGTTTTTTAATTGCTGGTCTGATTTACGCATCATTTTGTTTGGGGCTAAATATTTCATGGTGATCACCCGCATGTGATCGTGCATGTTGTCTTCCATTTTAAGAATGATGTTAGCCAGCGCTTTTTCGGGGGCAGTGCTGGGCATTAGCGAAGGTTTACTTGATGGGTGGTTTTTATCAAGGTGGTAAAGAATGTCATTGCTCTCGATATGCACCTGGCCATTATCAACCAATACTGGCACAACGCCGCGGGCGTTAATACCTAAAAACCAAGGTGTAGTTTGCTCGCCTTTTTTAAGGTCAATTATGTGAGAAGTAAAATCAATTTCTTTTTCTTTTAAAAGAATTCGAACTTTTTGAGAGCAGGATGATAATGGGAAGTATAATAAATGTAATCCTTGCCAATATTTTACACATTCGGTGGCTATGTTTTCGTTTTCGACCAACATGATGATGACTCCTATAGTGAATGAAAATCTTAATTACGCCAGTTCAGGCACGACAATATTCTTTTGTTTTCCCAGGTGAATACTGCCATCTTGACTGCTGATTTGAGCTTCAATGACATCGCCATCTTGTAAATATTGGGTGTTTAAAATTTGTGCCTTGGTAAATTTTTCCTTACGTTTGGCGTCCTTACTCATATTTAGCAATATCGAAATACCGGTTTTTAAATTCATTTCTAAAGCAACGCCACCAGGAGTGCCTGTTAATAAGCAATCGCCCGCTTTCATATTGCTGAATCTAGAAATGTGTTGCAGGGTGTGGTGAGGCTTATGAATGAGTTGTGATGTGATGCCGTTTTGACGTAGTTTACCGTTTACCCATAGTCTTAGTTGTAATTGAGGAAGTTGTTCTATTTCGTTTTCATCTAAAATATACAGAATGGGTCCAGCTGGGCAAAAGCTTCGATAGCTTTTTCCTTGGAACCATTGCATGGCAGGGGCACCCAATTGAACATCGCGGGCTGATACATCGTTACAAATAATAAAACCAGCTACATATTCTGCAAGCTGCTTTTGGTTTATGGTAACCGCCTTATCTATGTTTTTCTTAATCACCAGTCCTAGTTCAATTTCATAATCCAATAACCGACACTCGCTTGGTCTGACTACGTCTGAATAGGCGCCTGTTAGCGAGGCACTGGATTTTAAAAATAATGAATTCTCTGAATTATTAGGTGTGCGCTTTTTTGCGCCAGCTTCCGCTGCATGATCAGCGTAATTGAGTCCCTGACAAAGTAACTGTGAATTGGAGGTGAGGGGGCTTAACACGGTTACTTGACTAAGTGATAGCCCTGTATTGGTGGTCAATTGGCGTAAGTAACTAAAAGGAGGGGCTAACCTATTTATGACTTCGCTTAACTCTTGCTCTTGCCAAGGCAGTTCATGAACCAGCTCGTCTTCCAGTAACCCCCACTGAGGTTGTGAATGTTGAGACCTTTGAAAACGAATGACCGAAATACCCATGATACTAACTCCTTCTGGTTAACTATTTATGAGCATATACAGGATGAATTTTAATTACAACATGTTGCATAATTTAGGTTGTTGATTTATGGTGGCCGAAAGGTTGGCTTGATGGCTACTAAAAAACAGTGCCAGCCATATCGGTATTTATGGTGTTTTTATAATAGCCACTGTAAATGTTTATGAATAATCAGGCAGTGAGGTAAATATGGATTTAGGAATTTCAGGAAAAAAAGCGCTGGTATGCGCATCAAGTGAAGGTTTGGGAAAAGCTTGCGCTATTTCTTTGAGTCAAGAAGGGGTTCATGTATTTATAAATGGCCGCACCTTGGAAACCTTGCAAGCCACAGCGAAAGAAATTAGCGATGCAGGTGGGCAAGTCACCATTATTCAGGCAGACGTGTCCACAGAGGCTGGCCGTAAGTCACTCCTTGAAGCTTGTCCTGAACCAGACATTCTAATAAACAATAATGCAGGTCCTAACCCAGTGGGGTTTATGCAGAGCACTCAACAGGATTGGGATGATGCCATCGCGGCTAACATGATGGCGCCTATCTTTATGATTCAATCCGTTTTGTCCGGTATGAGAAAACGCAAGTTTGGACGCATTATTAATATCACCTCAGCCATGGTGAAATCGCCATCGCCCATTATGTGTGTCTCCAGCGCCACACGCACAGCGGTAACGGCTCTTTGTAAAGCGGTATCTAAAGAAGCCGTTATGAGTAATGTCACTATCAATAACATCTTGCCTGAAATGTTTGATACCGGACGCCAGCAGCAAAATGCTGAGTTAATTATGCGTTTTACTAAGGTGAGTTATGATGATGCCCGTAAAAAACTGGTGTCTCGCATCACCGCAGGACGAATGGGAGTGCCAAAAGAATTTGGTGATACCTGCGCATTTCTTTGTAGCCGGCAAGCAAGTTATATGTCAGGTCAAAATGTTCAATTAGATGGTGGCTCATACGATGGCCTCATTTAATTATGTCAAGTCTATAACGGGAAAATGTCTGTTTTTGTATAATTAATTCATTCCCCTATCTCTTCATGTAACGCAAGGCCATCTGGGTAATTGTGACTTCAATTAATCCATAGGTGCGGCCGAAATTAAGTTAAGTAGTTGCCCAAGAATATTTATGTAAAGTAAAACTAAAACCGAAAATTCTTGGGCATTAACTCACTGGCCATACTTGTGAGTTGAAATTGTGTGATTAAAAGGATCAATTATGAGTGAAGCTGACGTTATCAGTGCTACGCAAATTATTAAAAAACTTCCTACAATTATTGGGCATATTCCTCATATCTTAAAGGGAATGCGCATTACCAATAATACTGATAAGAAAAAAATGGTGGGATTAGGCCTGTGTTTTGAAGAAGCGGTTAAAAAGAATCCACAGGGAATTGCCCTCCTGTATCAAGATCGATCCATTCAGTACAAAGCGTTAAATCAGTGGAGTAATCAGATAGCACACTTCTTATCAGCTAAAGGTATAAAGAAAGGGGACTGTGTTGCAGTACTAATTGAAAATCGTCCAGAACTATTGGCTACAGTTTATGCTTGCGCAAAAATTGGTGCGGTTAGTGCTATGTTGAATACTTCCCAAAAAGGCAGGGTACTGACACACAGTGTTAATTTAGTTAATCCAAAATTAATAATTGCCGGTGAAGAGTGCATTAGCAACTATGATGATGTGCGTCATAACACGCATATAGAAGATGTAAATCATTTATATTTAGCTGACCTTGATACCTTAAAAATTTCCTATGAAGCACCGCGAGGCTGGCAGAATTTGTCTCAAGAAATTTCGACGCACAGTAAAGTTAATCCCCAGAATACTAAAAATATTTTTAGGGATGACCCTTGTTTTTATCTATATACATCCGGAACCACTGGGTTGCCAAAAGCTGTAGTGTTTAATCACGGACGTTTTATGAAAATATATGGTGCTTTTGGGATAACAGCCGTTAGGCTTAAAAAAAATGATCGAATGTACGTACCATTGCCTTTTTACCATGCCACTGCATTAGGGGGATGTTTAAGCTCGGTTATTGCTGGTAATGCCACATTAATTCTAACTAGAAAATTTAGTGTGACGAATTTTTGGAAAGATATTAAGGCCTATGGTGCAACATCGTTTGGGTATGTTGGTGAGTTATGCCGTTATTTGGTAGAGCAGCCTATGAGAGAAAATGAGCGTGATCATAAGGTGCGTATTATTGTTGGAAATGGGTTGCGTCCTAGTATATGGAAAAAATTTAAAAATCGATTTAACATAAAAACAGTTATGGAGTTTTACGGCTCAAGTGAAGGTAATATCGGTTTTACGAATCTGTTAAATTTTGATCAAACAGTCGGTATGTGCCCTTTGCCATATGCCATTGTTAAGTACGATAAAGAAACGGACTCACCACTTAAAAATGAAAAAGGCCAGTTAGTGAAAGTGCCTAAAGGTGAGGTAGGGTTGCTAATTGGTTGTATCACAGATAAAAATCCGTTTCATGGTTATACGGATGCAGCTAAAACTCGCTCTACTATTCTAGAAAATGTATTTGAAAAAGGAGATAAGTGGTTTAATTCGGGAGATATAATGCGCAATATGGGCTATCGTCATGCACAGTTCATAGACCGTACCGGAGATACGTTTAGATGGAAGGGAGAGAATGTATCCACCACTGAAGTAGAAATGTTATTAGAAGAAATGAAGGAAATTCGTGAAGCCATTGTTTATGGGGTGGAAATTCCTAATACGGAAGGCCGTGCAGGTATGGCTTCTATTGGAATAAGCGTAGCGGAGAATACGCTCGATTTTAAGGGGCTGTTAAACAAATTACAAGAAAATATGCCTGACTATGCTATTCCAGTTTTTTTAAGCATTAATAAGCAAGTTGAACTCACTCAGACATTTAAGCATTTAAAAGCGCCTTTAAAAGAGCAAGGGTTTGATTTACAACGAAATCAAAATTCTGTTTATGTCCGGCTTCCTAAAAGTGATGGTTACGTAAAGCTAACAGAAAGCATACAGGAAAAAATTGAAAGGGGAGAGTGTCGTTACTAGACGATTAAGTTTGGTATTATAAATAATATTATATAAGGCACTACAAACAATTAATCTTTTAATATTGATAGTGCCGATAGCAACACATTTTGTGATCACTTGCTTAGCTATGAGTTTAATCGCCGCTGTAATAAGGCGGTTGTGCACTAGTACGCCTCAGATCGATTTATAGCATGATGCAGCAATAAAAGAGTAAGTCAGATTTACTTATTGCATTGAAAATTAATTTTAAGGTATAAAAATTGTAATGCCTTGGTGATCTCTGATAAAGGAAGTCAGGCATGAGAGTTAATAATTATGAGAATATAATTAAGGAAAAATAAAACCTATTTACAAGAGATGATGCTGTAACAAAACTAGGAGAGCTTTTATTGCTAAAGCAAGTCATTACGCTGTATTGTCTTTAATTTCGATAGTCCTCTCTTTAATTCAGTTTATCATGGAATTTTATTTTCATTGTAATGTCTTGATTTATTAATTTGTCTTTAAAGGTCGGGTTGGTTTTATTAGCTCTCTCCATAAATCGATCAAAAATTCAGAACACAATTTCAAATTTTACATGCTCTTCGGTATTTTTTGTCATATTTGTTTTAATTGGTGAGTTAACTTTGTAATTGCAGTGCATTTCAAATGATATATTAGTCTTTATGTTTAACGCGTTGCAATCTTGCTTGTGGTAGGTGTTTTACGTATCTAGTCATTAGCTAGCGACTTGAACTTACTTAATGAAGTTAAACAACAAACTGGTTCTTCTTTAATATTTCAAGCACTCATGATTTTTGTACGCCCATGACTTTAATTGTAGCAGGTTTCCTGCGCTGTTATTTATGGGTGGAATGTTCAATTAGATGGTGGCTTTTATGATGGATTAATTTTGGCTTTTTCACAAAAGTATATTCCCTGAATAATTCTGGTTATTAGCTGATAGAAGGACACTTTAATGCTCGACTTTAGTTTATGGTTAATTAGGAGTTTATTATCTTAACTTATAAGGAAAGGCAGCAAGATGAAAATAGAAGGAAGATTTTAACTGCGAGTAAGAAAATAATTTTAAATGATGGCGTAGTTAAGCTTACTATGCGAAATATTGCGGCTGAAGCGGGTATTAGCTCTCGAACCCCTTATAACCTATTTGCCTCTAAAGCAGCTGTACTTGTGGAGTTGCTTGAAGAATCCATAGGTCACGCATTTCTTATGGTAAATATTGTAGAGTCTGATTTAGCGGTGCGAAACTTACTGGATTGTATTGGGCAGGTTGGTGAAGACATAAGTTCAAATCATGACTTTTTACAGAGTATTTATCGTGAGGTAATGAGCTCAGATGACTCAGAAACTCGAAAAGCCGCTATCGTGCAGGCTAGGGGTTTTATTTATCCCATCATTAAGCGAGCCATTGAAAACGACGAATTAGTGGTTAGTTTATGCCCAGCCACTTTTACAGAACATTTGGTGGTGGACTTTCTGGGAAATTTAGGCATGTGGGCGGGCTTAAATATTTCCTTATCGGTTGCTATTTCAAATAGTTTGTATGGTTGCTGT
>OJDR01000068.1_pt1 | contig 44990 bp, 38 predicted proteins | sample 1593081 | NCBI WGS metagenome assembly OJDR01 (sample SAMN05416873, study PRJEB24817) | seawater metagenome | isolation source: Sea water | place: Canada:Atlantic | collected 2013-11
AAAATAACAGTTGGCCATCGCTCCGCGACTATAGCCAACCATTATTTTCCGCTTAGCAAGGAGTTATCGATACGAAAACTAATCCGAATTCAATATTATCCCATCACAGCTAACGTCTTCTTTGTGGCATTAGTGAACATACGAGAGGTTTATTTCAAAGATTAAGGACAATCACAAAACGTCACTAATATGTTGAATTTTCTTATTCGGTGACGCGCTTCTCATTATTTATGACGTTCGACTTAATAAAGCTGATTTAACTTGAGCATAGGTTACTTGGCAATATGCTTGATGATCTCATTGCTGATAAAGCTAATACGCTGCGCTTTATGTGAATATTGGTTATGACAAATATAAAGTGGCTCATCAATCGTCTCAGCTAGATGATGAATGTTAATTAACCCTTGCTGATGAAAGGCCAAAGCAGCATATAGCGGTAATACCGTAAAGCCTAACCCTAAGCTTACTGGCGCTAAAATTAAGCTTATTTGATTAGAAAAGCCTTTATGTTGAAACTGGCTAATATGACTAAACTCGGTAAAGTTTTTCTGGAACAATAAATTAGCGTGATGAGCGGCATCAGGGTGATTAATAAAGCCTAGTTCGTTCAACACTGGCCAAGTTATCTGGCTAACAGTGGCTGGCGTTACTAATACTAAAGGCTCAACGCCAATAGCTGTGCTATTGATACGATGATCTTGTGGCTTTTTAGTCACTAAACCGATATCGATATTACGTTCAATTAACGCCAGCTCAATACTGTGATTGGGCGCAAAGGTATAATCCAGTGATAATTTCGGCTGCGTTTGTTGAATAGCGATTAACTGTGGATAAAGCTTAAGACCGATACTGCCGGGCGAAGAAACCCGTATATTGCCAATGTGGGCGTCATCTTGTTTGATTGACTGTGCAAGATCATCACTTTTTTCCCGTAACAACTTTCCCTGCTGATATAACCGTAAGCCTTCATCGCTTAAGGTAAAAGATTTACCCTCCCTGAGCAAAAGCGTCACCGCTAATTGTTGCTCAAGCTTTTTAATATGCTGGCTGACTCCTGATTGTGTCATAAACAAAACCTCAGCTGTTTTGGTGAAGTGACCAACCTCAGCCAAGGTACAAAATGTTTTTAACCAATTTAGATTTATCATAACAAAGCGTACTCATATCGATAATAAATGATAATTTTTTGTATCTTATCAGTGGCGCTATACTTTGCCTATCAACTTTAGTGAGGAATGAACATGAGCAAAGCATACCCAAGAACATTTTCACATATCGGCATATCAGTACCGAACGTAGAAAAAGCTGTTAAGTTTTATACCGAAGTACTTGGTTGGTATTTAATTATGGAGCCAACTGAGGTCGTTGAAGACGACAGTGCCATAGGCGTGATGTGCACCGACGTATTTGGTGCTAATTGGGACAAATTTAAAATCGCTCATATGTCGACAGGTGATCGTGTTGGTGTGGAATTATTTGAATTTAAAAACCAAGAAAATCCAGAAAACAATTTTGAATATTGGAAAACCGGTGTATTTCACTTTTGTGTGCAAGATCCAAATCTAGAAGAATTAGTCGAAAAAATTGTTGCCGCCGGTGGTAAAAAACGTATGGCTGAGCCACGTTATTATTATCCAGGTGAAAAGCCTTACCGTATGATTTACATGGAAGACCCGTTTGGTAATATTTTAGAAATTTATAGCCATAGCTATGAACTAACCTATGCCGCTGGCGCATACCAATAAGTTGATGGTGATAGGTTACCAGTGCTAGATTCTCTGCGCTATATTCTCAGCCCTATTGTATGGACTTTAGGCAGTACATGAAATAAAGTGATCGAGGAACAGCTTGTTAAAGACCTCGGTCATAAAGAAGAGATATTTGAGTTAACCCATAAAGGCTGGGAATTGGTAACTGCGTTTTAACAACGCGTCCAAACAAAGAATAGTTGGCTTTTGTTACTTGTGACTAACTTAGCCAACATTAACTTTCAGCTTACGACATTAATTTTTTCATTGCATGGAGGCTCATATGAATAAACGGATGATGAATAAAAGAATTTTCATGCTAAGTTTCTTACCTGTTCTGGGTTTACTTATTACCTTTCTTTTAAATTTTATTGCTGGGCCTGGATAGACCAACACGATAAATCAAGGTGCACTTTACCTATTTACTAAGGGCGCTTTTGTTTGGTCCGTAGTGGCATTTTTTACCGGTATATTTATGTATTCAAAATGTAGTTCAATGAATCACTTGAAATTTATTCTTGGCGTTTTTTCTGTTACTTTAGGTGTTGCTATGCCGTGGATCATCGGCATGTCATCGTAATAAACCACATACATTAACTACCACCCGAACGGTTTGTCGGTTTCGATTTACTGCAGTATTTAAGCAATATCTATTCAGGCTGTTATTCGGCAGAGACATAACGAGGAATACATGAGAACACTACTAATATTATCGCTATTTACATCATCAATATTTGCAGAAAAGCCAGATCTAGCTACTTATTCTACCGCTTTAGATTTCGCTCAGGTTACTGATGTGCTTGCGACGCAAAAATCTGATGGTAGCTGGTGTTTTGGCACGTCAGTTCGACATAATGACCAAGGTTGGGACCACTACGCTGATGGTTGGCAGGTGACTGATCTTGACGGCAATGAAATGGCTTTTCGTTTACTGGGTCATCCTCATGATAATGAGCAACCATTTACCCGCAGCCAGTGTAATATCAATATACCATCAGAAATTTCTCAGGTAATTGTCCGGGCCAAGTGCAATAAACATGGCTACGGCGGTAAGCCATTTGTGGTTAACTTAAACAAGCGTTAGCGCACTACTGTTTTTGCTAATTAAGATAATTTACGCACTCATCTAACATCATGAGGTGAGATCGCTAGCGCTTGCTTTCACCTTGCAATATCTGTTTGTTAACTCGTTGCTATCTTCATCACATTATGGATGAAATAATTATTTCATCAGACTAATCCAAATTCCTATTACTTACGTATTGACGGTTAACATGCAACATCTTTGTGACAAAAAACGTGACCAAACCGAGTTTAAGCCTAATGAATAACCCAACCTTAGTTAACCTACTTGGCTTTAATGCCATTTGGTTCGGGCTTATTTTACTTGGCAATTTTTTTATACCTATTGCAGCGGTTATGCTGCTGCTTCATCTGTACTACCAAGCAGATAAAAATGAGTTGGTGCTTATTTTGATTGTTGCGGGTGTTGGAGTGCTATTAGATAGTACTTTAATTTATTTTGGTATTTTTGTGTTTCCCGATTCTGCCCAGCTGCCATTTTGGCTAATTACTCTCTGGTTTTGCTTTGCTGCTACGGTGCGTCACAGCTTAGGTTTTTTGGCAAATTCTAAAATATTACAATGCTTGATAGGTGCTATTTTTGCGCCGTTAAGTTACTTGGCTGGAGCAAAGTTTTCTGTGGTGTATATCACACCATCGTTTGAGTTGAGCTACCTATTACTTGCGTGTTTATGGGGGCCGTTAATGGTGCTTATTTTTGCCATCAGTGGTTGGCTTCAAATTGAGGAGAAAAACCATGTCACGCAACTTTAGTTACGGTGTTTTTTTGATGATGATGCTTGGCACACTGTGTTCAAGCGCCCAAGCAAGTAACGATATTGCAGCTGACAATGATAAGCGCATGACCCAATGCCGAGCGACTGAGCAAACTCCCGTAGCAACAGATGAATTAGTGCCGTCGATTACCAAGCAACATTTTCAGTTGCTAGGTAGCGCTAAATTCTCGGTATTGTTCTGGGATATCTACCAAAGCACATTATTAACCAGTGATGGGCAAGCACCGTTTAGTAATGCTTGTCAGCATGCGCTGTTTGAAATACGTTACCTGCGTGATATTAGTAAAAAAGAATTGCTAGACAACACTATTGAGCAATGGCGACATTTATCGCTGAAAGAACAAGATTATCAAACGTTCGTCCCTATGCTAGAAAATATTTGGCCTGATATCCAAGCGGGTGATCAATTGTCAATGTTGAGTCAAGCAAACAAAACAATATTTTATTTAAACCGACAAAGCATTGGTGAAATTGACAGTGCCACTTTCGCTCAGCTATTTCTTGCTATTTGGCTCGATGAAAACACTAGCGAGCCGAAATTGCGTCAGCAACTACTTGGAGAGTTAATATGAAATGGCTTTATAAACTCAGTGCTTTTGCCGCGCTGATATTGTTGTTATCTAGCTGCACAACTCAGTTAAAAGATTATCAAGCAAGCTCACCAGAACTTGATATTCAGCAGTACTTCTCGGGCAACCTTATTGCCTGGGGTATGGTGCAAGATTATACCGACAATGTTACTCGCCGATTTTGTGTGGAGATTGATGGCCAATGGCAGGGTGATAATGGCCTGTTAAAAGAAGTGTTTTATTTTGCTGATGGTGAAATAAGCTATCGTAATTGGCAGCTTAAAAAGCTCCCACAAGGTAAATATCAAGGTAGTGCGGAAGATGTTGTTGGCGAAGCTTTTGGCCAGCAAGTCGGTTTTGCCTTTCAATGGCAATATGATTTGCTAGTGCCAATTGACGGCGACACCATAGAATTTTCGCTTGACGATTGGATGTATCAAATAGATGAATATCGGGTTTTTAATCGCACAAAAATGAAAAAATTAGGCGTTACTCTGGCAGAAGTAACCTTGTTTTTTGACAAACAAACACCCGGAAAAACTTGTCGATAAAGCGCTGAAATTTTTAGAGAAATACCCTGCTGTGTGAAAAGAGAATTTACTAATACTAGCTGTGTGTCCTTTGCCCCTATTACGCAATAAATTAGCTGTAGGGGCTTTTTTTTGTCTGCTTTTTGAACGTTTTTCAATCACTACTTAATTTCATCATTGGCTTACTAAAACCCTCTAGTAGATTTATGCCTTAAATTAACGTCACAGAAGTTATTGTAACCATTACTTTTCGTTAGTCCAATTTATTCATTACGGTGATTAATGCCCCAAGGATCAGGTAAAAAAATAAAAAAAATAATTAACATAATTTGTGATCTGTAGATATTTTAGCCTCGTAGATTTATCTGTAATTCAAACGCGAAGCAGTCCAAAGAGAAAAATTCAAACGAGAGGATATACAGGTGAAAAATTTAAAACTCATAGGCTTAAGCTTAGTCAGCTTGTTATTTTTACAAGCGTGTAACGATGATGATAAAAAAGAGGTCGTTGTTACGACACCACCGCCAGTAGTAAACACGATAGTTGATGTCGCGGTAGCTGATGGTAATTTCACGACACTTGTTGCTGCGCTTCAAGCGACAGGGCTAGATCAAACGCTAGCCGATACTAATGCTAGTTTTACGGTATTTGCTCCAACAGACGATGCCTTCGCGATGCTTGGGCAAGACACTATTGATGCCTTGTTAGCCGACACTGATACTTTGTCTAATATTTTAACTTACCATGTTATTAGCAGCGAAGTTAATGCCGCAGCAGCAGTCGCCAGTGCAGGAACCACGGTTGAAGTGGTTAACGGTGATAGTATTGCTCTATCACTTGACGGTGATAATTTATTGATTAATACAGCCACAGTTATCATGACTGATATCCAAACGGATAACGGTATAATTCATGTTATTGATGCGGTGTTAATGCCACCTAAAGCTAAAGGCGAGCCAACAATGAATATTGTTGAAACAGCTGTTGCTGCAGGTAACTTCACTACTTTGGTGGCGGCATTACAAGCCGCAGACTTGGACGGTGCACTTGCTGATGAAACAAAAACCTATACCGTGTTTGCTCCAACCGATGCGGCTTTTTCTACCATAGGTTCACAGACAATTAACGCGTTGCTAGCTGATACACAAGCGCTGAGCAATTTGCTATTACAACATGTTGTTGCTGGTGAAGTACCCGCTGTTGCAGCTTATACGCTAAATGGTCAGTCGGCTGAGACTTTATCGGGCGCAGAAATAGCAATTAGCATCAACAGCACTAACGATAGCCTGCACTTCGGCGGTGCCAATGTTGTTGTTAAAGATTTATATACAACTAATGGCATCATTCATGTTATTGATATGGTGATTGTTGGCGATGCAACGCTACCAACACCAGCAGAAAATATAGTTGATATCGCTGTTGCTAGTGACAGTTTCACCACTTTGGTTGCAGCATTACAAGCAACAGGTTTAGACACGGTATTAGCCAATGCTGATAATGACTTTACTGTTTTTGCACCAACAGATGCTGCCTTTTCCTTATTAGGTCAAGACACGATTAATGCACTACTAGCTGATACGGATACTTTACGTAATATCTTGTTATATCATGTGGTTTCAGGTGCAACTGTGCTACAAGATGCTGCTGCTGTGATTGCCCAGTCTGATAATAGCATGGTCACTATGGCCAATGAGCAGATGGCAAGCTTATCACGAGCTGATGCGGATTTGTTAATCAATAAGTCTTCGATATCAACGACTAATATTATGGCCAGTAATGGTGTTATTCATGTTGTTGACCAAGTGATTCTTCCCCCTACCGTTAAAGTTGACTCTAACCTGACAATTGTTGATGTTGCCGTTGCAGATGATAATTTCTCTACTTTAGTTGCCGCACTTACTGCTGCTGACTTAGTTGAAACTTTAGCAAATGAAGACGCCACATTTACTGTTTTTGCACCGACAAATAATGCCTTCGCAAAAATTGAATCGTCAGCATTGCAAGCTTTGTTGGCAGATACTGCAGCCTTGAGTAATGTACTGTTAAAACATGTTATTAGTGATGTAGAAGTTAATGCGTTATCGAGCTACGCGGCCAATGGCACTAATGTTGAGGCTGCGAATGGCGACGAGCTTAATATCGCTTTAGTTAATTTTACTCATACCACCAATGCCAGTAATGATGAAGTTGCCTATGATAGTGCTGCCCAATTACTGGTTGGCGGGATGAACTCTGCTAGTAATGGTCATACCTTGTATGTTTTTGATAATGACTTAGGTACGGCTGGTAGTATGTGTAATGATGCGTGTGCCAATACTTGGCCTCCAGTACTTGTTACCGACAGCGAAGTTAGCAATATTAAAGGTTTAGGTATGGTGATGCGTGACGATGAGACTATGCAAGTGACTTACCTTGGCCGCCCACTTTACTTCTATAGCGGTGATGCTCAGCCTGGTGATATGAACGGACAAGGTGTTGGCAACTTATGGTGGAAAGTAGACCAAGAACAAGTTGCGCTGCAAGTTCAAGGCTCAAACGTAATCATGACTGATATTTACACTAAAAATGGTGTGATTCATGTTATTGATACGGTTATTACTGACTAATTACCGACGATTTACTCCCAAGCAGTTCTTTGCCCCTACATTAGGGGCATTTTTTTGATCGTTTTTTGCCTTTGCAGCGTATAACAAGTATTAATGCTTAAACTTGTTTTCACTCATCCTGTATAGGTAAATTATTTTCAAAATAGCTGTGCGTCATTTGCCTCTATATTAGGGGCATTTTTTTGATCGTTTTTTGCCTTTGCAACGTATAACAAGTATTAATCCATTAATCTTATTTGTTATAACGCTATGCCAACGATTAACTTACCTATCTTTCCGCTGTCGATATTTTTGTTACCTGACGGGGTCACACGCTTACGTATATTTGAAGCTCGCTATTTGAAAATGGTATCAATGGCAATGAAAAATAACGGCTTTGTAGTACTCCCGATAGCTAATGAAGAGCAAGTCGAAGACAAATTAACCGGTAGTTGGGTGGAAATTATTAATTTTGACCAAAGTGACGATGGCTTACTGCTAATTGATGTGCGCTGTAAAGAGTTAGTTGAGGTTAAAGACATGAGCCAGGACAAAGATAACCTGCATCATGCGAATGTCAGCCCTAAAAGCCACTGGCCAGAGGTTAGTGTTGATGAAAGCACCAATAAATTTTCTCGTTCACTCAATAAGCTTTTTATTGAAAACACTGAACTCAGTGCGCTCTACAAAGACAAGCACCTCGAACAAGCAAGCTGGGTGGTGGCACGTTGGCTAGAGCTACTGCCGGTGAATATCAATGAGAAACGCTTATTTGTCGAGTCAGGCTCATTTGATGCCGCGAAAGAGTTTTTACAAGGAATCATTTTAGCCGAGTAATAACTGTTTTAAATGAACCATAACTGTTGTTGAAAAATAAAATGAAAAAAAGTGATCTCAAGCTACTTTTGCTGCGTATAAGTTAATATCAGTGAAATAATGGGTAAGAATTATGCAGTCTGTTCATTCAGAGTTGCCAAGTCATCAAGCAGCTGTTACATCTAGTAGCATGACTAATAAAATCGATCATTCCCAACTTTGTCAATGGCTTAAATCAATAGCGGTTGATAGAGACAAACAAGCCTTTACTGGCGTGTTTAAATTTTTTGCACCTAAAATTCAGCGCATTGCTCAAAGTAAACTGAACAATGAAGCACTTGCCGCTGAAGTTTTGCAAGACACTATGAGCAATGTTTGGCGTAAAGCACATTTATTTGATGACAGTAAAGGTGCCGCCACAACGTGGGTATATACCATCATGCGTAACGTTACCTTCGATCTATTGCGCAAAATGAAAGCCAATAAAGAAGACAACCTCAGTGATGATATTTGGCCATTGGCTGAAGCATTAAACACCGAAGATGATAGCTTTAGTGACCATATTCAAAGTCGTAACTTACTCGGTGTTATTGAAACTTTACCTGAGAACCAGCAACAAGTTGTTAAAGGGTTTTATTTTATGGAGATGTCGCAAGAGCAACTTGCAGTACATCTCAATTTACCACTTGGCACGATAAAATCACGGCTTCGACTTGCCCTTGGCAAACTAAAGTTGAAACTTGGAGAACATCATGATTAAACACCACCCTACATTTTCCATGTTACAAAATTTTGTTGATGGTGACTTACCGGCTTCACTGGCTGCAGGTGTAGCAATGCACGCGGGCATGTGCCCTATGTGCCAACAGAAAATAATACAGTTAACTGAACAAGTGGCTGAGGCAAATTTTGAAGAAAGCAGCGACCTTGACTTGTTTACCAATGATGCAGACATGAAAACTGCTGAATTAGATTTTGACGATATCATTGGAGAAATTACCGCATCAGATGATGTTGAGCCAATGAAAGCCGCTAGCATTGAGCGCTCGGTTAGCTTTAAAGGCACACAGTATGTTTTACCCAATGTGCTACGTAATATGTCGTTAGGAAAAACCGCTCAAATTGGTAAATTATCGCGAGCACGCATCTTATTAGATGAAGGCGAAATTCATACCAATTTACTACATATTGGTGCTGGTGGCTCAATACCGGAACACACACACAAAGGTTTTGAGCTAACCTTACTATTAGCAGGGACCTTTGCTGATGAACAAGGTGAGTATGTGCCAGGTGATTTTATCATGTTGGATAAACGCCACCAACATCAGCCAGCTACTGAGTTAGGCTGTCTTTGCTATACTGTAGCCAACGATGCGCTACATTTTACCCAAGGTATCAATAAGTTACTTAATCCTATTGGCTCTTTCATTTATTAATTGAGATGACTATGCATAAAAATTTCACCAAAGAAGATATTCATATCGGTATCAGTGCTTGCCTAATTGGCGAAAAAGTTCGATTTGATGCGAGTAATAAGCCGTCAACTTTTTGTATACATGAGTTAGGTCAGCACGTAACTTTCAAAGGTTATTGCCCGGAAGTGGCTGTAGGCTTGCCAATACCTCGACCGACGATACGGTTGATTAAAGACGATCAGATGATCAAAGTATCGCGCCCTGACGGTTCCGGTGACGTAACAAGTGCCATCAAAGCTTATGGTAAAAAAGTCGCGTCGATGTCGAAAAATCTTAGTGGCTATGTGTTTTGCGCTAAAAGCCCAAGCTGTGGTATGGAGCGGGTTAAAGTGTACTCGCCGACGGGTGACCCTTTACAAGCAAAGGGTATTGGTGTGTTTTCACGAGAAATTATGAAAGCCAATCCATTACTGCCATGTGAAGAGAATGGCCGTTTAAATGATCCTATTCTGCGTGAAAATTTTGTTGCCCGTGTTTACGCTTATCGTCATTGGCAAGCGTTGGTTGAGTCAGGTATTAGCAAACATAAACTGACCAGTTTTCATGCGCAATATAAGTATACCGTTATGAGTCATAATCTGATTGCTTATAAAGAGTTAGGGAGATTATTAGCGCGTGCAGATTTAGCAGTTGAGGATATGGCGGAACAATATATTAGTGGTTTGATGAGGGCGTTAACGATAAGAGCAACGCGGAAAAACCATTCTAATACCCTGTCACATATTCAAGGTTATTTCTCAAAGTACTTAAATAAAGAACAACGAAAAGAGTTATTAGCACAAGTTGATGCTTATCGTAAAGGCATAGTGCCTTTGATGGTGCCACTGACCTTGGTTAATCATTATTTGTTAGCTCATCCTAATGATTACTTAGCTCGACAAGCGTATTTAAATCCTTATCCTGAATCGTTAAAACTGAGATACGGTTATTAACCCACTTTATTATTAAGGAATATCCTTGTTACTTTGGTTTCGCAACGATATTAGAACACACGACAATCCGGCTTTAGATTATTTTCTGGCACAAAGAAACGGCTTACTTCCGAGTAAAGCTGTTTTTTTTGTCAGCGAAAAGCAATGGCTAACTCATGATTGGTCGACGATAAAAATCGATTTTATCAAGCGCCATGTTAATGCTCTTGCGCAGCAGTTGTTGGCATTCAATATTAGCTTAGAGGTTGTGCATTGTGATGATTTTGCTGAGCAAATTTCATTTTTACAGCACTATTGTCAGCAGCATAATATTATGCAAGTGGTGGCGAACCAAGAGCTTGAAGTTAATGAAACTCAACGCGATAAACTTTGCTTGGAAAAGGGCATTCCCTTATGTCTATTTGAAAGTGATGTCATTGTTGCAAAAGGCAAAGTGCTCAACAAAACGGGTGAAATGTATAAGGTATTCACCCCGTACAAGCGGGCTTGGCTAACGTACGTGCGACAGCATGGTTTTGACTACCTTGGTAAGCCAAACTCAGTTGCGGCAACCGTGTTAACAGAGCAAGAAAGCGCTAAGTTAATGCCACTTTTAGTTTGTACCGGAGAGTCGGATCTATGGCCGCTAGCTGAGCAGGTTGAACAACAGGTTATTCCTGAGTTTTATGAAAATAAAGTTGCAAGTTATGGAGAGAAACGTGACTTTCCTGCTATTAAAGCAACGTCTGGCTTATCACCTTATTTAGCGATAGGTGCGATTAGCCCACGTTATTTATTGCTGTTATTTCTACAACGCTTTCCTGATATTTTAGTCGCATCTGACAGCCCAGAATTTACTTGGTTAAATGAACTCATCTGGCGTGAATTTTACCGTAATCTGCTTTTCCATCAGCCAGAATTATCAAAACATCAATGTTTTAATCCGAAGTATCGCTCGATAATTTGGCCTAATAACCACGCGCACTTTAATGCTTGGTGTGAAGGGAAAACGGGTTATCCTTTGGTGGATGCCGCGATGAGACAGCTTAATCAAACGGGTTGGATGCATAATCGATTGCGTATGGTGGTGGCGAGCTTTTTAACCAAGCATCTGTTGATTGATTGGCGCTGGGGCGAAAAATACTTTATGCAGCGACTTATCGATGGTGACCTAGCGGCTAATAACGGCGGTTGGCAGTGGGCGGCGAGTACCGGCTGTGATGCTCAACCTTACTTTCGAGTATTTAATCCGATAAGGCAAAGCGAAAGATTTGATCCAAAAGGACAGTTTATTCGTAAATATATTCCAGAGTTAGCGCAATTGCCGGATAAAGAAATTCATTTTCCACATGTCTATCTTGCTAAGCATAATTTAAAAAATTATTGGCCGGCAATCGTAGATCATAAACAAGCGAGATTGGCTGCTCTTGATTTTTATCGTTAGGCGGTAACCGTGAAATAACTATCACGAAATAAGTGAACGGATACGCTATTCCCTTTAAATTGCAAAATGAAGAGTTCTTATGTCAAAGCAAGTAACAAACAGCACTGATGAAGTAAGTGAGTCAAGCGCGCATGCTGCCTGGTTGACTAATTTTATCGAAATATATCAACAGCTTTCAGTCAATAATTTACACTTGCTTGGCGATATTTATCATCAGAATATTATTTTTATTGACCCAATGCATCAATTAAGTGGTTTTGAGCATTTACGTGACTATTTCAGCAAGCTTTTTCAGCAGTTGAGTTATTGTGAATTTAAAATTGAACAAGTAATAGCGCAAGAATCAGAAGCCGCCATTTATTGGCAAATGAGCTACCAGCATCCACGCTTAAACTCTGGCGAAGTCGTTTTTGTTCAGGGTAGTTCGCACATTAGAGGCGAGGGTGATAAAGTCATTTTTCATCGCGATTATCTAGACTTAGGTGCTATGCTTTATGAGCAGTTACCCTTGTTTGGGCGCATTATATCTTGGCTTAAACACCGAGCATCAGCATAATGAGTACGCAAAATACTGTGCTGATCACAGGCGCTACCTCAGGTATTGGAGAGGCATTATTACAGCAATATTTAGCTAACGGCTATCGCGTTATTGCTTGTGGTCGTAATAAAGAAAAATTGACCCAATATGAGCAAGACAATAGCAATGTCATTGCTTTAGCGTTTGATATCACCGACAGTGAGCAAATTCATCAAGCGGCTAGTAAGCTAGCTGAAATAGAACGTATTGATATTCTTCTCCTCAACGCGGGTGATTGTCGTTACATTGATGATGTAAAGGCATTTGATGGGCAATTATTTGCAGATGTTATTGCGACAAACTTACAATCGCTTGGTTATTTATTGCAGTACTTTTTACCTAAGGTTGGTGCTGGTGGACAAGTAGTTTTTGTTAGCTCGAGTGCAACGTTATTGCCTTTTCCGCGAGCCGAGGCTTATGGCGCATCTAAAGCGGGTATCGACTACCTAGCGAATAGTTTGCGGATAGATTTAGCCGCACAAAATATTGCTGTTACTTTAGTGCACCCAGGGTTTATTAAAACACCATTAACTGACAAAAATGATTTTCCTATGCCATTTTTACTTTCTAGTCAGCAAGCTTCTAGCCGTATTTATAACGGTGTTAAAGCGAAAAAATCTTATCTACATTTCCCAAAAAGGTTAACGTTGCTGATGAAATTATTGGCATTATTACCCGATGCTGTTTGGCAAAAATTGATTTTAAAGAGTGAAAAATAATGAAAAATATTGCGGTAATTGGTACCGGTATATCGGGTTTAACGTCGGCTTATTTATTGGCTAAGAAGCATCGAGTAACTGTTTTCGAAAAAGCGGCGATCATTGGTGGTCATACTGCAACGGTTGATGTTGAACTTGATAATAAAAGCTATGCCATTGATACCGGTTTTATAGTTTTTAATAATAAAACTTATCCCAACTATTTAGCGTTATTGGCTGAGATCGGTGTTGGAAAGCAAGAAACTGAAATGAGTTTTTCAGTGCATAATACAAGCACGGGCATGGAATATAATGGCCATAATTTAGACACATTATTTGCTCAGCGACGTAATGTTTTCAAGCCAAAATTTTGGTTACTAATTAGTGACATTCTTAAATTTAATAAATTGTGCAAACAAAGCTTTCAAACCAAAAACTATACCGAGCAATTAACATTAGGTGAGTTTTTAAACGAACATCAATTTAGTGATTATTTTTCCGAACATTATATTTTGCCAATGGCGGCCGCTATTTGGTCGAGCTCTTTGGCAGAAATGGCACAGTTGCAGTTTCATTTTTTTGTTCAATTTTTTCATCACCACGGCTTATTGAATATAGCCGACAGGCCACAATGGTATGTTGTGCCGGGGGGCTCAAGGAGTTATTTGGCACCTTTGTCTGCATCGTTTGCTGATAATATTCATCTTAATGCTGATATTAGTGCGGTTACCCGTGGCAACGACAAGGTTGAATTGCATTTTGCTAGTGGCGATGTACAGACTTTTGACGACGTCGTTTTAGCGTGTCATTCAGATCAAGCATTAGCTTTACTGGGCGATGCTAGCCCTAAAGAACAAGCGATTTTGGCGGCAATACCGTACAGTGAAAACTCTGTTGTTTTACATACGGATACTAATCTATTGCCGAAAAGAAAAAAGGCATGGGCGAGTTGGAACTACCAATTAAGCGAAAATAGAACTAAGCCAGCTAGCGTTACTTACAATATGAATATCTTGCAAGGATTAAGCTCTGAGCAAACTTTTTGTGTCACGTTGAATCAGCGTGAAGATATTGACCCGAGTAAAATATTGCGAGAATTTACTTACCATCATCCCGTATTTTCAATAGCGTCTATTACCGCGCAGCGTCAACGTTTACAAATATGTGGAAAGCAAAATACGCATTTTGTTGGTGCATATTGGTATAGCGGCTTTCATGAAGATGGTGTTAGAAGCGCTGTTGATGTCGCGCAGCGATTTGATTGCTATTTACAAGCTAGCGCACCGAAGTAATATTCATGGCGATGCATTCACCTTATAGTCATATTTATCGCGGGCAAATAAGCCATAGACGATTTTCTCCCAAAGCACATAATTTTAGTTATCAGCTCTATATGCTGGCGCTTGATGCTGATGAAATGCAAAAAAAACAAGCACCGAAAGGTATTTTTGGCTTTGCTTGGTTTAATTTGTTGAGATTTGAGCAAAATGATTATTTAAAAGGTGAACCAGGATCTCTTAAGCAGCGTATAAAGAATAAAGTAGCCGTTTTAACGGCGAGTGATGATGTTGCTGACCAGATAGCTCGTATCACTATGTTAGTTCAGGTAAGGTGCTTCGGGCTTTATTTTAGCCCAGCAAATTTTTATTTTTGTTATGACAGTAATGAAATTTGCCAGCAAGTGTTAGTTGAAGTGAGTAATACACCGTGGAATGAACGACATTATTATTTAGTGCCGTTAAGCCATGATGAAAATAGTGAATTTGATGGCAAGCCTCATGTTACTGAGAAAGATTTTCATGTTTCACCTTTTATGGATCTGGACATGAACTACCAATGGCGCATTAAGCCGCCGATGGGCAACAGCGATAAATTGTTAGTTCATATCGAAAACCACAAAAAAGGTGAAAATGAAGCCAGTGAGAATGGCAAGGCTGAACAAAAAATATTTGCAGCAACAATGAATTTAACCAAAGCGCCATTTACCCGTTCCTCGTTATGGAAATTATGGTGCAATTTGCCGGTAATGACATTGAAGATAGTGCTAGGTATATATTGGCAGGCAGTGAAAATTTTTTGTAAACGTATCCCTTTTATTGGCTATCAAAAATCTAAGTAATTGCTTTAACGTTAGGTCAAAAGGTTTTAATTAAGGAGTTTAGTGGTGGAACAAGCGTCAGGCTTAAAAATAAGCAAACAAGCCAATTGGCTAGATAAGCGTTGTCGGAGCTTAGTATTTTCAGTGTTAGCAAAAATTGACTATGGTCAGATTGAATTAGTTGACCATAGTGAGCGTTTTCTCTTTCCTGAATTTGCGGAAAATAAATCCTTACTTGGGCGCATTAATATCCATGACCGCAGTGTTTATCGCGATTTTGTTAAGGGTGGCAGCATAGGTGCTGCAGAGGCCTTCATTGCAGGAAAATGGAGTAGCCCTAATTTAACCACAGTTATTAGAATATTTGCTCGGGCTCAGCAGCAAACCGATGCACTAGAGCAGCAAAGACCTTGGTTAACAAAACTTAAATACGCCTTGTTACATCGTGGAAATCGTAATAGCCAAGCAGGCTCAAAGAAGAATATTCTTGCCCACTATGATTTGGGTAACGAGCTTTATAGTCGATTTCTTGATCCAGAAATGATGTATTCGTCAGCAATTTATCCACAAGAAGATGCAAGCTTAGCCCAAGCACAATTACATAAATTGTCGACTATCTGTCAGCGTTTGGAGTTAAAAGCAAGTGATCACTTATTGGAAATTGGTACAGGTTGGGGTGGCTTAGCTATTTATGCAGCTCAGGAATATGGCTGTAAGGTGACCACAACGACAATTTCTGATGCGCAACATGCTTATGCGAAAAGTCGTATTGAACAGCTAGGACTAGGTGACAAAATAACCTTACTGAAAAGGGATTACCGTGAATTAACCGGTGAATATGACAAATTAGTGTCGATTGAAATGATTGAAGCGGTTGGCTTTGAATATTTACCGAGCTTTTTTAAGCAATGTAATCAACGCTTGAAGCCGGGCGGTAAGCTATTAATACAGTCAATCACCATTGCCGATCAACGTTTTGACTATTACAAACGCAGTGTTGATTTTATCCAGCGTTATATTTTTCCTGGCGGTTTTTTGCCCTCTATTACGGTGTTAGCTCAGAACCTTACCCAGCATACTGAACTCGTAACCGAGTCGATTGATGACATAGGTCTAGATTATGCAAAAACCTTAGCCCATTGGCGTGACGCATTTTTAAGCTCTTGGTCTGAATTGACTCAATTTGGTTATGATGAACAGTTTAAACGTTTGTGGCTGTATTATTTTGCGTATTGTGAAGGGGCATTTTTAGAGCGTTCAACTAGCACGGTACATATGGTTGCGAGGAAGCAGTAAGGCTAGCCGTATTACTTTAGAGGGCCTGGACTTATCATGATTTAAGTGTCGGATAAGGCCTTTTCTAGTTGTTAGTTTATGTTTTTTTGCTCGTTAAGCAACTTGATGAAATAAGCCAATTGAACGGGTCGACTAAACATATAGCCTTGTACTGAGTTACATGAGTTATCGACGAGAAAACTTAATTGCTCGGGTGTTTCCACACCCTCTGCAATAACACATAAATTTAAGTTATGTGCCATGGCAATAACGGCGCGTACGATTGCTTTGTCGTTATCATCAGTGACAATTTCATTAATAAAGGAACGATCAATTTTTAAGTAATCTAAAGGCAGTTTTTTTAAATAAGACAATGAACTGTAGCCAGTGCCAAAGTCATCGACAGAAACACTCATGCCAATCATTCTAGCTTTACTTAATAGTTTTTCTGCGACGGAGTAGTCATCCACTAATACGTCTTCTGTTACTTCCAATTCCAATAAACTAGGATTTATCTGGCTATCATGAATACAGGTGCGTAGGTAAGAGAATAAGTTGGCATCTGCGACTTGCGACGGAGAAAGGTTGATTGATATTTTAATATCAAAGCCTTTTAAATCGAGTTCTCTAGCAATTTGGCAAGCCCGGTTAATAACCCACTCACCAATGCTAATAATTAAACCACTTTTTTCAGCGATGGCAATAAAGCCATCGGGTGAAACGATACCTCGATCAGGATGATTCCAGCGGATCAATGCTTCAGCTTTATTAATGCTGTTGTCTTTTATATCAATAATAGGTTGTAGATATAACTCAAACTCGTTATTTTTTATTGCTTGTCGCAATTCTTGCTCTATTTTAAGCAAATCGTGCGAGGCATCTTTCATCGATTTTGAGTAGAATAACACGGAATTTTTTTTCGTGGCTTTGCCGTTATAAGCACTCAAATCAACAAACTTCATTAATTCTTCAGCACTTTCTGCGTCATTCGGGAAATTGGCTGCACCAATACTGACACTGACATGAAAGTGCTCTGCTTTGTTGGTATAAAACGGCTTGCTTATATTATTTACCATACCTTGAATCGCCGATGAACAGGCTGCTTTGTTATCAACATTACTAAGAATTATGGCAAACTCATCGCCGCCTACTCTAGCGATAAAGTCAGATGTTTTAACCACATGTTTGATACGTTGAGCAAACTCGATTAACAGTTTATCGCCTTCATCATGCCCGTAAAATTCGTTGTGCTGCCTAAAGTCATTGATGTCAACGTACAGTAAATAAAACGGCTGGTTCGACGCTACATGCTTTTCTAGCACTTGTAAAAAAGAAAAACGATTAGGCAGCTCAGTGAGCATATCTTGCAGTGCAAGTTGTTCGTTGCGCTGTGTTAAGTGCTTTATAGTACTGATATCGTTAGCAAATACAATCCAATTCTCTACATCGTTAAATTTATTTTTAACTGGATATAAACCAATTTTCAACCACTTAAGTGTGGATGGAGGTAAAATCCAGCACAATTCACCATCCCAACTTGAGTTGGTTGTTAATATGCGCTCGTATTCGGGCAATTGGTTCTTCATCAATTTAATGATGATATCAATAGCTCTAGGCGTTGATGTATTCTTCAATGTACCTTGTTCAAAGAGGGTGAGCGCTGCTGAATTTTCAATACAGGTGCTAAAGTCATTACTCGCCACTAAAACGGCAAATTCTGCATTTTCAATAACTTTTGCGAGCGTTGCTAATATATTACTTTGTTCAACCGGCTGCTTTAAGATGGACAGTAAGCGGGTGTGCAAGTATTCATTTTTTAGAAAAAGTCGATCGTAAGATAATAAAACTTCACGGGCTAATTGTTTAGTATTTTGCTGATGGGTAAAATTTTCTAATTGATTGGAAATCACCAGTAGATTGCGTTGCTCTTGTTTGATGGCGATAGCTTCTAAGTGCAACTCTTTATTGTTTTGAGTTATTTCGGTCCATAAGCCTGAACGTAATTTACAATTTTCAGATTTATCCCATATCTGCCTTGCATCAATAAGAAAGTCCAGTAAGAACGGACTTTCTTGGTTAATCACAAATGTTTTTTGGCTATCTAATTTCGGAAACAAGTTGTTTGTCCATTCACTGTCACCTTCAAGCCATTTTACTGTGCCAGTATCAGTATCTGTGACTTCTAGAACAATTTGCTCTAACGCGCTTAAAACGGTATTAAGTAGTGATGTCATTTTTTTCACACTTTAATAATAGTTCAGCTAATGAAGAAAACATTTGCTCAACATTCTTACCGGTTTTAGCGCTGGTTAAAAACTCGAGGTCAAATATGTTCTGATAGGCTTGGTGTTCACTATCATCTAAATGCCATGTGGCCAGTAAATCGCTTTTATTGATAGCGAGTATCGCTGGGCAGTTAGTGACTTGACGCGCAAGAGTATGAATGTCGATACCTTCAAGTAATGATGATGCTCGGGTTTGATCAACGACAATAATATAGCCGGCAGCTCCGCGTAAGTAACGCTCTTGAAAAACGTTATAACTATCATTACCTTCCATGTCCCATAACAGCAGGTTCATTTCTTTGTTTGCTATCGATAGCGTCTTTTTGTCAATTTTAACACCAATGGTGGTGAGATATTTTTCACTAAAAATACCTTCGACAAAGCGTTTAACTAAGCTGGTTTTGCCAACACTAGACGCCCCTAATAGGCAGATTTTTTTTTGAATCAAAGCGTCAGCTCCCTTTTAGACCGCTTGTTGGTTTCTTGATACCAATTAAAATACTACGCTTATTTACAACACTGTCACCTTATTATTTTCCTAATGGTGATTGGTGTAAATCACGTTGAACATAACACTTCTTGATGTACTGCTAATGTTTACAATATCTATTTGCCCTAAGCCTACAACATATATTTTGTCTTTAGCTATGCCTTTGCTCAGTAATATGTCCGCGGTATTATTGGCTCTGTTCATACTGAGAATATCATTAGCCGCTTTGTTACCTGTGTTGTCGCTACTGCCTATGATTAGCAAGCCAAAATCAATACCAAGGTCATCAGCTATTGGGGCTAGTTGCTTAATATATTGATAAAGTCGATTTAAGGACCTTTGCATTTTCGCCGTGATATCCCCACTCGCCACTGAAAAATTGAGTTGAATCGATGCTATTCGGCCAATGAGCTGGTTAAATAATTGCTGTTTAATTTGCTGACTTGTCGCTATGTGCTCTGTTGATGTTAATTGCAATTGTGCTGTTGTTAGGTTTTCGCCTTGGGTGAGTCCCGCAATGGCTAAGGCGTTAATGAGCTGCTCTGTTTTTATTAGATCTAATGTGCCCGCTAGTGCCAGGCTATTGTTTTGCCAAGTTGAGCTAATACTTGGATATGCCGAAATAATGCGCTGCGCTCGTTGTTGTAATATTTTTTGGTCAAGCGAATGATAGCTGCGCTCTACGATAGTGAATGTTGATGGCTGTAATTCATTACTGTTAAGCCAGTCAGTAATATTTACCGCATCAGGGTCGCGTAAAATATCGAGTTTGATATTATCCAGCTGATTTATTTTTAGTTGCTTGATAATGACACCAGGTTGGCTATCTAAGCGCATTATTTTTTTATGGAGTTGTGTGCTTTTTACCCAATCAAATGTTTGGTACGTGGTGTAGCACAAAGCCAATAGGACTATTGACCAAGCAAACCACGGGATTTTTTTCTTATGGCTTGGCTTTATTTTTTCTTCAGATAAAAGACAGTCTCGTAAGATGTTATCAGCGGTATCAAAATGTTGATTGTCACCATTAAAATTGTTGAGTTCATCAAAATATAAGCTATGAATGCGCTCTAGTGTCAGTTGTAATTGGTTGCTGATACTTTGCGGGGGATTGCCACTAACCGCAGCCACAACAAGCGCGCTTGGCCCTGGTTTGATCAGCAAGTTAAAATTGTCGGTACTGACGGATTGTAGTTGTTCTTTTGGACCTTCTTGAGCGGACAAAAATGAATCGCCAACAAAATCATTAATGGCGGTTAGCATCGCTGAGACAATATCAGCGTCGCTTTTGTTTTCATTGTCTAGTGCGACGGCATTGAGTAGTAGACCGGTTTCCCGATGAATAAGAAAAACATGTTCAACACGATAAACAAAGGTTTGAGATGCGGCATATTGCGCATAGCTAACACCGCTTTGTCGAGCTTTAAAGCGCCATTTTAATCCTTTGATGGTTAAACTATTTTCTAATAATTGGTTGGTTTTTTCCATAAAGTCACTGAGAAAAGCAGCGACAGATTTCCTTACTAAGCTACCGACAAGTGGGTATAAAGAACTCACCATTTGTTCGCTATTGTGTGCAACAGAATGTTTGACAGAGTCTTCGATAAAAGGTTGTAGTACTTTATTGACAGAGTTATCTTTTTGTTGTCTGTCGTGCAGTGCCTCAGTAATAACCTCTGCCACAATACTGCGAGCATCTTTTTGTATGCTGGCGGTTATTCTGCTGTTCTCTTTACCCAGTAGTAACTCACGTACTTTTTCTAATTGTTGCTCTGACTCAGTATGTTCTGTTGCGGCATCGGTCGGCATTATATTAGATCGTCTTCTAAATTAGTTGCCATGGTTGCGAGTAATTTAGCCAGCGTTTTTCTATCGGTTTTCGATGAACTAAGTTCATTTGATACGGATTCTAGATGGCTTTTTAATTGCTCTAGCTGATCGTTGAAATTACGGCTAAGCGACTGACTTTCTTTATCAAGTGCTTGTTCTATATTTTTAAAGTCTTGTTGAGTGGCACTGGCAAGCATTTCATGCTCGGATGATAAACTGGCAAGGTTTTTCTCGATTGACGCTTCGTTATCGTCATGGCTTTTATCTGCAAGTTGTAATTGTTGCTCTAAATTAGAAAATCGTTGGTTAATACTTTCCTGCATTTGCGCTAGTTGATCGTTAAAGCTGGAATTTTGTTTGCTTAACGCGTGTTCGATATCACTGCGTGTTGAGGAAATTTGCTGTTTTAATTGTTGTTCTGCTACGCCAAAAACAATTTGCCGGAGCTGATCAAGTTCGTTTACTTGAGCGGCTTCTTGCTGCTGCTCTTTTTTGATATCTTTATTATTTGGCATCTATTACATTCCATTTATTAGACTTTTCTCTTTAATTCAGTGTAACTCAAAATTATAAAATAACCTGTTTTTGCCTATTTAGTTATTAAAAACCAAGCTCTTGTCAGGTTATTACACTTGCTAAGGGTTGTCTATAATTTGAACGGAATGTGGTGTTTTATTATCAATAAGGTAGATTTTACTCAATAAAAAGCCATTAAAAATTTTTACATTAGTGACTCAAGTAATGAGATGTTGTAGGTGTGAGATAATCCAGTAAAGGCCGCAACGCTTGTTGCGGCCTTTACTGAAGAAAATTAAGCCAAATATAGCGTAATTATGTCAGGTATTTCATGCTGTTTAGCTGTTTTTAGTTAAGGTAAATAGCTGGTTTTTATTATGTTTGCTATTTCGGGTTTGCCAACCGGCACCGCAGCCAATCAACAATAATATGCCCGCCAAGCTATAGTAGATAAAGTCGTTTGGCTCTACAGTTTGGGCGTTTTGTTTATCAAGTTTTTGGCCTTCAACTTGCTGTTCTGGTTTAGTTTCTGCTGAAGAGTCATCTTTTTTCTCTACATTTTTTTCGGCAAGTTGTTGGTTGTTCTTCGCTTGCTGGGCTTTTGCGCTAGCGGCCATGGCTTCTAGGGTTTTTGCTACCAGTGGCGCTAAACCAAAACCTTCGGCTAGTTCATTGACATGCGCTTTTACCGCGTCATTTAAAATCACTAAGTCATTGTTATTAACCACGGCAACATATTGTTCAACGAGTTGTTTCAAACGTTCAGGGTCTGCTTGCCAATAGTCTTTACGCTCTGCTTCAAGCATGCGTTCCATCATACGGGCGAAGGCGGCAGGATTAATATCTTTAAACCATTCGTTGAGCTTCAGGTCGAGTTTGTCATTAACATAAATGTCTAGGTACTCATCCCATTGATCGTTTCTGATCAGGTTAGGATCAACGACTTGCCAGCCAAAAAAGTTATCTATTTTTGAGGCTAACGACACGGCACCTGAATAACCTTCTTTTTGTAGCTCTTTTATCCAGCGAGGATGAAACATGCGAGTACGTAATTCTTTGGCGAGGAATAAACCGGCATCTTCGGCTTTGGCATTTTTAGCGTCACGTAAGTTGGTTATTACCATGTCAGGACTTTTACCATCAATGTTACGTACCGCTAAACTGAGTGCGCCAAAGTATTCAAACGGGTCATCAGTACTTAGCATACCAAATAGATTTGAAGAACGAGCAAACATGGCGATGTCAGTGCCTGATAATTGTTTGGCGTAAAGTTGTATTTCTTTACCGTCAGTATTTGCCGCTTTTTTTCCCCAGCGGCTATTGTCAGCACCGAAGAAATAGCCCATTTTTCCTAAGTAGTTATCAGAGATTTTTTTATCATCTTTCCAGGTATCGCTGGCCCAAGCAGCGTCGTCTACGCCGGTACCATAATCTCCTGATTGATTTGAAAAAATTCGAATAGTTGATAAATACTCTGCTTCTTTTTCATCAACACCTTCGGCCAGTAAGTCTGCTTTTACTTTTTCACTATTTTGCCAAATCGAGTTGTTGTCTTCTTTTAGTGCCGCGACCTGATTGACCGCTTTTGCTAGCATTTGCATGACATTAGGAAAAGCGTCACGGTATAAACCTGTGGCTGACACCACGACATCTATACGTGGACGCTTTAATTCGCTGTAAGGAATGATTTCTGTGCCAATAACGCGGCCGCTTGCACTCCATTTTGGCTTAACACCCATGGCATAAAGTACTTGAGATTCAAGTACGCCGTAGTGACGCATGGTTTCAATTGACCATAATGAGAAGGCCATTTTGTCAGGGTAACGTTGATGCTTTTGATAGTAATTAGCGATCATTTGTTCTGTCAGTTCTTTGCCTTGCTCGAAAGCTGCTTGGGTTGGAACGCGACCAGGATTAAAACCAAATAAGTTATAGCCAGTAGCTAAAGATTCGGGGTGGCGTATTGGATCGCCACCTGATTTTACTGGAATATACTTAGCACTCAAGAAGTCGACCATGGCATCGAGTTCGTGGATACTTGCCATGCTTTTATATAGTGCTTTACCACGTTCGATATCTGCTTGTAGCTCTCTTGTTAGCTCGGGAATTGGCACCGGGCGTTCGACTGATTGATCGACAGCATCAATGATATAATTTTTAACGGTTAAGTAACCTGATAAACGGCTGACATCATTTTCTTCAACTGTTTCAGTACGGGTGATATTATCTTTTTCATGCCTTTTTTCATGCCTTTTTTCATGGTAAGTATGGCTATGAGCAACACTTTCGTCACTTTCGTTAGTGCCGCCGCCGTGATGCTCACCAATTAAGCTTTCACCGTAGTTATCATGTTCAAACTCACTAGCCCTTGCAGTAAAGTCGTTGCCCAGCATTTGTACTAAGGTTGATATCGTTAAGGCTTGTTCTGGAATATAACCAAAAGTATGTAAACCTAGTGGCTGATTAGCGGTTGCTAACGCTTCTAAGTGAATATGTAAGGCGTCGATAAACTCATCAAACGCTTGGTCAATTTGTGCTTGTTCCCACGCTAAGTCTTTACAGATATTGGTATCAAAACATAACTGAGTTAATTGCACGGCCGTTTTTTGTTTTACGCCACCTTGATCGAGTTGTTTATATTGATGCATCAATTCATGCAAATTTCGAATCTCGCCTTCTAACCCGGCAGCAGCAAATGGTGGTGTCATGTGTGAGATAACAGTAGCGCGGCCACGGCGTTTGGTTTGCATCGCTTCACCAACATCATCGACAATAAATGGGTATACCACGGGCGTATCCCAAACCGCTAAATTACCTTGGTCATAAATAGATAAACCCCGTTCTTTGCCGCCTAAATACTCTTGTGAGCCATGGGTACCTAAATGAACAATAGCGTCGGATTGCCAATACTCGCGGGCATAATAATAAGCGGCAAGGTAGAAATGATTGATAGGCACTAAACCTTGGTGATAAATCATGTTTTCGTCATTTTTATCATCAGAGCGCGGTGGTTGGCGCATGATCAGCATATTGCCGTTGCGAATACGTGGCAGGATAAAAAAGTGCTTACCGTTTTTTTCTACCGCCATAAAGTTGTCTTGCGGCTTGCCCCAATGATCCGTTATTTTTTGCGTTAGTTCAGTCGGCAGGGCATTAAACCAGCTTAAATAGTCATCAATCGGCATTAACTCGGCTAAGTCATGATCTAACAATTCGGTTAATTGATAATTACGATAGAAAGGGTCGAGAATTTTCTTGGCGTTGGCAACAAAATATTCTGCATCACGTTCTGCGGTGTTGTAGCCTTCATTAGCTAAGCGCTGACTAATGGCTTCAATACTTTTAGGGATATTCATAAATGAAGCACCAACATCTTTGTCGCCCCAAACAAATAGGGTGAGCTTTTTATCTTTATTGGCTTTGTATTTTAAATTAACCACATTAATGGCTTTGTTCACTAGGTGCTCTAGTTGGTAGTCGATAACTTCAACTTTTTGATCTGTCATGTTCATTGCTGCCACGATCATCGGATCAATTACGCCGGCGTTTTCTGGTAACACTAAAGTGAATGACATCATATTGGCGCTGACGCCTTGCATATCAGCTTCCCATGTTTCTTTATCACCAGAATAATAAGTCATTGCTTGCATGACAGGCACATTGAATTTTTCAAACTCGACTTTACGTTGATTAGCCCAATGAATGTTACGAAAGTTGATGATCAAGTCAACATCGGTTTCTTGACCAACAACCTGGCCATCTTTAGTGATTGGCAGTTGTAGCAAATGGCTATAGTCGCTGGTAACAGGACTTAGTTTAAAAAAGAAGGGTACAACGTAAGCACCTTTGGCTTCTAGCTGGGCTATGGTGGCATCAATTAATTGCGTTTGCTCAGACTCTATTAATGCGCGTTGTAGCAATATCGCTATTTTAGGTTGTTGAGGTTTTACCGGACGGCGTTTTTTATATTCGGCTAAATCTTTGATAATCAAGTCTGGCAATGCCGGGTGATAAATGCCCTGTTGCGGAAAAATAATTGGAGCAGGTACTTTGCTAACCGTAGGAGTTGCTGACATTGCTAGCGTTGAGCTTGCTTGCTTAGCGTTGCTAACATTTTCTGCAATATAGGACAGCATATTATCGAGATTGCGACGGCCAGCGTTCATCCAATAATCTTCTAAAGTACTGGCATTATCAGCGCTTAACGCTTTATTGAGTTTAGCGTTTTGTAAATATTTAAAAGCAACGACGGCAGAATTTACTTGGCTGATTGCCTCGGCGTAATTATCGAAAGCGGCACTGGCTTCTCGTACTGACACCGCGTCGAGAATGACTAAATCATATTGATTAAACAAGGTGACTAGTGTGCTTGTTTGGTTAGCTGCGTCGAGTAATGACTTCGCCGACTTTTGTTGGATATGCCAAGTCGAAGCCACTCTTTCTTCCGCGACTTCTTTTAATAAGGCTATTTTTGCAGTATTGGCATGAGCGGTACTAATAAATAATACGCTATGCGCTTTACCTGTCGGTGCTTGCTCTTGTTTGACACTCGGTGCTTGGGCAAAAACATTACTGATAACTGTAATGCAGGAAAATAATAAGATGGAAATTTTAATTAAAGGATTTTTCATGTGATAAATATCGCTACTCTTTTACGTAAATCATGCTGCCATCGGCCATTTCATAAGCAGTACCTGCTTTCTTACCTGTGCCTGCGCCCGTTTTGCCATCACTTTTAAAACTCTCGATGGTATTACCTTTTTTAACGATAATTTCCATATTATCTTTACCGGCATTTTTAATAACGGTGACATCTTCGGCTAAAAAGGGATTCAATGGGTTTTGTGCAATAGCAATCAATAATGCGGCCACTAACACTAAAAATACATCGACTAAGTTGACGACTGATAATGCAGGGTTAATGCCTTCATCTTCATCAAGCAACCTCATAGTCTTGCTCCACAGCTTTTACAGGTAAGGTAAGTGTTTGCTGATTAATTACCGGCGCTTTGTTGTTGATCAGCGGCATTAGGGCTACGAGTTCTTCGACCATCCAACGCTTTTTAACTGAGGCGATCCAAAAGGTAATTGAGGCGATTATCAAACCAAAAATAACCGCGGAAAATGCAACAATTAAGTTTTCACTAATGCCTTGTATATTGCCATCGGCTAAGCTTTTTAAAGCAGGTCCCATTGGGATCATCGTGGCGATTAAACCTAACATAGGGGCTAAACGGCTGACATTACGCACGCCTTCCAGCTCTTTTAGTGCCGCGACATCAAGTTGGTCTTGACTGATGTTGGGAATTTCATTTGCCAAAGATGCCATTGGGTAGCCGTTCAGCATTAAGTCAGGCTTATTGCCTAATCTGCTGTTAAGTAATTGTATGAAAGACTTATAATGACGACGACGTTGCAGGGTTTGACTAAAAAATTGTCCGCTAGCAAATAAAGAGTAAATAAACAGTAATGCAATAAGACAAAGCACAGGAGCCATAAAGAAATCAGACAGCTGGTACATGGTTTGTTCGATCAGGGCGATCATAATATTTCCTAACAGGTAGTTAATTTAAGTGATAAACAATGAAGATGAGTCAGGGACTCAAGGCGCAGGAGAGGTTTACGCCTTGAGTATGAGGTTTACTCGGGTTTACTCATTAGCGGCTTCGCCAACAAGTTCGGTTACTTCGTCAGCTCTGAAGCTATAGTTACCAGAGGTAACGCTTTCATCGTAGTAGCTGGTTATTTGTAGTTTATGAGTGGCTGTCGGTGTTTTAATTAAATAAATGTCGAATTGCGACCATAATAAATGGCCACCATTAAGTGCGTATTGGTACCAATTATGGGTAAACGATTTGAAAGCGTTTTCCGAATAACTACTGCTTTTAAAAGCTAAAAACTCGGCTGAAGCAGGATCAATAGCGTTATAGCTGTTTTCGAAATCTTGTAATGCTGTGGCATCATCAGCAAGCTTAATTTCGAAACTTGCGCCAGTCTTATCTTCAGCACAAGGTAGGCTAATATCCCAAGCATCAGCTTCGGTTACTTCTTGATTGCTATCAAAATCAACATACACTGCGGTTACGTCGCCAGAACAAGTTAATGCGGCGTCTATAACAAGCGCTTGCTCAGTGGTAAAGGCAACGTCACTGCTACCTTGATAAGCGGTCTGTAAAGTTATTTGGCCTATGCCTCGACCTGCAGTGGTAATGCTTGTTGCTCTAAATTTAGTAAAGGCACCGTCTGAATCAGTAATGAAGTATTTGGTATCAGCGGCACTAACCACATGTGTTGTCGAATTGTAGTCGTAGAACCCTGCAATAATATTTGCGGTAACATCAGCGATGAATAAGGTTTCATCGGTTGGTATATCGCTAGTTTTTACCGCTAAATAATCATCTAACTCAGTGTCAGCATTGGCGGCAATGAAACTTGCAGCGATAGGGTCGCCATTGGCATCAAAAAAGTCACTATTATTGCCCATGGCATAGGCCGTAATGGCATTATCGCTGTTTTGATTAAGATAAATATTGGTACGTTTAAAGGCAATATCCCAAACGGTGTTCGCTGCGGCTTCTTCTTCTGTCGCTAATTCAACAACGGCTTTAGCGTCTAAATCGTAATATACAAATACCGACTCGCTAGTACTGCCAGTGCTATGTGGCCCAATAATATCACCTTGCGTTGGTGCTGTTGGAGTCGTCGGTGTTGTTGGTGTCGTTGGTTCAGGTGTGATTTCCTTACTTGAACTACCGCCACCACCACAAGCTGTTAGTAAAACGCACAGTGCTAAGCTGGTTAATTTGAATGTTGGGTTTAAATTTTTGTTAAGTCTCATGTTGTTTTCCTATATTCCCTAAAATTTATAGCTAATGCCAGCACTTATGGTGCGGCTACTAACAGGTCTTGCATCAAATAAATTTTGACTGTTTGCAGTCGGTTTTTTGTGTTTATCAAAGATATTGTCAACACTTATTCGCCACGACAGTTTGTCTGTTATGGCTTGATTAAATACCGTGTTAAAGGTGGTATATTCGTTATTTTCGACGCCTTGGTAGCTATCAGGCACAGCTTCTCCTGCTTGATAAACGGCGTAGGCGATAATTTCGATATCATAAGCGTCGATATCATAATTAATGTTGAATTTTATTTGATGACGCGGACGGGAAAGTAGGCGTTGGTTATTTTCATCTTCGCTGGTTAAGTAGCTGTAATTTAATTGTGTTTTCCATTGGCTAAAGGTCAGTTGCGTACTGATATCAAAACCATGAATTTTCGCTTCACTAATATTTTGATACTGATAAATAGATAAGCCTGTTTCTTGTGATTGTTCAACATCAATGATCGAGTCAATTAGGTTGTCAGTTTTTGAGTAATGCACACTAATATCACTACGTAAGTCGACTTTGTTATCCGCCAAAGTGGTGTTAAAAGTTAAACTTGAGTTAAATGAATCTGCTGTTTCTGGTTCAAGGTCTTTGTTGCCTAATACCATGTAGCCTAAAGCGCTATGATCGAAAACATAGAAACGCTCTTTTAAGTTTGGCACGCGATAGCTTTGACCTATGCCTGCGCGCCATTGCAATTTACCTTCAGCTAAAGCAAAGTTTTTCATTGTGCTAAGACGTAAGGCGTTATGCCAACCAAAATCTGAGTCGTATTGGCTACGCATACCGGCAAGGATTTGATAGTCTGATTTTACCCAGTTGCCTTGTACAAATACTTCAACGCTTTCACGGCTTTCATCATCAACTTCAATAACGTTTTCAGCGGGCTTATCTTGTGTCAGTTTGTCAGCATGAACAACCGCACCGGTAACTAACTCAATATTGTTGAATTGAAAAACTTTTTGACCATTAATTTCGGACAGAATAATATGGGTGTCACGTAAGCTATTTGATTGGCCACTGGTTTCTTGGTGATTAATGTAGCGAGCGTTAAGTTGCCAAGGTGATTTTGGATGTTTAGCACTTTTTAAGCCCAGATCTATTTGCTGTTGATCTACATCTGTTCTATAGAAAATTACTTCGCTTTGTCCAGGGATTATCGAACTATCACGAAGCTTTTCATCACTTAACCATTGGTACTTAATGCTTGTGGCGAGATCTTCAAAGGCTTTATTCGTGCTTAAGGTAATAAATTTTTTATCAACACTCGCCGCATCTTGGCTGACGGTATTGCTGTCGTAATCATAACCTTGGTCATCAATGATGAGCGCGTTAAGCTGAGTACGCCAGCCGGAGAAATTTTCCACCGCGTTTATTTTTAGCGTGTGGTTTAAGTCGCCATCTTCAAAGGTATTACCTTGATATTGACTGACATCATAATCAAGCTTGAGTGCCGGTTCGTCAGATTTATGAGTGATAATATTAATCACGCCACCCATGGCTGAACTGCCATACATAACCGAAGCCGCACCGCGAATAATTTCAATTTGGGCAATATTACTGGCGGGAACTTGGTCTAGATCCGCGGATGAGCCAGTAGGACTTATAATGGGTTGACCGTCAATCAAGACTAAAACATGGTCACCATCAAAGCCTTGCATTTGAATGTTATAGCCGTCTTTTACGCTACGTTTCACGACGACACCCGGAATATAATTCAGTGCTTGCGCTAACGTGCCATGACTAATTTTGGCAATAGTTTCACCATTAATAACATCGACTAATACTGGAGAGTCACTTAAAAGCTTTGCGGTACGGGTACCAGTGACAACAATGCGCTCAGTTTGGCTTTTGTCTGCAGTTGTTTGCGCTATAGCACCTATAGGCAAGGCCAAAATCAGAGCCGATAGGCTAGCTTTAATATACATGTTAATTATTTACCAATAAGAATCTAAATGCGAATGATTATCGATTGCGATCGTAATGATAAGATGAAGGAATAGCAAGCTAATTTACTCCTCATTAGGGATTAATTTGTATTTTGGTTATTTGATGGGGCTAAAAATGTATCAATAAGGCTATTTTATAGTGTCCGAAAGTAACAATGTTTCACGTTTCTTTGCTGTACTTTTGTTAAGGAGTACTCGCTATAATCAAGCATAGAGTAATGACGCTAATTTAATCGCAATGTAAGAAAGCGTAAAGATTTGAACTTAGTCTGTTATCGAGGGCTCTATAGTATTACTTAAGAATAAGCCTACAACGGAGTTACTTATGCAAGATGATAATCAACTAACGAGAGCAAACCCGATCACTAATCAAGTACATATTGTCGCGGTATTTATGCTATTAGTGGCAATTTCACTGGTAGCATAATCTAGCTCTTCTCAGCAGTATTAATCCAATATTGGCTTGTTACATTCAGTTTTTATGCCCAGGCTACAAACTTTGCTGCAGTTAAATAATAGCAAGCACCACATCATGATAGCGTTTGTCATATTTATGTTATAAAGCTTTCATCGTTCGTTCATTTTTCTTTTACCTTACTGTCATTTTTAGTGATTAGCATGCTCGTGATGTTAGTGCATGTGCATTAGCAAAACTTACTTCACTAAAAACAACACTAAAGGAAGCATTATGAACTCGACCTGGGTTTCACTTTCAGCTTTGTCATCTTTTTTACTCTCTAGCGTTGCTGTCGCTGGCGTTTTACCTAATGTGCAAAAAGACAGCCAGTGGTTTGTTGATGGTCAACAAGCCGTTATGGCTAAAACTAAACTAACAACACGTAATAAAGCAAAAAATGTCATTTTATTTGTTGGTGACGGTATGGGGCTTTCGACCTTAACCGCAGCACGTATTTTAGATGGACAAAATAAAGGCCAGTCAGGTGAAGAGGGCTATTTAAGCTTTGAAGAGTTTCCTTATTCTGCACAAGTAAAAACCTACAACGTTGATGCACAAACGCCCGATTCTGCCGGTACAATGACGGCAATGATGTCAGGTGTTAAAACCGATGTTGGTGTGATTGGCGTTGACGAAGATATTGAGCGTGGTGATTGTGCAACCGTCAGTGGTAATGAATTAGTCACATCTTTAGAAGTTGCTGAGATTAAAGGCTTGTCGACGGGCATCATCTCAACGGCACGTATAACCCATGCAACACCTGCGGCCACTTATGCAAAATCAGCTGATCGTAATTGGGAAGATGTTTCTGATATGCCAGAAGCTGCTGTAACTGCAGGCTGTGTTGATATTGCAACCCAGCTTATTGATTTTGAAAAAAATCTCGAACAACGTTTTCCTGGCGTTGATGTTGACGGGATTGAAGTAGCATTTGGTGGCGGTCGTCGTCATTTTTTACCTAAAGATGCCAGCTTTAATAGCGCCGATGCTGTCAGTGCTATTGAAGGCGATCGTACTGATGGCATAGATTTAACGGCTAAATGGCAAGAACAATATCAAAATGGTAAATATATTATCGACCAAGCAGGCTTTGATGCAATTGATGCTAGCAGCACAGAACGGGTGTTGGGCTTATTTAATGAATCACATATGCAATATGAAGCTGACCGTAGTAATGATATTGCCGGTGAGCCATCGTTAACCGAACTTACCAGTAAAGCCATTGATATTCTTGATAATAATGACAAAGGCTACTTTCTTGTTGTTGAGTCTGGACGTATTGATCATGGTCACCATGCTGGCTCTGCGTATAACGCTTTAACAGATACCATCGAATTCTCGAACGCCGTACAAGCGGCTATCGATAACACTAACCCAGAAGAAACCTTAATCTTAGTGACGGCTGATCATAGTCATGTTTTCACTATTGCTGGCTATCCGAAACGCGGTAATCCTATTCTAGGTAAAGTGTTTAATGTTGGCGCAACTGAGCCTGCTTTAGCGGGTGATGGCATGCCATACACCACCGTCGGTTATACCAATGGTAAAGGCTTTAGAAACTTAGTAAATGAAACTAATGCTGACCTTAGCTATAACGATGATGCGTTAGCCGGTCGCCAAAACTTAACAACGGTTGACACGACAACAACGGGTTTTCATCAAGAAACAACCGTACCACTTAGTTCTGAAACCCATGCGGGCGAAGATATCAGTTTACATGCCTCGGGACCTGGTGCGCATTTAGCGCAAGGTGTTATTGAGCAAAGTGTCGTGTTTCATCTCATCAATCAATCTCTTGGCTTAATTGCTAAATAACCTGCCAATCGAAAGGAATTAACATGAAAACAGTAAAACTTTTATCTTTAGCCGTGTTGGCTGGGCTAGCCGGTTGTGGTGGTGACGATGGTAAAAATGGTGCAAACGGCGCTAATGGTGTTAACGGTAATAGCGGTATCAATAGCCTGATCAGCCAAACACTATTAAATGTTGGTCATGCGCAATGTCTTAATGGTGGTGTACAAATTGATTCTGGCCTAGATGATGATGGCTCTGGTGTATTAGATGCTGGTGAGATTGATGCGACTGAATTTGTTTGCTCACCCACCTTAACACAAGCACAAGGTTCAGCATTGGCGGCGACAACAAATAACCTCTGGTATGAGCAAGGACAAAGTGTTTTAGCGCAAGCAGAGCTTAATGCTCAATATTTAGTGAATACTAAAGGTAAAGCGAAAAATATTATTCTCTTTGTTGGTGACGGCATGGGAATTTCTACCGTAACCGCAACGCGTATTTTAGCCGGACAAAAGTTAGGTAAAATGGGCGAAGAGCATCAACTGAGTTTCGATAAACTGCCTTTTTCTGGTTTTGCAAAAACCTATAATGTCGATGCTCAAACGCCGGACTCTGCGGGCACGATGACTGCGATGATGTCAGGAGTGAAAACCGACGTTGGTGTCATTGGTGTCAGTGAAGCGATTAGCCGAGGTGATTGTTCTACGGTATCAGGCAACGAGTTAGTCACCGCCTTAGAATTAGCTGAAATAGCGGGTAAATCAACAGGCATTATTTCTACTGCACGTATTACTCATGCTACGCCGGCGGCAACCTACGCCAAATCAGCGGACCGAAACTGGGAAGATATTTCTGATATGCCATCAGCAGCAATCACGGCTGGTTGCGTTGATATTGCTTCACAGTTAATCAGTTTTGAAAGTGATATGGAAAGCAAGTTTGCTGGCGCTAATGTTGATGGTATCGAAGTAGTATTAGGTGGCGGAAGACGACACTTTTTACCAAAAGATGCAGCATTTAACAGTGCTGATGCGGTAAGTGCCATTGAAGGTGATAGAACCGATGGCCGAGATTTAACTGCAGAATGGAAAGCACAGTATCCGGCAGGTAGCTATGTTATCGACCAAGCAGGCTTTGACGCTGTTGATGCCAATACTACATCGCGTTTATTTGGTTTGTTCAATGAATCACATATGCAATATGAAGCCGACCGAGGTAATGATATTGCCGGAGAGCCTTCTTTAAAGGAGATGACCAGTAAAGCGATTGATGTACTTGATAACAACGAAGAAGGTTTTTTCTTGATGGTTGAAGCGGGCAGAATTGATCACGGTCATCATGCCGGTAGTGCTCATGGCGCATTAACTGACGCTATGGCTTTTGCTGATGCGGTACAAGCGGCTGTTGATGCCACTGACCCTGAAGAGACGCTAATTATTGTTACTGCCGATCATAGTCATGTGTTTACCATGGCTGGCTACCCTAAACGTGGTAATCCTATTTTAGGTAAAGTGGTTAGTGTTGGTAGTACTGAGCCAAGTCTAGCAAGTGATGGCATGCCATATACCACTTTAGGTTATACCAACGGTAAAGGTTATAGAGATTTAGGGACAGAAACGAATGCTGATGTTGGCTATAGCGGTGATGCAGTCACAGGACGTGTGGATTTAAGTGCTGTTGATACTACTTCTACTGGTTTTCATCAAGAAGCCTTAGTACCCATGGGCTCTGAAACGCACGCGGGTGAAGATGTTGGTATTTATGCCTCAGGGCCGGGGGCACATTTAGTTACTGGCACGAATGAACAAAGTGTGATTTTTCATGCTATGGATTATGCTGCTGATTTAGTCACCAAGGCTGAGCAAGCACTTAACTAGCTAAGCGCTTAATTAGCAAGTCGTAAGTTATCTTTGAACATGGAAAGTTGTCTTTTTGCAAGGCGACTTTCTTTTTCTCTGGTATTTATTCTCTGTATTTATGGGATTTAAAATGAAAACTTTCTTTGCAATACTATGGCTAGTTTCGAGCAATATCAGTGCGAATGAGTGTGATATACCGGCTGAAACGCTCAGTGCTTATTACCAACTAAGTCATCAGGCTTCAGGAAGTGAGCAACAGCAAAAAACCAGCCCGCAATTATTTCAATTGCATCGCGATAATCACCGAGTACTTCAACGTAATGTCAGTAAAGGCATTAATGATATTTGGTCACAGCATAGAGGACGTTTATCGTTAACTAGAGCATTTGACGAGTACCAGCATGCTATTGAATATCAACCCAACGAACTGGCATATCAGCCATCATGGCGAGATGTATTCCAGTTAGTGGCTATACCTGAGCTGAGAAAAATGCAGCTTGTGGAGCAAAAGCATGCGGGTTGTTTTGTTGAACAGCACTATGTATTAACAGATAACGGCATGGAGTATCAATTGGTTTGGTTACCTCATTTACGTTTGGCAAAATTTTTACAGGTAAAAAATGCTAAGTTAACGCAACAATGGCAATTAACTAATTATCAGTATGATAAGCAAGAAATAACCTCGTTGTTTGAGCAATATAGCCAGTATCAAAGTACTGATTATGCTGATATTGGCGATAATGAAGGTATTCCATTTTTAGCGACAATGATTAATCAAGGCTTTGCACTACCAACGCATCGCGCGAAGGCTTCAGCATCGCAGCATAATCATCAACACTAAGCCTTAAAGTGAATTAAGTAAAATTCACCTTAACTACCGCTATAAATATGCTTTTTAGTAATGGTGCTTTCAGCTAAAGTTTTATTGCTCGGTAGTTCTAATGTGCCATTAAGCAAATAAATAACTTTTTCGCCTTGCTCGGCTAAATCGAGTGCGTGTTGAACATTGATTAAAATGCTTGATGATATATCTTGAGGGAACTTGCTGGCGTCTCGCCTGATGTATTCAATGATATCAGTATTGACTTCTTGGTCATAAAAAACCGCATCAGCAAATTGCATTTCTCGATGTGCGCTAAGTGTTAAATTATCAGGGTTACCATCACCGGTATGAATAAAAACTATTTCACCTTCGGGTGGTGGAGTTTGTTGTTGTAAACTGGCGATGAGCTGCTGCTCAGCCTGAGTAGTGTTGCCTGCTAAAATTGCTTGCCCGATACTGCCACGTAACGTGCGCTCCCAAAAAGTACGACGGTCACGAATGCTTTTCACTCGTGCTTTCACGTGATCTCTAAATTTAAAAGAGAAGTCGGCTAACTTGCCATAACCGTTAGGGAGTGTTTTTTCGATTTGCTCTCGTAACATTCGCAGTAAAATAGGCGCGCTACCGGAACTCGACATAGCAATAATCATTGGAGCGCGGTCAATAATCGCTGGCGTTATATAGTTGCAAAGCTCTGGCTGGTCGACAACATTGGTTAATATTTTTAACTGGTTACTTTCTGCTGCGACAGCACCATTAACTTCATTACTGTCAGTTGCCGCAATAACGATGTTGTAATGATTGAGATGCCCCGGTTGATAGTTATGCTTGAGCCAAGTTAACTGATGTAAATTCACCAAACGCTCAACACTACTATTAAGCGTTTCAGACATAATGGTAATGTTTGTTGTCGACTTTAATAACAAGTCTATTTTACGGGCGGCAACTTCGCCACCACCTATTATCATGGCGTTGATATAATTGGCATCTAGATAAATAGGAAAATACTTCATTGTTATAATACTCTAAGGTTTAGCTTTATTTATAATCTCAGTAATAGGCTTATTACGCAGATTTTTTCTTAAAAAGATAATAGTGCTTTACTGATCGCTAAGCCATTACTATCACCATAAATATATTGACCTGGATTAAAGGTTAGGTCGGCAAAGCTAATAATGTTGTTAATTTCACCTTTACCTAGCTTTTCGGTTTTTATCGGACAACAACCTAGGGCTTTAACGGCAAGGGGTAATGTGGCGATAGTGCCTGCATCACGAATACAGCCATTGATGATAATTGCTTGCCAACCATTTTTTACTGCTTGCTCGGCGAGCATATCACCGAGTAAAGCATGGGTTAGGCTCGCTTTGCCATCAACCACCATTACTTTATTGCGGCCGTCAGTGGCCACCAGTTCTTTAACTTTTGAGTTGTCGTTAAAGCAACTGACAGTAACTATTTCACCAAAGAAAATTTTTTTACCACCGTAGTCGTTAAAAATAGCTTGAGCTAAAGAGAGTTGATCAGCATGGTTATCAAATAAGTCAGGCAGTAAATCTAGCATAAGTATCCTTAATAATGAATGAGTGCAATATCACTTTATCAGAACATTGAACTAGGATCTGTTAACAGACGCAATAGTGAGTATTACGCTTATTTATTTTACTAGCGTCTACGATTTAACTCATGAAAGCTTTTGAACCGATAGTATCTAGTTAAAGTGGCTATTCTGTCTCGATATAGAATGATAAACTAGCAAAAATTTTTTGATGAGAGTAAACATGCCTTGGATCCAGCTTAGATTAAGTGCCAATGAAGAGACGGCAGAAAAATATAGTGATTGGCTAAGTGCTTGTGGCGCACAAGCGGTCACCTTTATTGATGCTAAAGACACACCTATATATGAGCCTCTTCCAGGTGATGAAGTGATCTATTGGAATAACACCGTTGTTATGGGGTTATATGATGCTAGCCATGATATGGATAAAGTATTGAATTACTTGAAAGGCATTCATCCAGATAAAGATAAAATGGCCTACAAGCTAGAGCAACTTGAAGATAAAGATTGGGAAAGAGAGTGGATGGATAATTTTCATCCGATGAAATTTGGCCAACGTTTGTGGATTTGCCCAAGCTGGCGTGATGTGCCAGATCCAACGGCGGTTAATGTTATGCTTGACCCAGGCTTAGCATTTGGCACTGGTACCCATCCAACAACGGCATTATGCTTAACATGGCTTGATGGTTTAGACCTTGAAGGTAAAACCGTGGTCGATTTTGGTTGTGGCTCGGGTATTTTGTCACTTGCCGCGCTTAAATTAGGCGCCAAGAAAGTTATTGGTATTGATATCGACCCGCAAGCATTGCAAGCGAGTTTAGAAAACGCTAAACGTAATCAATGTGAAGACCGCTTAGCGTTATTCTTACCTAAGGATCAGCCTGAATTTAAAGCCGATGTGGTAGTCGCAAATATTTTGGCAGGGCCATTACGTGAACTTGCTCCGGTGATCATTGAGTATGTAGCCAGCAATGGTGTACTTGCATTATCAGGTGTTTTGGAAGAGCAAGCACAACAATTACAAACTATTTATGGCGAATATTGTCAGATGGATGCGATAACTGTGCAAGATGAGTGGGTGCGTTTATCAGGTGTACGTAAATAGTTGTTGGTAAATGTCTTAAAAAATGAGCAGCTTCTGTTACCAATTTGTACAAAATCTGCTCACATCAACACTTTAGAAAAAGTCAATATAAAAAACGTGAAAAAAAGCGCTTTTTGTTCAATTTATATCCTTTTCAATCCTAAAAAAAACGCGTAAACTTAGCGCCCTTTTGACTAGTAGCTCAAAAAAACAACAGCGTGAAGATAGGTCCATACACATTAGCAAGCAATACTATGCTTGCACCCATGGCGGGAATTACCGACCAACCATTTAGACAGTTATGTTGTCAGATGGGGGCAGGTTTAGCTGTATCAGAAATGATGTCATCTAACCCTAAAGTGTGGAATACCGGTAAATCTCAGCGTCGTATGTTGCATAGCGAAGAAGCAGGTATCCGTTCCGTGCAAATTGCCGGCTCTGATCCTGAAGAATTGGCGTTTGCTGCTAAGTTTAATGCTGATAATGGCGCACAAATTATTGATATTAATATGGGCTGCCCAGCAAAAAAGGTAAATAAAAAATTAGCAGGTTCAGCGTTATTGAAAGAACCCGCATTAGTCGAGCAAATTGTTAAAGCTGTGGTTAATGCGGTTGATATTCCTGTAACGTTGAAAATTCGAACTGGCTGGTGTGAAAACACTCGCAACGGTATTGAAATAGCCAATATCGCTGAACATAACGGTATACAATCACTTGCTGTTCATGGCCGTACTCGTAATGACTTTTATAAAGGGCATGCCGAGTACGACACCATAAAAGCAATTAAGCAAAGTGTGACTATTCCTGTTGTTGCTAACGGTGATATTACTTGTGCGGAAAAAGCGGAACAAGTGCTGAATTACACCGGGGCTGATGCCATTATGGTTGGTCGCGGTGCCCAGGGGAGACCTTGGATTTTTCGAGAAATTAATCATTTTTTGAAAACAGGTAGGCATTTGCCTGCTCCTTTGAAGGAAGAAGTACGTTCAATTTTAATTGAGCATGTAATGGAATTACACAAATTTTACGGTGACTTTATGGGTTTACGTTTTGCCCGTAAACATGTTTCTTGGTACATGCAAACGCATGAACAAGGAAAATCGTTTCGTTCTATTTTTAATGCACTCGAGTCAGTTCCTGAACAACTTGACGCATTAACTATGTATTTTGATAATTTAACTTTAGAAAGAGTCTGAACTTTATGTTTGAACAAAATATTTCCTCTCCATTTATTACCGGTGATCTACAAACTCAGACAAAGGCCTCGCCTTTACGCACACAAGCAAAAGTAGCTATTAAAAACTACTTGTCTCAGTTAAACGGTAATGACGTTGATGATATGTACGACCTTGTACTTTCAGAAATTGAAGCGCCAATGCTTGAAGAAGTCATGCAATATACACGTGGTAACCAAACCCGTGCGGCAAACTTATTAGGCATTAACCGTGGTACTTTACGTAAAAAGTTAAAAAAATACGGTATGAACTAAGAAATACGACAGGCTAGCCTGTCAATTAAAAGCACCCTCGGGTGCTTTTTTGTTTTTAGGGATATAAAAGTTATCCAGTTAGTCAACTTTTAGTCCCATTTAATATATATCGCATATTAATCCCTCGGGATTAATGATAATGGACGCGATGTAGAGCAAAGCTCAATGCCATGGACATGTGTCATAGGCCAGACAACCATTATAATTTATAGGTAATTAGAAAAACCATGAATACACCACGCCCAATCAAACGCGCACTGTTAAGTGTTTCAGATAAAACCGGTATTGTTGAATTTGCTCGCTCGTTATCAGAAAAAGGTGTCGACCTTTTATCAACAGGTGGTACCGCTAAGTTATTGGCAGAAAATGGCATAAAAGTAACTGAAGTATCTGATTACACTGGTCACCCAGAAATTATGGATGGCCGAGTTAAAACGCTGCATCCAAAAATTCATGGTGGTATTTTAGCGCGTCGTGAAATGGACGAAGCGGTGATGGTTGAAAACAATATCAATGCCATTGACTTAGTTGTCGTCAATCTTTATCCATTCGCTAATGCGGTTGCTGATGAAAATTGTTCATTAGAAAATGCCATTGAAAATATCGATATTGGCGGACCAACTATGGTACGCGCTGCAGCTAAAAACCATAAAGACGTTACTATTGTGGTTAATGCTCATGATTACGAGCGTGTTTTAGCTGAAATGGCTGATAATAATGGTTCTTTGGTTTATCAAACGCGCTTTGATTTAGCGATAGCTGCGTATGAACATACCGCGGCATATGATGGTATGATTGCTAATTACTTTGGTAAAATGTTACCTGCATACGGTAGCGATAATGCTAAAAGTGAAGATAAGCAAAAGTTTCCTCGTACTTTTAATAGTCAGTTCATTAAAGCACAAGATTTGCGTTACGGTGAAAATTCACATCAAGATGCGGCGTTTTATGTTGAAGCTAATCCAGAAGAAGCATCGGTTTCAACAGCGAAGCAAATCCAAGGTAAGGCATTATCATATAACAACATTGCTGATACCGATGCGGCGTTAGAGTGTGTTAAAGAATTTGATGAAGCTGCATGCGTTATCGTAAAACACGCAAACCCATGTGGTGTTGCTATCGGTGACAATATTTTAGCCGCTTATGATAGTGCTTATAAAACTGACCCAACATCGGCATTTGGCGGCATTATAGCTTTTAACCGTGAATTAGATGCAGAAACTGCTGAAGCAATCGTTTCTCGTCAATTTGTTGAAGTGATTATTGCACCAAGTGTTTCTGACGCGGCAGCACAAATTGTTGCCGCTAAACCGAATGTACGCTTGTTAGTTTGTGGCTTATGGTCGACTAAAACTACCGGTTTAGATTATAAACGCGTTAATGGCGGTTTATTAGTTCAAGACAGGGATCAAGGTAAAGTCACTGCAGATGAATTAAAAGTCGTAACCAAGCGTCAACCAACAGACGCTGAAATGCGCGATTTACAATTTTGTTGGAAAGTCGCGAAATACGTGAAATCAAATGCCATTGTTTATGTTAAAAACAGCATGACTATCGGTGTTGGCGCTGGTCAAATGAGTCGTGTGTACTCAGCAAAAGTTGCGGGTATTAAGGCCGCTGATGAAAATTTAGAAGTGGCGGGTTCGGTTATGGCTTCTGATGCTTTCTTCCCATTCCGCGATGGTTTAGATGCTGCCGCTGCTGCCGGTATCACTGCGGTGATTCAGCCTGGTGGTTCTATGCGTGACAATGAAGTTATTGCCGCTGCCGATGAACATAACATCGCTATGGTATTCACAGGTATGCGTCACTTCCGTCATTAATGGTTAAAATGAATAAGAAAAGTGCTCGTTAGCGCTTTTCTTATAAGCACGATAGTTAGCGTATGGCTAAGGCAATTAATATTTAGACATACGCGATTAAGCTAGGATGCCGCTTTTCGTCGATAAGATGAAGCAATCTGCACTGAACATCTGAAAGAAATCTGTTATAAATAGTGTCTGTTTAACATTCGGTTCATAGTTCTGTTAGCTTTAAAAAGTTTAACAGCCACTAACCACTATAATATTTACTCGTTAATGGAAGATAACAATGCATACAACAGCTCAAACGATAAAAAAAGTTTTTACTACGTCAATTATCTCTGCCACTTTATTATGTTCTGGCTTGGTCAGTGCTCATCAAGACGCTGAACATCAAAGTCAGCTTGAACAAGCCATTGCCGGCGAACATCGTTCAGAGAAAAATAAAGCACGTGATGAGTTTCGCCATCCGAAAGAAACCTTAGCGTTTTTTGGCTTCAAGCCATCAATGACCGTTGTTGAAATTACCCCAGGTGGCGGTTGGTATACTGAAATTTTGGCTCCTGCTCTAAAAGGTAAAGGCAAGCTTTATGGTGCTCATTACCCTGATACCGGTGAAGATAATTACTACAGTAACTCACGGAAGAAGTTAGTTGAAAAGTTAGCTAGCGATCCCGTGTTTAGCGAGGTAGAGCTAACTAACTTTATTCCACGTGAGGAAAGTGAGCTTGCACCAGCAGGTACAGCAGATTTAGTTTTGACGTTTCGTAACTTACACAATTGGCGCGATGCAGGAGTAGAGCAAGCATTTAAAGATGCCTATAAAGCTTTAAAAAAAGGTGGCGTGTTAGGTGTAGTTGAACATCGCTTGCCTAAGGGTGTTGATGCAAAAGTAGCCATGGGTTATGTCTCGCAAGAGAAAACTATTGCACAAGCAAAAGCGGCTGGATTTACCTTAGCGGCAAGCAGTGAAATAAATGCTAACCCTAAAGATATGGCTGTCTATCCGAAAGGTGTTTGGACGTTACCCCCAGTATTGCGTTTAGGTGAGCAAGATAAAGCAAAATATATTGCGATTGGCGAAAGTGATCGCATGACATTAAAATTTGTAAAATAACATCATTAAGCCGTTATAACTGACCTCGACAGTTTGGCGGCTTAACATACATTAGGAATTTAAGTACATGAATGTTTTGGTAATTGGTAGTGGCGGTCGTGAACATGCATTGGCATGGAAAGCAGCACAATCATCTACAGTAACAAAAGTATTTGTCGCGCCAGGTAATGCAGGAACGGCTACAGAAGCAAAGTTAGAAAACGTGAATATTTCTGTTGGCGATATTCCAACGTTAATTAATTTTGCTAAGACTAATGAGGTGGCCTTAACTATTGTTGGACCTGAACAACCACTTGTTGATGGTATAGTAGATGCTTTTCAAGCTGAAGGGTTAATGATCTTTGGCCCAAGTGCTAAAGCCGCGCAGCTTGAAGGTTCAAAGTCTTTTACCAAAGATTTCTTAGCTCGTAATAAAATTCCAACCGGTACATATCAGAACTTCACTGAAATTGAACCCGCAATTGCCTATGTTCGAGAGCAGGGCGCTCCTATTGTTGTGAAAGCTGACGGGCTTGCAGCAGGTAAAGGCGTTATTGTTGCCATGACATTGGAAGAAGCAGAAGAAGCTATCAAAGATATGTTAGCCGGTAATGCTTTTGGTGATGCAGGCCATCGCGTTGTGGTTGAGGAATTTCTTGAAGGTGAAGAAGCGAGCTTTATTGTGATGGTTGATGGTAAGAATGTTTTAGCATTTGCTACCAGTCAAGATCATAAACGCGCCTATGATGGTGATCAAGGACCAAATACTGGTGGTATGGGGGCATATTCACCAGCGCCAGTTGTGACGCCTGAAATTCATCAACGTGCTATGAACGAAGTTATTATGCCAACCGTAGAAGGTATGGCAAGAGAAGGAGCTCCATATTCAGGCTTTCTTTACGCAGGTTTGATGATTGATAGTGACGGTACTCCAAAAGTTATCGAATATAATTGTCGTTTCGGTGACCCTGAAACTCAACCGATCATGATGCGCTTAAATTCAGATTTAGTAGAACTGTGCATGATGGCCTGTCGTGGTGAATTGGATCAAGCAACGATTGATTTTGATCCGCGTCCTGCGGTAGGTGTAGTTTTAGCAGCAGCAGGATATCCAGGTAACTATCCGAAAGGAGATGTGATTTCTGGTTTAGATACCAATAGCCAGTCAGATCGGAAAACATTTCATGCTGGCACTAGTGAAAAAGATGGTGCAATTGTCACCGCAGGTGGTCGTGTTCTATGTGCAACAGCATTAGGTAATAATGTCACTCAAGCACAACAAGCGGCCTATGAATTGTTACATCAGCTTTCATGGCCGGGTGTTGAATACCGCACTGATATTGCATATCGAGCTATTGAACGCGAAAAATTATAAATGAAGTTTATGTCAATTTAAAATAAAAAGCCCAGTGTTATCACTGGGCTTTTTTATACAGGGTATATTTGCAGAGTCTTCATTATTAGTTATGCAATTGAACTAAAGTCTCTTTTTTCGCACCACCAGCTATCGCCGCTGCTATTGCAGAATCTTTATCAAAGCCAGAATCAATAGCGGCATTAACAATATCGTTATTGTGGCTGTCATTACTCTGATTAACCGCAGTTGTTACAACCGTATCGGCTTGTCCTGGAAAGAGTAATAGTATTTCTTTGACGATGTTTGTTGCTTGATCAGGAATAGCTGTTATCGCAGCCGTAAGAATATTCAACATCTTGCTAGGATAATTTGACGCGGTATTGTTTACTATATTACTGGTGTCATATGGCTCTGTACGTATAGCGACACGAACAATATTTTCAATTTCACTCGGATTAAATTGCACAGCGGTATTAACAATCTCTTGAGCATAAGCAGGCTCAGCTTTAATAGCGATTTCTACTAATTCACTACTCGGGGCGACATTAGCTTTAATTACAATTTCTATAACATCGCATGCTAATACAGGTTCGGCTGCTAAAGCACCAAGCATTATATCGCGATACTTTTCAGGATATCTCGTTAAAGCTACTTTTAAAACCACATCAACTTTTTCAGGGTAACGAGAAAGCAATGAATGAACACTACTTTTAATACTTCTTTGCTTTTTAACCTGTTGGTTTAATATTTTTGCAATTAAACGTTCTTGTTTATACTCAGCAATATCCTTTGCCATGACTGCACTACTAATTCCAGCAAGCATCAACAACATGATAAGTTTTTTCATTTGTTATGCTCTCTATATACATCTCATGGTAAAACCACGTTATTTATTTCGTGTTCTTATTATGTGCAAACCAATATAGTGCATAAATCTCTTTATATCTCCTGTGTTTTTATACATGGTATTGCCACTTTTTATAGTAAGGAATTAAGCCGTTTTTACTTAATCTATTGCTGTTTAGTTTTTAAAATAAACGATTAGTTCAATAAAAAAGCAAACAAACGCTTTTCTGCAATTTAATTGCAATTAGCGGTTGACGCGGGGCGAGAAATCTCTAAAATGCGC
>OJDR01000069.1_pt1 | contig 44656 bp, 40 predicted proteins | sample 1593081 | NCBI WGS metagenome assembly OJDR01 (sample SAMN05416873, study PRJEB24817) | seawater metagenome | isolation source: Sea water | place: Canada:Atlantic | collected 2013-11
GGGCCTTCATGGGGAAAGCATTCCTCCTGGAATTCTACAGCGTATTGTTATTGCCAGTGCAATATATGGAAATCCAAAGTATTTGTTTTTTGATGAAGCGGATGCATTTTTAGATCAAGAGGGTCAGCAGATATTTAAAAGACTTATTTTGTCTATGAAAGACCAGGGTTGTACGGTTATATATTCTACACAAAAACGTTCATTAGTTGATTTAGCCGATGGGGTTATTTTAATGGATAAAGGCAAAGCTTGTAATGCTGCTGAAATCGATGGCTTAAACCTGAGTGTGATTAGGGGGGGAGCATGAAAACGTATTCGAGTCGTAAGTTATTTGTGGAAGTGATAGTGATAATGCTTTTGTTAATTTCTATTTTATTGACATGGGGTTATTTAGCACCTGTTTCATCAGCCACTCAAGCTCAAGGGCATGTACGTGTAGACGGTTTTCGTAAAAAAATAGTGCCATTGGATGGTGGTGTAATCCAATCGATTTTTGTGACGGAGAATAAAGAGGTAGTAAAAGGGGAAGTTCTAATTGCATTTGATAGCCAAGAGTCGGTTGATAAACTTGAGGAATTAAATAAAAAACTATTTAAAGTTAATTTAGATATTTGGCGTTTTACTGGCCTTAGCGAAAATAAAAAATTAGATATAAATGATTATGAACGCCAATATTCAATCGATCAGGAGACTTTATCCCTGATGAAAAATACTCAAAAATTACAACACGCACAATTGAATCAGCACATTCAAAAAATAGAAATAATTAATCAAGATTTTAAGAAACAATCTAGTAACATTATGTGGGAAGAAGCTGCATTGGTCCATGATCATAGAAAGCTGGAACTGTTACTGGCAGAACGTAGCCGTCTACAAATACTTATGGGTCGGAATTTTTCTTCTAAGCGAGAATTGAATCAATTAGATATTCGGATAAGTGACATGAATGAAGGCAGTATTGTTAAAGAGGCTAGTATAAGTAATCAAAAGATGGCACTTGAATCTATTAGCCTTAATAAAAAAGCACTTGTGAATGAATTTACCAGTCGAAATCTTAATGAAATTAACCTGCTAAGAAGTGAAAAGTGGGGTATAGAAAGCAGAATAAATTTTGTGAATCAAAAATTAGCCCGAACCAGTGTTTTAGCCCCTGTGAGTGGCACAGTGATTAACTTACAAACTCATACAGAAGGGGAAGCCATTGCCAGTGGTGCTTACCTTATGGATATTGTACCTCGACAAGCACAACTGGTAATCGAAGCTGATTTGGCGGCACAGGATATTGAACTGGTAAAACCAGGCAATGCCGCCAGAATTCGATTACACAATTATAATCAGCGACAAAACAATCCTTTAGATGCAAAAGTAATTCAAGTATCAGCTGATCGGTTTATGACTGAAGGTGGAAACGGTGTGTACAAGCTACTATTAAAAGTAGATGAGCAGGCTTTGGCCAGCAATAGCCATATTCATCTTTATCCTGGTATGCCAGTGGAAGCATTAATATTAGGTGAAAAACGCACTGTACTAGATTACTTGCTGTCACCTATTATTTTAGGAATGGAAAAATCATTAAGAGAGTAGAGTAAAACTAAAGGGTCGTTTGAGTAAAATTTAATTTTGGCTTAATGACCTGTACCATGCCAATGTTGGCTCGTTTATTAGGGCCCAGTGGTAGGTCAAGGCGCCACCAATCTAGCGCATCTTTGCAGTTGAATGCATCGCTATTTCGGGCTCTAATATAGTAGTTTCCTTCTAGGTCAGGAATGCTTAAGGAAACTTTTGCTTTTTTCCAGTTTGATTTTCCCTTGCTGTTATGTAGGCACAATTGGGCGCTGTGTTGGAAATCTAGCCCAATTAACAACTGGTTGTAAGGTCGCTTACAGTGATTGCAGTGAAACTTATATTCAAACTCCATGTTAACCATGGTGCCACGCTGAATGCGAATTTGATTGCGCTTCCCTTCAATTCTAACATTTTTTAGCGTAAAAACAGGCCCTGTCTTGTCACTAAAGACTAGGGTCGGAACAACTGGTTGAACATCTAAACGGTCTTTTAGTAATGGTAAAGGTGGTTGTGCTAAGAGTGCAGGGCTTATAAGTAAAAGCATTAATAGCCAGCGCATATATTTCCCTATTTTATATTGATTTATCTACAACATAGATTAGACGCTATTTACCAGTATGGATGAGCTACATATGCTGTCAAACTTGGCTAAACTTAATATGGGACTTGATTGAATTGATGGAATAATATGAAACCAACCCTAGTGCTGGTGGACGACGAAGTAAGCATTCTTGAATCTCTCAAACGTTGCCTTCGATCGGTTGATGCCCATATCGTCTGCTTTAGCTCCCCTATTGAAGCGCTTCAATACTGCCAAGAAAATAAACCCATGTTGGTGATATCCGACCAGCGTATGCCGCTATTGCAGGGTTCTGAATTATTCTCAGAAATTAAGCACTTTAACAAACAATGCTATTGCATTTTATTGTCGGCATTTCATGACTTTGACGACATTACTGTGGCGTTTAACCAAGGTGTGATTGACCGTTATATTGCGAAACCTTGGGATATTAAAGAAATTCGCTACCACGTAAATGAAGTGTTGGCGCAAGCTAATAAAAAAACGAGTCAATCTCATAAAGAGCTTTTTCACAATATTATCTCTGAATCTAAAAAAATGTTTGAGGTGTTCGATTATGTAAGCCGTGCGGCCAGCAGTAATGTGCCCATTTTTATTCACGGTGAAACAGGAACCGGTAAGGAACTCATTGCCAAGGCATGTCATGCTGAAAGCCTACGTAACGAAGAGCCCTTTATTGCTGTTAACTGTGCAAATTTTAGTGAAAACCTCATGGAGTCCCAATTATTTGGCCATAAAAAGGGCGCATTCACAGGAGCTGTAGGTGATCAAGCAGGTTTATTTAATGCAGCCCAAGGAGGGACGTTATTCTTAGACGAAGTGACCACCATACCCATGTCGCTTCAATCTAAGTTATTACGAGTTATTCAAGAGCGGGAATACACGCCCATTGGCAGTCATAAAGTGGAAAAGTTTCACGCTCAAATTATCTCAGCCAGCTCATTGGCCCTGAGTGATGCCGTAGAAAAGGGTGAGTTCAGAGAAGATTTATTTTACCGGCTGAATGTTATTTATATTCATTTACCTCCATTAAGAGAAAGAGGTAATGACATAGAGCTGATTTCAAAATTTTATTTAGATAAATACAATAAAGAAGGTAATAAAATATTCAGTCATTTTTCAAAAGACGCCATAGAACTGATGCATGAATATCGCTGGCCGGGAAATATCCGACAGCTTGAAAATTTAGTACACAGTTTAGTTATTCTTAATGATGGTCCTGAGGTTACAGCCAGTATGCTGAATTCTGGCATTCAAAGAATTAACACATCTATGCCCAGTTCAGGTAAACAGGGCGAGGAATTGTTTGAAAGTAATCCACCTTTAAATAACGCCAATGGGGTGATAGGTAAGGTAAATGATTCTGCTCAGGGGCAGAGCGCTTTACCATCCAATATGGAAATAAAACCCCTATGGCTTATGGAAAAGGAATTTATCGAATATGCCATAGAGGCTTGTGAGGGGAATATTACAAAGGCTGCGGTGTTATTAGAGATAAGTCCGTCGACCATTTATAGGAAGCAACAATCCTGGAATAAGTAAATGCTTTAGCTAAATTTTATGTATGAATTCTTCTAGCTTTTTTTGTAATTCGTTAATTTCTCTTTTTTGTACATTAATTGCCTGTTTTAACTTGTGAGTCGTTATAGAATCCTCATGGGAATCCCCAATAGTATTTTGATTGGAGGTGAGATGGCTTGCTATTGTTTTTTTTAATGTGTCGTTATCCCAAGGCTTACTAATAATTTGCTTGATATCCTCATGATTAATAGTATTAACAACAGACTCTAAATCAGCATCGCCTGACATTATCATGCGACTTACGGCGGGGTGTTTTAATTTGACTTGTTCTAAAAATTCAGCGCCACCGACATGGGGCATACGCATATCAGAAACCACGATATTTACGCAGTACTGGTTAAGTAATTCAAGTGCTTGTTGAGCACTGGTGGCAGTGAGTAAATGATAGTTTTCGTTGCGTAATAGTCGCTTAAGGGTATTGAGAATACTGACTTCATCATCAACGAATAATACCGTTTTAATCTTCATCGCTACCATCCGATATGTGGTTTTCCATTACGCTGGGAATAGGCAGCCGTATATTAAAGGTTGTGCCTTTTCCCAGTTGACTTTCAACGTTTAATTCTCCTGCGTATTTTTGAATAATGCCATGGGATATGGAAAGCCCTAAGCCGGTGCCCTTGCCTGGTTCTTTTGTGGTGTAGAAAGGATCAAATATTTTTAAGCGCTGTTCTTGATCCATGCCTGAACCATTATCCGAGATGTTAATGTGTATGTGTGAATCAATCACATCACAGGTGATGGTGATGTCCCCTTGATTTTCTATGGCATCACTGGCATTTACCAATAGGTTCATTATAACTTGTGATAACTCGCCAGGGTGACCCAAATATAGAGGCAGGGGAGACAATGACTTATTAACACGGCACTTATATTTAATGTTATTTGCAGCTAATCTAAGGGCTGGGTCAATTACCTGAGCTATTAAATCCATCTGAGAGGCCTTTTTACTATCAACTCTTGAGAAGCTTTTTAAGTCATTCACAATATTTTGTATGCGCAAAGAACCACTTAGTGAATCATCAATGAGTTTGTCTAAGTCGCTTAGGATGTCCATTAATCTAATGGCTTCTCGTTTGGCTTTAAGTTGCTTACATCTATTGGTTATATCGTCTTTTTTTCCTTTAATTACATCACTCTCAAGAGACAGATAACTCATCATCATATTACTAATATCTTGGCAATACTCTTTTAAAACCTCAATGTTGCCTGATATAAAACTAATGGGATTGTTAATTTCATGGGCAACTCCTGCCGCTAATTGACCAATAGAGGAAAGCTTTTCAGAATGCACAAGTTGACTGCGTGTGGTATTAAGTTCGACGATACTTTTTTCTAACAAAGTATTTTTTTCTTCAATTTTTTGAGTTCGTAACATTACAAGATTTTCAAGGTTTTCAAGTTTTAACTGCGCTTGTTTTGCAAGATTCCACTTGCTTACCATGGCCCATGCCATTTGTAACACCTCAATGGAGTCAAAAGGTTTTTTAAGGATCAATAGTCGGTCGTTATTCCCCAATTTTTGATTGATGTCATGCCAAGAGTAATCAGAATATGCCGAACATATTATAGTTTGCAAGTTAGGATCTTCCTGCCATAAGTGTTGTATGGTCTCGACCCCATCCCAACCAGGAGGCATACGAATATCAACAAAGGCCATGGCAAAGGGTTTACCTGATTGTATAGCCTCTTTCACCCGTTCGACAGCTTCCTCACCTTGTAGAGCAAAACTGAGTTCAAAATTTAATTGGGTAGGGGTAGCCGTTTTTTGTGAAAAAAGACTGGATTCTAGTTCATCGAGGTGACTATTTTTATTGTTGTTTACGCAGAGTATTTTTTTAAAGTCATCATGGATGGCTTTATTATCATCGATGATCAATATGCGTTTGTTTTCATGGGTATCTTTACTCGCGTTTTGATCCTGATCTATGGCCATGGCTATTACTTCCTGATTTGGTGAACGGTGGCACTTTTAGGCGCATTGTCTTTTGGAATTACCAAAACAAATTTGGCCCCTAATTTATGTCCATTACTTTGCATAACAAGTTTTCCTCCCATTTCTTTTGCAGTAAGAGCGCAGCTATGTAATCCAAATCCATGACCGCTTTTTTTAGTGGTGAAACCATAGCTGAATATTTTCTTATGTATATCCTCGTTAATGCCTATGCCATTATCCTGAACGGTGAGCTCTATGTTGTCGTCATTAAGGTTTCTAACTCTTAATATTATGGTTGGGTTTGTTATTTTGCTCTCTATTATGGCATCTTTAGCATTGGTAATCAGATTAACCAGTATTTGCAGTACCTTAAATTTTTCAATATTGACGTCTTTAATATTCTCAAACTCCTTAATGATATTGAAATTATGCTGTTCAATTATTTCTCTGTTAATGTTGATGGCATCTTCAATTAAGTCAGATATAGTGGCCCATTCGTAGGCACTGGAGGTGCTCGAAAATTTCTGTTGAGATGAAATTATTTCTTCAATATGATTAATATTGTTGTTTAGTAGAGTAACTTCACGCAGGGTGATTTCTCGCTCTTCATCTATGCGGTCGGACAAACTATAAAGATATTCGGGAATCATTTGTACTTTATCTTTATCATCAAAGAAGTCTTCTTTGTTCGACATGATGTTAGCTAATTTATTTATACCTTTAACTCGAGAGTTTTGTAGGGTGTCGGTAATTAGGTTGGTGGAAACATGAACTGAATTAAGAATATTGCCCACATTGTGTAATATTGACGTGGCCATTTCGGCCACACCTACTTTTCGGGAAGCATTGACTAAACGTTGATTTAAGCGTTTGACATTGTTTTCATTTTCAATTCGTTTGCTCGTGTCATGTATTGCTAAGATAAAAAAGTTACTATTCTTATGGAACGCCTTGGTGATGAAAATTTCAATTGATCGATTGGTGCCTTTTTTGGTTTTAAAGGTTTTTTCGATGCGACTGCCTACTAGTTTGCTTATTTCATTATAAGTAATATACATTTTTGGCAATATAGAGTTGATGCTTAGATTATGCAGCTCTTCCATACTAGTATCGAATAAATCGTAAGTAGCGCTGTTAGAGTTTTTAACTACCCCATGCTCATCTAATGTAATGATTGAGTCGCTAATAGAATTCATAATGCTTGATATGTAATTTTTGTCTCTGGTAGATTTTAATCGCGCTTGATTGGCTTGTTCTATTTGTTGTTGTAGTGTTTGAGCATAGCGTTGTAAGGAATGGCTAAGTTCTACCACTTCCTTTGGGCCTTTATTTAAGCGAAAGTTAATATTATGAATATCTTCAGATTGTTGTAAAAGTAGGCTTTCATTGGCTTTGTTGTTAAGTGAAACTAAAGGTTTAATAATAGATGTATTGGCCAACCGCCACGCCCAAAATATTAATAAGAAATACATTGAAATGGTGAAGGCTGAAATGATGGGCATGTTGGATTTTTTATTATCTAATATTTGTTGGCTGTGATTGCTCAGTTGTTGATATTGAGACTGCAGGTTATTTAATAAAACGATGACGTTGCTGGATAATTTGTCTACTTTAGCCAAGCTATTTTGCCATTTTGAACCTTGCACATTATAACCAGAAGATTCCTTTATAAGTGATGCCACAAGATTAATATCGGTGTAGAGTAGTTCGGTGGATTGTAGTATTACATTATAAAGATCTTGGAATTTTTTCGGATTGGTAAATTGTTCGGGCTGAATGGGCTTGGAATTATTTAAACTTAGCATGTTAAGCAGTTGTTTTGCTTGACTACTAATGCCATTTTGTAAATAAGAGTCTTGCTGGCTGAAATACAAGTCAATAGTAATAAACCATTGTGACAGCATAAGTTTTTGGTGTTTTACATCTCTTAAAAGCAGTATGTTTTTGGTATTAATTTCTTGTGCATATTGGATTTGATAAGACTTAATGCCAATAATTACACTCGTAAACAAACCGCCTAAAACACAGGCCAAAACCACAAGCATAGATTGCTGGGAAATTTTCATGGTTATTTCACTGTACTGACTGTTTGTAGGTCATCATTCCAGGCTTGCTCGGTTATTAATACAGTTTTCATGGCTGATTTGATCACCACGGTCACTAACTTTAATGCATCTTTGTTGGTAAATAATGGGGTGGAAAACTCAGCAAATGGAGAGTCAATTAGAGTCCTTAAAGTATTAAAATTTCGGCCTATTAGTTGGCCTTTAAAATCAGGTGTTTCTAAGTATTTTCGACTAGGATCTCGAGCCCGTTGAAATACAAAATCCTTTACACTAAGGTCTAAATTTAGTGCCCAAGCCACTTCCACAAGCCCCCATTGGCTTTGCTCAGATCTTACATGGATATAGCCAATTTTCTGTCCATCTTGCAGTGCTACATAAAGGGTATGACGTCCCATCTCTGAAAAGTGTAGGTTGAAATTGGGCAAGTGGGTAATGATGTGTTGTCGGGTTTGTTGATTAACAGTCCGCACGATAGATTGATAGCTAGTGGCATTAGGATAAAGCTGGTAAATACTGTTGACTGGGTCTCGTAGTGCACAAAAAGCTTCTGCGCTTACAGTATTTATTCCAAAAACACATAATAAGGTTATTAAATAATATTTAGTCATCATTCTCATAGCACTCCCCTTGTTTGAAGTAACGGATAGCCCTTTTAAAATCGATAGCGAAGTTGAAGACTTAAACGTTCAGTTTTTTTTTGCTCATTAAAGGTGTCATGATCCCATTTAAATTGGCCACTGAAATCCCATCTCTGTCGGTAGTCTAATTGGGCGCCTATGGCGAAAGTCAATTTATTTTGTTGAGCTAGTTCGCTATCCTCAAGGGCATAAATGCTTTGTAGATAAATTGTGGTGAATTCTCGTGTATCGCGCCAATTGAACTCCATAAGGCCACGATTTACATATTGGCCATTATTCTCACCGTGATCTAACTGGCCGAACAAGGCGAATAGTCCCCAGTAGTGCTGAGCATCTAAACCAACACGGCGACGTGTATTATTGGCTAACTTAGATTCATATACGGATATGCCTACGATTTGATTAAGGTGCCTAGGGGTGCCGATTCGAGCGGAGTAGACATAACTGCTATCGTTTGCTTGTAAAGATTGCCCACCTCCTGTGGAGGTGCTTATTTCATATTCAAACAGCTGATGCTGCTTATTTAGGCTGACGCCCCAGTCGGCTTTAATACCAAGGTTAGAACCCTGTGCATAATCTCTTAAAGTGCCATTGGTATTAATACTGTGCTCTAAGCCATAGGGAATTTCTAAGTGGCCCAATTTTAAGTTAGGCTGCCACGGTTGGGTTTGGGTAAAGTTAAAGGTAAATATGCGGTAAACTAATTGAGAGTCATTTTCGTCTTCAAAAAAGCTTGGGTGCTGAATCTGATTATCAAGCTTAGTCATGTAAGCTTGTAAGATAAGTGTGCCCACATCGCCATTTCGGTTAGTGAATACTTTATGTAAATCCATTCCTACAATATGGGTGTAGCCCACTTGCTCCACATCTTGGTAATTTACACTGCGCGCGCTTACATCAATAGAAAAACGTAAGTTGTCTTGAAGCTCATCAAATGAACTTGCTAAACCATAAGGCATAATTAGGCAGCTAAAAACAAAACCTAAAAAAAACTGGGTGCGAATGAACGGGTTATTATTCATGAAATATCCCTGTAATGACACATAAGACACTAATGTCACAAATGTCTCATATGTACGGGCATCATGGAAATACCGGTTATTTATACTTTGTATGGCTTTAAGAATGCAGGGGAGTTATTAACTTCCATTAATTCTTTAAAAACTGTTTAAGATGAATTAGAGGAATATAGGGGTTAGGCGAGGGAGGTCGATTATTCGATTGGAAGCATAATAGTGAACACAGTACCTTCATTTATTCGGCTGGCCACACTTAAAATTCCGCCGTGTTTTTCAATGATTCGATGGGAAATAGATAACCCAAGGCCTGTGCCTTTTCCTATTTCTTTGGTTGTAAAAAAAGGATCAAACAGTTTGTTAAGATCATTATCATTAATGCCACTTCCATTGTCGCTGATTTTAATTTCAATATAATCTTCCATTAAGCGGCTGCTGATGGAAATAATGCCTTTTTCAGTGACGGCATCAGATGCATTAACTAATAGATTGAGAATGACTTGGCTTAACTCCCCTGAATTGCATGGATAAAGTGGTAAGGGGTTTAAGTCTTTTTCCAAGGTGCATTTATATTTAATTTCATTCCATACTAATCTAAGGGCTGTTTCAATGACATCTTCGTTGAGGTCAGTTAAATTCTTTTTTACGCTGTCTACTCGTGAAAAGTTCTTTAAATCTTGCACGATATTTTTAATGCGATTTGTGCCATCTAATGAGTCTTTAATTAAGTCATCCATGTCACTTAAAATGTATTGTATGTTCTTTTTTCCCTTGAATAATTGTATTTCCTCATATTTAACCAGTATGGCGTTCATGTCTTGATTTTGTATGCAGTTCTCTAGTAATTGGTAATGTTCAAAGAGGCTGAGTAAATCTTCTTTATAGTCTTTTAGTACTTCTATATTACCCATAACAAATCCAGTGGGATTGTTTATTTCATGTGCCACGCCCGCTGCTAATTGCCCTACCGAGGCGAGTTTCTCACTGTGCAATAATTGTTGTTGGTGTTCAACTAATCGATCGTTTAGCTCTTGCAAGCTGTCTTTGGCCTGATTTAAAGAGACTTCTCTTTGAGTGACTTTTTTAGCCATTTCTTGAAAATTATGCTCTAAATCATTTATTTCAAGTAATTGGTAGGGTTCAGCGTCAGTGGTTGAGTCTATCTCTTTAATTTTACCTTCGGCTAGTTCATGGGAAAATTGCCTTAATCGCTCCAATGGCATAATTAAATATTTTTTCCCCAGTTTATTGGAAATTAGGTTGACCACAAACCAAATTATCGATAACCATATGAGCATTTCTAATATTAAAGATTTCCGTGAACTGACGAGGTCTTGATCTTGTGTTTGGTAGCTTAAAGCCACGCCGGTATTACCAATGTCAATATGCTCCATAATGTGAAGCTTTTGATCACCTAAATCTAAAAAAATAAAGTGTTTATGTTTAAATTGAATTCTATGGTGTTGGCTGCGTTCTTTAAGGTTTAATGATGAGGCAATATCAGAGATGGGAATATCTGCCTGTAAATAGCCCTCAACATGATTGTGATAGTAAATGGGCATAATTAGATTGATATAAATGGTTTTAAGATTATTTGTGGGAAAAATATTAATGAAATATTTTTCATTTTCTTCATTTTCTTCATTTGCTCGCTTTGGGAAGGCTATTTGTTCTTCTTTATTTTGGGTGCTATACAGAATATTGCCTTCGTAATCCCTAAGGGTTAAGGGGACTTTACTGCCTAAAACTGTTAAATCATTTATGAAGTCTTGGATGCTACCCTCATTAGTTTTTGGATGCATAACCGTTTGCAGTACAATGGGAAAATTTGCGTAATCGCTGATCACCTGTTGTCTTAAAAATAGATATGATTCGAATTCACGGGCAATGCTGTTCATTTCCTGTTGAATATAATCGGCTCTATTTTCACGAACCAAGGAGTCAACCTTGAAGAAAACTAAAACGCACAAAGATAGTCCAAGTAAAATAGATAAACTAAATATAAAGATAGTGAAAGCCATTGGAAAGGAAATTCCTTTGGGTTTCTTTGGTTGTGTGTGTTCGAAATTATTATAGTCTTTCATCAAGAATGATCTGGTTGTTGTCACCATAAAAAGCCATTACAAAATCTTCAATGGTAAGCGCTTCATGAGCATCGGGTGAATTTTTTGTGAATGAAGTAAAAGGTAACTGATAAGTTTTTATTAGTCCTTTAATAGGGGTGCTAAGAGATTCTAGTGCTTTTCGTATAGACTGTCTTTTTTGAGTGATATCTCCATTTAATTGACTTTTTTTAATAGCCTCGATGAGTAATCTTGTTAAATCGTATGCGTGTATGAAACCGGTGGGGGCTTTAATATCTTGTTTGGATTGAATAACAACTGGAAATAAATTCTTAGCGTCTTTAAAAACATTTTTATTGAAAGGAGTGTCTGGCGAGCTAATAAATGAAAAGCGAGTTTGTAAAAACTTTAAATCAATGCCTTTTCTGTGCTGAGCATGAATGATTTTTGGAAAATCACCACCCGTTATGCCCCAGTGGCTGCGAATGGGCAATCTAATGGTTTTAGGCAGTGATAATAATGCTTTTGCAAAGGTCTTTCCCTCATGAGCATTGGCCACCATCAAAATACAGTCGGCCTTTGTTTCAGAAATCTCTCTAAATATCATTTTGGCACCGGTTTCTCCTAAATTCCAGTTAAACCATTTGGTGCCCGCTGCTTTTAATCCCTGCTGTGTTAAAGCTTTATTCATAGTATTAAAATTGGAGCGACCCCAGCCAGTTTCTTCTAATAGCAAAAAGGGTTTGGAAAAGCCTTCTTTAATGGCACTGTTAACTATGACCTTACCCGCCTTACTGTCATCAATAGATAATCTGTATACCCAATTCTCACCTTTAGAATAACGGGTAATAGGGCCAGCGGCCGCCCATGGGTCCAATAGCAGAATTTTATTTTCATTAATAAATGTCAAGTTATCTAATAGTGGAGGGGAGTGTAAACCACTAAATATGGCAAGCGCTTGTGGATCGTTAAGGAATTCTTCAAGGTGGCGTTTACTGCGCAGGGAGCTGCCATGATGATCTTTTATAATCAATTTAACTGTCTTGCCTCCAAGTGTGTTGTTAACTTGGTGTAGTGCGGTTTTAATACCTTGTTCTATGGATTGCCCCGAGGCCTTAGCGCCGGTTTGATCGGCATCTAAATATAGGTGATAAGAAGGCTGAGTGTGGGCTGTATTACTCATTATCATAAGGGCTGTTATTACGAGAAAAATATTTTTAAGATCTCTCATAAATAGGGCTCCTTTTCTTCATTTGTACTGTTATAAGACTAGACTATTTTGTATCACATAAAATGGTTAAGTCTGGATTAATATGGCTCATAAAGTCCTGAAAAATAATTAGGCGATAGCCATTTTAGCTAAGTGCTTTTCCTTTATAAATTTTTCAAATTTTCTAGCACATATGGGACGGCTGACATAATAGCCCTGAATAAGATCACAGCCTGCATCTCTAAGGAATTCAAACTGCTCCTGAGTTTCCACCCCTTCAGCCACCACTTGCATATCTAAGTCTCTTGCTAAACCCAAAAGAAATGCAGTAATAGAGCAACTCTTTTTATTATTGGGTAGATCTTGTATAAAGCTTTGATCTATTTTCAAGGTGGTAATGGGTAATTGTTGTAGATAACTTAGTGAAGAATAACCGGTGCCAAAATCATCCAAGGCAATACCAACACCTATTTCACGAAGCCCATTTAGGATGTCTATGCCCCCTTGTAAATCGTTTATTAAGATACTTTCAGTCACTTCTATTTCAAGCCAAGAAGGGTGAAGTTTGTGAATTCGGATGAGTTCGCAAATGTCTTCCAATAAATTAGCTTCATTGAATTGACGAGCGGACAAATTAACAGATAATTTACAACGGGTTTCTTCTTGTTGCCACCACTTAGCTAGTTGTGCACACGCTTGATGAAGTACTTGCTTGCCAATAGGGATAATGAGTCCATTTTGTTCCACTAGTGCAATAAAGGTATTTGGGCCTTGAAGGCCATTTTCTGGATGTTGCCAGCGAACTAAGGCTTCATTACCTACCACATCGCCATTGATGGGATTAACCTGAGGTTGGTAATGCAATAAAAATTCATCATTTTTAACTGCATCATGTAATGAATTTTCAACCTGCATTTGATTCTTAGTGGTGGTGTTTTGATTGTTGTCATAAAATTGAAAAGTGTTGCCGCCGATGGATTTTGCTTTATACATAGCGGAATCGGCATGGCAAAGTAATTGTTCAGAGTTTTTGTGATCCCTTAGGGAGGTGTTAATGCCAATACTGGGGGATGCATAAATACTATGGCGGCCAATTTTGAAAGGCTCTGTGAATAAATTTAGTATTTTTTTAGCCACCAGTTCGGCATCTTGCACCACTTGGCTGCTGGTTAAAATCATAACAAACTCATCTCCGCCAAATCGGGCAAGAGTTTCGCCTTTACGAATGGCTTTTCGTAAGCGTTTAGCCACTTCTATTAATAATGCATCGCCCACGGTATGACCTAAATTATCATTTATAATTTTAAAACGATCTAAATCCATGAATAAAATGGCCAGTTCTTTTTGATCCCGATTACATTGGTGTATAACGAGCTCTAAATGGTCATTGAAAAGGCGTCTATTGGCTAAGCCTGTGAGTGAGTCATGAAAAGCTTGGTATTCAATATGCGCTTCTTTCTTTTTTTGTTCGCTAATATCAATAAAGAGCGCAGCGTAATATAGCTCGTTATAAGGGCCTTTAATGGCCATTAAACTTAGCCAAACAGGAAAAGAATAGCCACTGCCTTTCCGGCAAGCCAGTTCACCATGCCATTCTTCTTCTGGGTTAACCGTTAATAAATCCTCAGGCAAATCCATTCCATTGCTGGTGGAAAATAACGCCATTAAAGGTTTACCGGTCACCTCGCTGGGACTAAATTCACTTAGATTACAAAAAGCAGGGTTAACGCTTTCAATAAGCCCTTTTTCATTGCAAATGGCAATGGCTTCTATGGTGCTATCAAATAGATGGCTCAGTTGTTGGTTATGTTGAATAAGACCCTGAGTATTAAAGGCCTCTCTTATTTCAGCTCTCAAAATTTCATTATTCCAAGGCTTGGCAAGAAATTTATATATAGAGCCTTTGTTAATGGCATCACTGACCGATTGGAAATCGGTGTAGCCACTGATAATAATTCGTATGGTTTCTGGGTATTGCTGCTTTACTTGTGCAAATAATTGCGCGCCAGTCATGTTAGGCATGCGTTGGTCACTGATAATCACTTTAATTTTGTGTTGCTGTAATAATGACAGGGCTTCCTCTCCAGAATTAGCCACATAAATTTGGTAGTTTTCTTTTCGTAGTAGGCGCACTAAAGACTTTGAAACATTGGGCTCGTCGTCAACCAACAATAGTGAATTAAGCATAAAGCACCTGTGAATTTATAAGTAGTGATTACACTTTAGTCATTATTGTCACTAATGTCATAAATGTAGTTAGACCGAATTTATCTATAATTTTATTGCTTTATTTCGTGTGGTGATTTTTCAGAGAACTTGGGTGGAAATGTCCTTTCATCATATTATTTATAAGAATAACCATTCTTTTAAAACTTATGGGAATTAAAAAATGTTCATTATGAACTAATAGTTGAATTGGAGGGGGACTAGTCGTAAGTGACTTTTGACGAAGCTTGTTAGTTAATAGATAGTCTATACTGAACTTTGTCACGATTGTCACTAAAGTCATAAATCAAGGGGAAGCACTATGGCCAGCCGTGCTTTAACCGAAAAAAATAAGCGTGTATTAAGCAGTGGTGATGTTGCGCGTTACTGCGGAGTACACTTTAGAACGGTTATTCGCTGGATAGAAAAAGGCCGCCTTAAAGGCTATAAATTGCCTGGGCGTGGCAATAATCGCATAGATGAAGAAGATTTTATTGCATTTCTAAAAGACAATAAAATGCCCATTCCCGATGGTTTATTAGATGAAAACAAGCGGATTTTAATCGTAGATGATGAACGGCCCATGGCTGCGGCCATACAACGGGTATTAAGAAATGCAGGTTATGAAACTGAAATTGCTTATGATGGTTTTCAAGCCGGTTCTTTGCTCACCAGTTTCAAGCCTTCGCTAATGACATTAGATTTAAGCATGCCCAATATGAATGGTTTTGAAGTGCTGGAATACATGAAGTATAAAGAGCAATTTAAGAATGTTAAAGTGTTAGTGATCAGTGCTTTAGATGATGATGAATTGAATCGAGCTAAGAATGCGGGTGCCCATGCTTGTGTGAGTAAGCCTTTTCAAAAAAAGCACTTAATAGAAGAAGTGGAAAAAATATTAGGTGCAGAGCTAGAGATTGGATAGAAAAATCCACTTCTGTTATTTTTTTTAATATCTATACGTAAAAAATAAGAGAAGTGAAAAGAAAATATGACTTATGCTTTACGAGCAATATAAACTGAATTAGTAGATTCACCGCCTGTGAACGGATTAGGAAAAGGCACAACATAAGAATCGGTTGATTCAAATACGCTGTTTAATAAAGCCATAAAGTCCTCTGCCGGTAGCTCATCTGACCACAAGCCAAATACTCCACCAGGATGTAACTTTTCTTTCATAGCGGTTAAACCTTGCTTGGTATAAAACGCACTGTTTCCAGGGTTTAACCAGTAGCTTGGTGAATGATCAATATCCAATAGAATAGCATGTACTTTATTGTTGCTTTCATCTTCACTAATGATGTTGCCATCAAAGCCATGTGTGGTGGAGGTGGCTACATCAAAGAAGTCAGCATGAATAAGCTGACAACGAGGATTGTTGGAAAGCTCTTCCCCCAGTGGCACAAGGTGCTTTTGATGCCAGTCTATGACAGGCTTCATGACATCAATGACTTTTAGAGACGTCACATTCTCAAAAGCCAAAGCCGCTTGAGCGGTGTAGCCTAACCCTAAGCCTCCCACCACCACATCAATTGAATCTTCTGTGAATGCCTTTAATCCATAATTTGAAAGCTGAATTTCAGCCTCGGTAAATAGGCTAGACATTAAAAACTCTTCATTGAGCTTCACTTCAAATAAAATTTGATTGTTCAATCTAGGCTCAGATCGACGCCTAAGACTAATGGCCCCTAAAGGGGTTTCTTGGTAATCAATTTCTTCAAATACAAAAGACATAATTGGGTTCTATTAAGTAGGCTAATGGGTGATTCATCAAGGGGCGTCGGATTGAGTGATGATGCATTTTAATAGCTGCATTATCTATATTAACTATGCACACAGTTAAAAAGGGTATAAAAGCACCCAGTGTGCCTTATTCAGGTTTGGATCGCCATAGCTTGCGGATTAAGGCTGGGAAAGAAGACACTATTAATATGGGTTTAAGTGGCGACTTTACGGTGGGCTTGGCAAATATGTTCTATATTTAGGGAGTTGAATTATTTTTCTGACCGATATTGAATTTGTAGAGTATTCCCATGACTAGGCTTGGCGTCTTACTTTTCATTTTTTCAGCAAGTCTTGCACTGTCCCCGCTGGCTACCGCAAAGCAAGTGATCAAACTTTGGAGCTATTACGAATTCCCTCCTTTTGTGATTAGTGTGGCTGAGAAAAAAGGCCTAACCTATGATTTTGTCGAAATGTTAAATTTATTCGAAGGAACCGGAGAGTATAAATTTGAAGTTGAAATATTGCCCCGAAAACGTCTGAACTCCTACTTGAGTAGCGCTAAAAAGGGGGCGGTATTATGGGTGAATCCACTGTTTTTTGGTGATCTAAAAAGAAAGCGTTACCTGTGGACAAATACCATATTGGAAGATGAGCAAGCCTTCATTTCAAGGGTTCAAACGCCTTTTTTGTATACTGGACCTGAGTCTCTTATGAAACCTAACTTTGTACTAGGGGGAATGCGTGGCCATGTATATGGGGGCATACAAAAACAAATAGACGAGGGGAAAATTATTAGAAGCGATGTAGATAAAGAAAAACAGAATATCGGTATGCTGCTAAAGAGGCGTGTAAATACGTTCCTTATTCCTCGCTCTGCCATGAGATTTTACGAGCAACAATTAAACTTAAGCGGTAAAATTTATTACTCGCCCAAACCGCTTATTTCATTTACGCGAAGTATTTTAGTTAAACACGATATGGAAGTATTCGACTTTCTCTCTGGAATTGTTGATAACTTTAAGACGGATGATTATTGGCAAGCCTTATTAGACCAATATGGGTTAAGTTTACCCACAGGTAAGAAAACTGATTTTTAAAGAAGCCCTAAGTTAAATCTTCCATAGTTTAGGTGAAATACCGCATGATAAGTTACTCTCGCCAGTGCCAAGCCATTACATAATATTTTCATAGCTTTACCATAGAGGTTTTGTACGTTTGTTAACTTACATGTTTATACAAAACATTAAGTGAATTTCAAGATTAGATAGTAAACTGGTTATGGTTTTACAATAACCATAACCTTAAAAATGAATGATAGTGACCACTATTGATGGCCACTAAACTTCTACCGTTGGCGTCGTTTAAAAACCTAAGGTTATTACCCTGTTATTTAATGGGTTGTTTGAGAGTGTTAATGTTAAGGGTGAAGTCCGACGCTGAATAAAATCAGGTTGCTGTTACCTACGTCAAATTCACTGTCGCTGGCATCATCATTTAGTTCTAACTTGCGTGCAAAACTTTGACCCACTTCAAAACTTGCCCAAAACTTACCGGTTAAATTTTTACGTAAGCCAATTGTTGCTACCCAGCTTTTATAAGATAAGTTCACATTGTTATCGTCTTGATCGTTGTAACGCCAGTTACCCCCTTCAGGTGCCAGCTTCGAAAACAGGCTCCAGTCTTGGTTGAATCGATGTTCGGCCTTACTGGCTGGAAAGCCCAGTACATAATGTGTATCGGCCTGAGTGCTATAGGCGTAAGAAAACATGGGAATAGGTAAGTACTCACCAAATAAACGGTTAGCCCCTGCCCCAAAGATCCAGCTGTGGGGGCCACCCGCATTATACTTCCATAACATCAGCCCCATGAGTGAAAACGTTTCACTGTCAGTGGCTTCTAAATCACTGTGGATACTGGGGGTAACATTAATAATACGCGTCCATTTTTCATCGAGTTTTTTTATGTATAAAAGCGGCAGCTTAACCGAATAAAGTTCGGTGTCAGGTGGGGCTTGATTGCTGTCATTATCATCAAAACGAAAACCCATACGCTCAATGGAAAAGCCGGGTACAAATATATTGTCAAAAGCTTCAAATTTTCCAAAAGGAACTTTTAGCGACGTACGATCAAGGGCTATATCTACTGGGGAGTCTTCAATTGATGAAAACGCCATATGTTGGCTGCTGAACCCCATGGCAATATCGCTAGGCACAGTAAGTAATTCTTGGTTATTAAGGTCGGTTTGGGTTGTGGCATTGCTTGCAGGCTCGGCCAATATATTGTTGGACAAAGCCAGTAGTAATAATGTTAGCAGAGGCTTCATGGTTTTTCCTAATAGACATGTTTGTTGATTATAACATGTCTTTAGAAAATTCCGTTATTGGCATCCAATGGTAATTTAATGGGATTGAAGTGACACTTATTTGTTTGTGTATAGTTATTTTTAACAATAAAATTATCAGGCCCTAGTGGAGTGACTGTTTTTATTCTCTTGATAAAGATTAACCTGATCTATGATAAAGGCAGGTTGCAGCGAGCCAGTTTGGCTGATAACTAAGGCTTTTGACGTGCCCTGAGCCATTAATTTTCCGGCTAGGTAAAAATGGTGAGTGCAGTGAAAATATTTCTCATCAAAGTGAGTGACTTCCATATGTATGTCTACCTTGCTAAAGACTTTAATTGGGCGCAGGTAGGTCATGGTATGTTCGCTGACAATGGGTGACCATTTATTTTTTATCATGAGCCTTGCTAGACCCGAGCGCACAAAAAAATCTACTCGGGTTAAATCACATAAGGTTAAGTAACGGCCATTATTAACGTGCATATTAACATCTAGGTCATTGGGCATGATACGGATGCTAATGGCGGTTTTTAAATGTTGTGCGGTTATGATGCTTCTGCGCAGGGCATAAAGCACGACTAACAAAAGTCGCCAATATAAATTCATAGAATTCTCCCAATACTTAATAAATTAATGCTTGATATTCATTCGTACTTGAGCCGTGAATACCAGTTGATTATCTGTATCGGTTACTCGTACAGGAACAATGACATCACCTTGGGCTGTCCAATCTATCGCTTCCCCATCGGCTACTGCGGTTAGGTGACTTTTTGCTTTTTTCAAATATTTTACTTCCATCCCCGCTGGAATCCATCGGGCCCCTTTCGGAACAGACACATCCATCACTAATCCGGCACTTAATTCAGCCATATTGCACATGGCAATGGCGTGCACGGTTTTCATATGGTTTTGAACCGCTCGGCGCTTTTTCATGTGTACTTGGCACAGACCTGGTTTCAATTGGCTAATTTGCGGCTTAATACTTGAAAAATAAGGTGCAGCAAAGCACACCGCTTTGCTGAATATACGTTTTCCCAGGGGCAGTTTACTAAAGCGTTGGTACGTGGCCAGAGTATTCATAAAGACAACCTTGATGATAAAAATGAGTCGGTGACGGTGTTTCAGGTGAATTAAAGCACTAACTAGAATATAATTCTAGAATAAAGTTCTAGTTAGTGCTTTGAAGTGATGTGAAAGTCATAACCACAGGGCCATTTTCTTATTGCTCAGGTGTTGGCTCAAAGCGCTAACCACAGTGATTATGGTAAGCTTCGCGCCTACATTGCCAATGGCCCATGATTGGTCTTGATAAAGGATTTGTATTAAAAATGAATGAGGATGTAGCCCTAGAGGTGTCGTTATCCCCTAAACCCAGTTCGCGCAGCCTGCAAAAAAAGCAACAAATTTTGCAGCAAGCCTTGCTGTGTTTTTCTGAACATGGCGTGCAGGGCACCACCATCGACATGATACGAGAAGCCACTCAAACCAGTGTGGGCAGTTTGTATCATCATTTCGGAAACAAAGATGCCATTGCTGGCGCCTTATTTATAGAAGGGATGCGTGATTTTGCTGAGTTACTAAAGCAATACTTGGCGGGTTTAGATAATACAGTGTTAACAAAGACGCAAGCGTGTGCAGGGGTAAAAGCCTTGGTGTATGCCAATGTAGATTGGATAAGTAATCAACCAGATTGGGCGAATTACGTATTTCATCATCGCGCGGCCGTAAAAGGGCCGGGAAAGCTGCGTTTAGAAGGGGATCACGGCCACTTTTACCAGCATATTAATGACTGGTTTGCCCCATTTCTGGAAAAAGGGCTTATTCAAGAATTACCTTTGGAAGTGTTGGCCAGTGTAGTAACTGGGCCAGTACACACTTATGCCCGCCATTGGTTGGCGGGCCGATATAAGGTGTCGTTAGTGGAGCATAGAGAGGTGTTTGCCGAGGCTGCCTGGCAGTCTCTTAAGTGTCGTTAGGGCGTGGGTAACGCTAATACCCTAACGACTTTTGTACCTTATGATGGAAGTAAGTTGCACTCATTTAATTTTCGGCGCCTAAAGCCACCTAATCCAATTAACGCCAAGCCGCTTAATAGCCATATATTTAAACTGGCGGCACCTGATTCGGTGTCGGTGATAATCACCACATCATCAGGGTCAATAATTTTTAAGGTGATTTGTGTGTTTGTGGTGTCGTATTCGTCTATTGATTGTAGCTCTAACGTATAAGGGGAGTTTGCCACCATAGCCTGTGTTGTGCGGCCCACCACAAAATTATTTCCATCAAAGCTTAAGCCTTCCGGCAAGCCGCTAAGACTATAAGTGATTGCTTGATTGTCTATGTCGGTGGACTTGGCAAGGTCCCAACTTAGGCCGCTGTTAATCTTTACCGCTAAGCTGGTTAAGCCTTCATAAACTGGGGCGGAATAGCCTACCGTTAGGGTATAGGTACTTTGGCTGGTGTTTCCGCTGGTGTTAGCGGTGGCGTTAACGGTAACGGTAGTGTAAAAGTCGGTGACGCCGTCTCCTGTGTACTCAGGCGTACCTGATATGGTGTTGGTGGTGCTATCAAATACGAGCCCAGCGGGCAAATCTCCAACAATGGCATAGGTCAGGGTGTCATTCTCGGGCTGGGTGAAAAAGCCTGTGATGATTTGAGAATATTCATTTGTTGGGGAAAGTGTGGCGTTGGGTATTTCTTTGGCATCATTTTGTGCAAGGTTTCCAAATTCAACCGCGCCCATGTCTATGATGCCACGAGTAACACGGGCAGAACCGCGCTGATCAACGTCAGGTACTCCTTCAAGTGTGCTGTCGCCTATGTCAATGACTGGGCTGTTGTCCGCGGGGTAATGGGTTTGTCCTTTGCCACCGTTATTGGCTAATGGGCCTAATAAAGGGTCGGTGGCAGATACGATACTGTTGCCATCTGCCATATAAGCGGCGCATCCATCGTCGCTAGTCACTTCATTTATCAGTGAATAAGTTATATCAAACCCTGTTTGCGCATCCTCAATACAGGCTTGCCTAACTGTGCCTGTGTTGCCTGAAATGATGTCATGATTTAAGGATATAAGAGGAGTACTAGTGGCTTGAATAGCACCGGCGCCAGTGGTGGAAACATTTGCGATAATACTTGAATGGTTAATTTGAGAACCATCAATCACTGCGTCTTCAAAATATATTCCAGCTCCTTGGTTAGCAGTATTGGCGCTGATGGTGGTGTTTTCGATTGTTAAATTGAGAAGTTTTTCATTTACGTACAAAGCACCACCATTACCGGTAGCGTTATTGGTATTTAATGACGTTTGAGAAATGCTGGTTGTATAATCCTGTGTGGCATCAATATAAATAGCCGCGCCATTTTCAGTGGCGGTGTTATTAATTAAGTTGCTAGAGGTGACATTAAGTGTTCCGTCAGAATGAATATTTCCTACATAAATGGCACCCCCAGAGCGTTGGGCTGTGTTGCCTGTAAATAAAGAGTCGTCAATGGTCACGTTGGCTTGACGATCTAGGGCTATGGCACCACCGTAGGCTTGAGTCACTGCATTACTAATGAAATTATTTGTGATGTTGTTGGTAAACGTTGATTGGCTAATAGAGGCTGTTTTAGCCCCTCTTATTAAAATGGCGCCGCCAAATCCTGATGCTTGGTTACCGGTAAACGTGCCTTTACTAATGGTTAAGATGTTACCACTGTCATTTAAGTGATTCACAAAAGCAATGGCTGCACCGCCTGCGTCTGAATTGCCTGTGGTGTCTGTGCTGTTATCACTGGTTAATTTGATTTGGTTATTGGTAAAACTGGTATCGGTAATGGTTAAGTCAGCACTGGATACTCGAATCGCTCCACCCTGAAGGGGGGAGCGATTATTATCGAATATGCTATTGGTAATTATAATGGGAGAGCTACTGGAAATGGCTGCCCCTTTGCTATCACCAGTGGTGTAAAAACCTTTAAAGGTAACCTTATTAATGGTTAATTTAGCGTCACTGCCTGCACTTATGATGGCAGGGTCATTACTTATAATGGCCGATTCATTGAGATCAACTGGTTGACCCCCGTCTAAAATTAAACCGCTTAAGGATAATTGTGAGCCATTCTCCACGGTGAAGAAATTATTATTTGCAGTCGAATCTACCCCATTTGTTTCTAAGTCGGTTAACGTTAATTGATCAATTGTAGAAGCTGCAATATTGATAATTCTATTATCATTAACCGTATAGGGAGCACTTGTTAACTCTAGGGTTTGCGAACTAAAGCTACTATCGAAATTAATGGTGTATTCAGTACTTCCTGGGCACTCTGTACTGATTAGGGTCCAAACTTCTTGGAATGAATCTTCGAAATCATAAGGATCAACTAAACGGCTGTTAATGGTAAATTCGCTAGCACATTGAGTGTCTTCTTCTGGAATCGTGACGTTTGTAATGGTGATGGTAGCGCCATTGTCCCCAACTAATTCAAATATTTTATCTTCTTCCTGCGTTTCATAATTAGAATCTAAAGCGGCACCTTCTTCTTGTGTAAAAATAACTTGGTCTGCTTCAACCGTGCTTAAAGTCACTACATCGCCAGTGTTAATGGCGATGTTAATGCCATCATTAATTTTGTAAGGTGCTTCATCTAAAACGATGGTTTGTTCATTAAATAGTGAATCAAAAGTGATACTAAAATCACTAGCATCAGGGTCGTAATTATCACTGAGAGGATCATTACAATTTTCGTTTATATAGTTCCAAGCCTCATTGAATGAAGTTTGTCCGTCGTATTCATCATTGAGTAATGTATCGACTATAAATGGTGCATTACAGGGGATTAATTCAGTGGGAATTGTTACGCCCTGAGGTACAAGAGTTGATCCGTCTTTGATTGTAAAAAGGTTTTTAGTGGTATCGCTACTTTGAATATAAACCGTGCCAGCAGGATCTGAATTTGGGTCAGTTATTAGAGTGACAGTGCGATTATCATCAAGGCTAAAAGGAGCATTGGCTAGTAGGAGGGGATTGTCTTCGTCGTTATTAAAAACATTATGAAACTGGATAGTATAACTGGCATCAGTAGGGCAGGTATTGATGAAGTCCCAAGCTTCTTTAAAACTGGTTAAATCATCGGTGCTATCCTGGACATTAACACTGACAATAAAGTCATTAGAACAATCGTTAGGTTCAATAGCCAAGCCATATTGAGAAAATCCCAAAGCCATGGCCATTATCAAGGGCTTAATTGGTGAGGTAAATGTAGACATGATTTCCCTGGAGACATCTTTGGCAAGGTGTTTCCTTGCCTTATTTTTGTTTGGTTTTAAATAGGGCTTTTGCTACTGACTTAAGGGCCCGATTAAATGATGCCCTATAATACTGGGTTAGAGATTAATTTGTACTGCTAATAGGGTTTTCTTAAAAATGCCTGTATGTAGCGGTAACATGGTACCAACAGGAGTTTAAAAAGAAGGGGGCTATGTTTAATAAGTCGTTAGCGAAGAGATTCTTTAAAGAAAGACTTCATGTCCACACGGTGGGCGCTTTTATCAAAAAGATCTTTCATTTCTTTGGCTTGTGGCGTGTCTTTAAAGCAAAGATACAGGTATTTATCTTCAAGAATTTTTTCATTAAATTCTATTTCGGTTTTCATATCTTGCAGCTCAGGGGTGTTATTGAGCAGGTACTCAAGTACATATTTATCAATGACGACCAGTGGAATACGATTGGCGGCCAGTTTTTTTAGGTTTACTAAATCGCTGGTGGATACATCGCCCTTTATGCTGCCATCTTTTATTCTCTGATCAAATTCTTGTGTGTTTACATAGTCCTGAACAATGCCGACACGAGAAAGCTGGGCGATATCCTCAAGGGTATCCCATTTCACCGGTTTGCTTTTAAGCTGGGCAAAGCCCAATGGACCGGAGCCCACAGATTCAGAGAAGTGGCATACTTTATCCAGTTCTTTTGAATAGTATTCAGGTAAGTAACCTAGATATTTGGTGTTTTTATCCAAGCCTAATTTAACGGCACGGCTCCAAGGGTAAAAATCTACTACTAAATGATACCCCATGGCTTTAAAAATGGCTTGAGTGGCGGCAACTGTCACACCTTGCTGAGGCAGGCTTTCTCCTGAATAGGGGGGCCATACGAGGGATGTCATATAGACGGTATTACTTTGCCCATGAGCCAGTGGCATCAGACTTAACCACATTGCGCCTAGCATTAGCAGATATTTAGGGAGTAATTTATTAATAGGGCGCTCTCATTATTGAAATGGCGTAAAACTACCAGTTAACTATTTTAAGTGTAGTGGATGTTCTTAATTTTTAAATACTATCTGTAAGGGGTTTAAATAAGAGAATGCTAAGTCAGGATAGAGTTACACGAGGTGGCGTACATGTACACCTTTGTATTCTTGCTCCATTACGCTTTCAAAGCGTCTATCACCAGGGGAGCCACGTTTACCCAAGCGTCTATTGGCATTAGAAATAGGCTTGGTTTGATTAAATTTTACACAGTTTACGGCGTTATTGGTATTAGCATGCAGGTAGTGATCTGCCTCTATGTGCTTCATTAACAAGTCATAGGCTTGGCAAATTTCATGAAATCTTTGCCCGCTTGCAGGGTCTCTATCAGGATGAAACACCATGGCCAAACGGCGGAAAGCATTTTTTATGGCTTCCTTATCTGCTCCGTTATCTAAGCCCAGTAATGAGTAGTGTTTGTGCATGTTTTTTATTTATTGTTGTTATTTTTCAATTCAGCTTTAAGTTATTAAGAGCTGTTCCAATAGACGTAGGAATCATAACAGAACAAATAGAGAGCTCAATTTTTATAAAGCGTTTTTATGATCTCCTTGGCATTTAACGGTTAATAAAATAAAGAATTAAAACTTGTTCATTGTGCAATGACGTTTTCGCTCAATCATTAAGGCTAATCACACAGACTTTGTAGTGCAGATTCACTTTTCACCCCACTGCATATCTTCAAGTTCTTCAATATCATTAATATCTGACTTCAATACTTCTTCTAATTCTTTTCTATTCTTTTGCGACATGGAAACATAATCCTTGGTGTCACCTTCTAATTTAATAATATCTCGTACATGGCGTTCATCTAACTTTCTAAAGTTTCGAATAGCGCGATGAGCGTCATAGGCATGTAACCCTAAGCTGGTCATTACTTGCTCACTTAAATTTAGCGCGGAATGAAACGTCTCTCTTACAAATACGTCAACACCTGCCTTATGAAATTCATGGGCTTGAATACGACCAGACGCCCGTGCAAATAGCTTTAAATGTGGGTAGTGAACTTTACAAATGCGCACAATTTCTAATGCTTTTTCATGGTCGTCAATAGCCACCACCAGCAGCTTAGCCGTGTCGGCTCCTGCTGCGTGCAATAGCTCTTGGCGGGAGGCATCGCCATAAAAAACTTTATGACCAAATTTTCGCAGGTATTCTATTTGCGCCGCATTGTGTTCCAGTACCGTGGTTGAGAAACCATTAAGCGTTAAAGAGCGATCGACAATTTGCCCAAACCGACCAAACCCTGCAATGATCACCTGAGTGACGCCATCATCTATGGTATCGGGTAGCTGGTCGTTATCTTGCTGGGAGACAAACATAGGCTGCACCCAACGCTCATTTATGATCATCAAGAGTGGCGTGAACGCCATGGACAATGCTACTACCACCACCAATGGAGCGGTAACGTGCTCTGGTAATATGTGGTGTTGGCTAGTAAAAGAAAATAATACAAAGCAAAACTCCCCCCCTTGCGCTAATGCAAAAGTGAACGTCCATTGCTGGCTGGTTTGTAATTTAAACAATTTGGCTAAGGCAATAAGCACGGTAAATTTGACCAAAATAAGCGCTAACACCAAGCCCAAAATAACTAAGGGTTCTTGCATGAGTAGATCGAAATTAATACTGGCCCCCACCGAGATAAAAAATAACCCCAGTAGTAACCCTTTAAAGGGTTCTATTTCTGCTTCTAGTTCATGACGGTATTCGTTATCAGCCAGTACCACGCCCGCTATAAAGGTGCCAAGAGCAGCAGACAACCCCACTAAATCCATTAATAATGCGATGCCAATGACCAGCAGTAATGCGGTGGCGGTAAATATTTCACGAAGTTTTGTGCTGGCAATAATTCGAAACAAAGGCCTTAACAATAAGCGCCCCCCGATAATAATGGCGCTAATGGCGCATAACACCACTAAACCATGTTGCCAGCCGCTTAACCCTATTGAACTGGCGACGTCAGAAGAGGGTGTCATGGCTAAAAGGGGTAAAAGCGCCAACATAGGAATGACGGCAATATCTTGAAACAACAACACAGCAAAGGCATTTTGCCCTGCCTCTGTATTCATGAGGCCTTTTTCATTCATGGACTGCAAAACAATGGCAGTGGAAGACAGGGCTAATATTAATCCCACTGCTAATGAGGTTTGCCAAGCAAAGCCTAACAACAGACCAATGGCACTGAAGAGCACGGTAGTGAGTACGACCTGTAGCCCTCCTAACCCTAAAATAGGTAAGCGCATTTGCCACAATAAAGCTGGACGCAGTTCTAGACCCACCAAAAAAAGCATCATCACTACGCCAAATTCGGCAAAATGCATAATGCCTTCTACGTTGTGACCCACCAGTCCCAATGCGTAAGGGCCGATAATCGTACCGGCCAATAGGTAACCCAATACTGAGCCAAGACCTAATCGCTTTGCGATGGGAACCGATACCACTGCCGCTAATAAAAAAATAAACGCTTGGTACATTAACCCGCCTTTTACCTGAAAACTTTACAGTTGAACGTAAAGGTTATTTAAGAGTGTTTTGTATTGCTGAGCTTGCTGCTGAATGCCAGCATCATTTAATTGACGAGCTTGATGGCTAATAAAGGGTGGCAAGAAAGTCATGGCGCAGTAATGAGCCGTTTGTTTAAACGGCAATAGGAATTGATCTAATTCATGGCCATGACTGCCATCACTTTTATAAGCGCTTTGATCCGCTCCAGTGGAAATGGCCGATAACCAGCGCTTACCGGTTAGCTGATCACCTCCTTTTCCATAGGCGTAACCATTGTGCAGGACTAAATCGAGCCACTCTTTCATTAATGATGGGCAGCTATACCAGTAAATAGGGTGTTGAAAAACCACCACATCGGCTTTATCTAATAATGCCTGCTCGTGCGCCACGTCAATATCAAAGTCTGGGTAGTGCTGGTACAAGTCGTGAACCGTGACAAAATCCAATGTTCTGGCAGCAAAAGCCAATTGTTTATTCAAACGAGACTTTTGTGGGTTTGGATGGGCGTAGATGATGAGTATCTTGGTCATATATTGCGGTCTATTAATAGAATAGAGGTTTTAACATAGCAGCGCGGCAAAGTCAGAAATTATTGATTGATAAAGCCATGCTTCGTTTACTATTCATTAAGCTTAGACGTTTCCGGTACATTATTTAAACAATTAATATTCTGAATTAGGTGATTTTAATTGGCGTATGAATCCGTATACTAAGCGCCGTTTTTTTAGTCAACAGAGTTTCGTTATGGCCAATGCCTTTGCACAACGTTTTATGCTAATTGTCGATCAATTGGCCAAGGGCAATAAAAAGCAATTTGCGCAACTAACCGGTAAATCTGCTTCCCACATTTATAAAATTTGTCGCGGCATGAGCCGTCCTTCCATGGGATATTTACAAGACTTATACGCTGAATTTCAAATTGATCTTAATTGGTTGTTAACCGGTGAACGCAGCGACCATGCAACGCCTACCGGGCGAATTGAAAATAAAGACCTTGTTATGACCCCCATGTTTGATGTGCAAGCCAGTGCTGGTCTTGGTCAAGAAGTAATCACGGAAGACGTCAGTGACTATTTTGCATTTAATAAAAAATGGTTATCTAGTCAATTAAGGGTGTCAGGGGATAATTTAGCATTGGTGTGTGTCAGTGGTGACAGCATGTTGCCAACGCTCAATAATGGTGATGACGTGCTGGTGGATATGTCACAAAAAATGGTCCACAAAGAAGGGGTGTATTTACTGCATACGCCTCAAGGGCTGGTCACTAAAAGGTTAAAGCAGCATGCCGATGGCTTATTAAATGTGATCAGTGATAATTCTGATTTTGAATCATGGGATATTTACCCAAAGGATTTAGAACACAATACAATAATAGGGAAAGTGGTGTGGTGCGCACGGTCTATTTAATAGCAACGTGTACAATAAATCGGCTTAATTAAAATACATAATTAAGCTGTTTTAAATACTTGTGATATACCTGCTCGTATTCACCGCTATTTTTAATTACTTTTAAAGCTTTGTTAAATTCCTTGCATACTTTCTTGTCTCGAAACCCCATGCGTGAATAAATGGCTGGAAAAATATCATGATAAGAGAAGTCTTGTGGTGTTAAGGTAATATTTCTTTCAGCTTTAATACTGTTTAAAAAAATAAACATGTCACCGACACTAACATCGGCTTGACGTGTATAGAGTGCTTTGGCTTGCAAGTGAGGCCTTGCCACTTCCCGATACAAGTCAGCTTTAATCACGGAAGTGAACTGCTTGCCAAAAAAATCCTTAGCTCCTTGAAAGGTGATGATATTTTTTCCTTTTAAATCCTTAATGGTTTTTATGGTTAAGTTGTCTTTTTTGTTGCTTATGGCTATGTCTCGAAATCGGAAAACTGGGTCTGTTCGGCAGGCATCTAATTCCACACTATCAAATAAGTTTGACACTCCATCTAGTTTTCCTTCGGAAAAATCAGCCCACAAACGATTATTCGAGCGCCCCCATGCATATTGGGGATGGTAATGGGGGATTTTAGAAAAAACTTTATTAATAATGTCAGTAAAAATTCCCGATTCATTATGTTCAATATAGTAGGGTTCAAAATTGCCCATGGAAATACTAATTTCTTTTGCATGAGCACAACTGAAGAAGCCATAAAAATGAAAAAAGAGGAATAGTACTTTCAATACCTTCATAATTTTCTTTTCAATTTTATACGCCCTTGAAAGGAGGGGGATTTAGTTTCATTGTATTAAATGCTAAGTATTATATGAGGCGGTGAGCGCTTTTAAATGAGACACTAGCTTTTCTTGCTCAACGCTGGCTTCTGAGATGTCATTAGAACTAGAGGCCGTTGATTTACTCATTTCATCTATTTTAACGACGCTTTCATTAATTTGATTATTCACCATGACATATTCTTCGCTAGCGGCGGCTATTTGGTGGTTCATATCGCGAATAGTCGCAATGGCAATACCAATATTTACTAGGGCTTTTTCTACGGATTTAACAACCCCCACACTGTCCTGTACCATTGATTTAGTAATTTCCACTTCGTTATAGGCATCTTCAGAATCTTGTTGGAAAATAGAAATAATTTGTTCAATTTCAACGGCTGATTCTTGAGTGCGCTGGGCAAGGCCTCTTACTTCGTCTGCGACTACCGCAAACCCTCTGCCATACTCTCCGGCTCTAGCGGCTTCAATGGCGGCGTTTAAAGCCAATAAATTGGTTTGCGATGCGATGCTCATAATAACATCCAGGATGTTAGATATATTTTCGCTACTGCTTTTCAGTTTTGCCAGTATGTTGCCAATTTTGCTTACTTCTACATCCAGTTCTTCTATAGATTTCACCGCATTGTTAACCAAACTGTTGCCTTCATCGGCCTGGCTATCCACTTGGCCTACGGCATCTGCTGCGCGCACGGTACTGTTTGCCACTTCACTGGCGGTACTGGCCATTTCTTGAATGGCGGTGGCCAGATGAGTGGTTTCCCCTTGCTGAACGTGAAGGTTGGTGGCACTTTGATTTGAAGTGGTTGCGGTTTGTTGAGCAACGGTAGCCAGTTGAATACTGGAACTGCTAATTTCTTTTACGATACTTGAAAATGAATTGAGCAATTCATTAATATTATTAGCGATATCCCCCAATTCATCTTTACTTTGGGAGCGAATTCTAATGCTGAGATTTTTTTCATTAATCACTTTGGTAATGCTGTCACTAATATGCTTAACCTGTTGTTGAATACCGGTGACGATAAGCAAACCCAGTAAAAGCGCAATAGATGCCACTATGGCAATGATGACCAATTGTCGGTTTCTTGCTTGGCTTATTTTATTAACTCGAATGGTTAATAATGTTTCTAATTCAGGGCGTGTTTTTTCTAACAATTGAATTGCCGATTGTATGGCTTGGCTTCCGCTATTAAATGCCTGGCTGGCTTCGATTTCTATAGTTCCAGCTAATTCAATGTCGTTTTTAATTAGTGATAAAAACGTATTGATATTATTTTTCAGTGCAGTCTCATAATCTAATAAACCATTGGCTAATTGATTATTTGGGGTGTTTTCAAGTGCAGTTTTTAAACTGGATTGTGTGCGAGTAAATATCCGAGAAATATCATTGTAGTAAATGTTTAGGTCAATTATATTTTTTTGAGACATTTCCTTTGTAGCCACGATGGCACTGGCGCCACCGCGCGCTTTACCCATGGCTTCAATGAGTTCTGGTATGGCAATAATGGTTAAATCCATTAGGTAATAACTGTCTAGGTCTGGGTCTAATATTAAGTTAGATTGGTCGGCCACATGAACAATTAACGCGAGTATTTTTTGAATCAATGCACTGTGGGAGTTGAACGATTCCTGAAGTGATAAATTAGCGTTATCTTTAATGGATCGCCAGTCTCTTTCAATAGAAGCAATTATTGACTGCGTGCCAAATTGTTTTGGTAGTGCGGTTACGCTGTTAAGTTGCTCTGTGATTTGCTCTTTTAATTTTGCTATTTCTCCTTTAAAGCTGGTATCGCCATTAATGTAGACCGCCATCAACCCCCTATGTTTGGCCATGCTTATTTGTAATGGGTAAATATGTGTTAAGTATTGATTGCCTTTAATTTCCTTTTGGGCAAAATCAATTTGATGATTCTCTGACTTGATAAAGAAGAGCAATAAGATAAGCATGGGAATAATCAGCAATATGACTAATAAGCTTATTTTAAAGGCTGTGGAGCGATCATTGATAATCCTTGGTGCTGTTAGCATATACATTCCTAGGCTGTAACCGTGATATAAGGATGCCTTAGGCCCTTTTCCCTAATGATTATGTTCAGTGTAGAGGGCAAAAATGTGTTGCGCAAAAATGGAGCACTTTTCTTTTCATTTTCTTTATACCGTTATCTTATTGGGTGAGCTAGGTTGTACACGGAGCTGGGCAAATGAGGTGCTGATAGGGGGAGTTTTATGGGGGGAGTTTTATGGGGGGGAATAAACTAATTTTTATAGTAATCAAAGCTTCTTAGATACTTATCGTATATTGCTTCATACTCGCCACTATTTCTAATGATTTTGAACGCTTGATTAAACCTTTCGCATAATACCTTATCATGAAACCCCATACGTGAATAAATCGGGGGGAATAGGTCATGAAATACAAAGTCACTGGCTTTAGCGTTAATTTTTTTCATGCTTTTAATACTGTGTAAAAAGGTGAACATATCGCCAATGCTTAAATCGGCATTGTCGGTATACAGTACTTTGGCTTGCCAGTTTTGCTCGGCTATTTCTTGGTAATTTTCGGGCTTAACCGTATTCGCAAATTCGTCTCCTAAGAAACCCTTTGCCCCTTGAAAGGTGACGATTCGTTTACCTGCCAAGTCGGATACTCGGCGGATGGTGAACTGAGAACTGGCTTTCGATATCACCACATCCCTGAAGCGAAAAAATCTATCTGAGCGGCATGCCGTTAACTTTACGGAATCAATAAGGTTGGAAACAGCGTCTATCTTATTTTTCTCAAAATCATGCCAAGCTCGGTGATTCGAATAACCAAACAAATATCGAGGCTTATAATCAGGCATTTTGCTAAAGACAGCATTGATAAGCTCGGTAAATATTCCGCTTTTAGTGTTCTCAATAAAGTATGGTTCAAAGTTTCCCATGGCAATACGAATGGTTTTAACGCTTTGGGCATCGTTTGCCCATGTGTACTGAGCGCTTAATAATAAAAGCAGTAATAGCGGTGTTAATAATTTTCTAATGGACCCAAACATGTTCGCTTAAAATTCAAATTAGATTGTATTTGAGTGTAGTCTAAGATTGATGGCTCAGCTGTTGCTCGTATATGGAATGGCGTGATTACTCTTGGTTTTGGTTGTAGATCGCCACATAATGAGCAAGCTGCTCTGACGAACTATTCTGTGGGTTCATTTGGTCGGCCACGCTTAACGCTAATTCCAGTTGATCCATATTTGTCTTTTCATTATCGCTTAATAATAGCCCTTGCTCAGATTGTTGAAACTCATTCAGCTGAGCCATGATGGTTTTAATGTCGCTGTTTGTGGCAGCGCTATTAATGCCGAACCCATCTATGACGGTTTTAGCCTTTGATAGAGTCTCTATTAGGCTACTTTGTGGGTCTTGTTGAGAAATTTTGTCACTCATTTCATCAATAAACGCTGAAATTTCACTTAATGGATCTGCTGTTTGATTCCTTTCACTGACAGATGTGTCTAGCTTTTCAGCTTCCTCAGGGCTAATTAGCCCATATTCACTAAGCCTTTGAATGAATTCTGGGGTAATCGTGACGGTTTTGGAGCCCCCAGGAAAAAACTCCTCATTTAACTTTTGTACTTTACTGGCGCGACTGGATACCTCCACTCGGTCACTGCTGGTGTGGGGAGTTTTTTCACTATCGCTTACGGCACTGCTCTGTGATGCTGTGGACGAGGCAGTGGTAGATGAATAGTCATTTTGGTTGGATGTACTGGTAATCGTTGTCATGACTGGGCCTACAGAAGAAGGGTTTATGACAATGTTAAACGCAAAACTTAGGCCAGATATATGTAAGTCGTAAAGATGATTCAATATGACGAACTATTTTTCATGGCAACTTTCTGATCAAAGTCACCATAATGATTAATGTAAATAATGCTCCTAATCAGTTTGAATTTTTACCTTGTGCCAGATAATCAGTGACACACTGACCCATATAAATTTGTTTAAAAAGAAAGCGTTTGTCCTCCTTAAAATAGCCACAAAATTATGTGCGCAAGGCTAATAAAGTAGTCGTCTGCCGTATAACTTTTAAAAGAAATACGGCAGAACGAATCCTAAAAAACGCCCTTTTTAACGGGTTAAGTGTTAATTAAAGAATGCACAAGAATGCTGCCGCCATAACCCAATGCTATGGCCCAGCTCCATTTCATGTGTGAAAAGAACGTATAATGACCTTGGCTTTGCCCCATTAAGGCCACACCCGCAGCTGACCCGACTGATAATAAACTGCCACCTACGCCTGCCGTCAGTGTGACTAATAGCCATTGGTAACTGTCCATATCAGGTTGCATACTTAACACAGCAAACATAACCGGAATGTTATCTACCAAGGCTGATAACACACCCACAATAATATTAGCCTGTGTGGCGCCTAAGCCTTCATATAAAAAGTGTGATGCTTGGGCTAGGTAACCTATGGTGCCTAAACCCCCTACGCAAAATACCACCCCAAAGAAAAATAGCAGTGTGTCCCACTCGGCCTTGGCTACTTTATTAAAAATATTAAATTCACTAAAGCCGTGATTACGCTGACTGATTTTTATGTAATAGGAATAAATCATTAAGTATGAAAGGCCCAGCATCATGCCCATGAAAGGGGGGAGGTGTAAGAAGTGCTCAAGGCAGACAGCCGTAACGATGGTACACAAAAACAACAAACAAATAACAATGGCTCCAGGGCGCAGTTGCACAGATTCATTTATTGCTTTGGGAACATCATTAGAAATGGTAAAGCTCATGATGGTGGCGGGTATTAAAAAGTTAACCACCGCAGGAATAAACAGCGCAAAGAAGTCGAAAAATTCTAAGTGTTTAGATTGCCACACCATCAAGGTGGTGATATCGCCAAAAGGACTAAATGCCCCACCAGCATTAGAGGCCACAACAATATTAACAAAGGCAACACTCACAAATGCGGGTTTATCTATGCCTACGGCTAATACTACAGCACCCATTAATAAAGCAGTTGTGAGGTTATCGGCAATAGGAGAGATGAAAAAAGCCATTATGCCGGTAATCCAAAAGAGCTTTTTATAACTGAAGTTTTTAGAAATCAACCACGCCCGTAATGCTTCAAATACATTACGCTCGGTCATGGCGTTCACATAGGTCATGGCGGTTAATAAAAACAAAAATAACGAAGCGTATTCCATTAAATTGTGGTTAACGGCTTGGTCTATTATATGTTGGCCGTTATCTATGGATTGCGCCATGCTGGCCACTAAAATCCAAATAAGACCCGCTGCCAATAATACCGGTTTAGATTTTCTTAAATGAATGAACTCTTCCGCCACCACAAAACAATAAGCAAGCACAAATAACACAGCCGCCAAAATGGCCAATGGTGCATCAGTAACATTTAGTAATTCAGGAGGAGCGCTTCCTTGTGATGCTTGAACAGGTAAAGTAAATAAGGCGAGTAATGCCACTAATATTAGTGGGGTAGGATGTTTCAAGGTACTTCTCCACAAGGGCTCTGGCTTAATTGTTATTGAGGCCAAAAATCGCAAGCTTACGCTTTAGTTTTAGTGCTCGTATTGGTTTGGATCAATTCTTATGGCGTTACCTGACAATTACCTAAATATTGATCTGTGGGCTTGTTAATTTTTGCTGGTTGCTGAACACTGCCGAGTATTCACCATAGAGATTTTGGAGAGATCTTACATGACGACTTCTACCCCCTGGTATGAACCGTTTGATAACGAAATAAAGCACATTTCAGTCTTACTAAAAACCCAGCTGTGGTTACAAATTGTGCTAGCACTTATATTAGGCATCACTTGCGGGTTGCTTATTTCTCCAACAGGGGGCGGTTTGGCCCAGCCGGAAACGGCCGTGGTGATTGCTCAGTGGGTCAAATTACCCGGCACGATATTTCTTTCGTTAATACAAATGGTGGTGATCCCCTTGGTGGTCAGCTCAATTATGTTAGGCATCGCCACCGCAGGGGACCCGGAATACTTAAAAAAAATAGGCCTAAGAATCTTCCCTTATTTTGTGATTACCACCTCGGTGGCGGTCACCATAGGCGCGGGCTTAGCGTTATGGATTGAACCTGGTCAATATATAGACAGTAAGTTAATTACCGGCATGGCCCAAGCAGTTCCTGTTAGCGATGTGTTGCAGCAGTCGGTGCCCGATAAACTTGCTGGTCTTATTCCCACCAACATGACACAAGCCACGCTTGAGAAAAGCATGTTACAGCTGGTGATTTACTCCATGATCATGGGGGTAGCATTGGTGGCGCTGCCATCTAAAAAATCTAAAGTCATTTTACAGGTGTTAGACAGTATTCAGTCTATCGCCATGAAAGTGGTGAGTTGGGCCATGTTATTAGCCCCTTACGCGGTGTTTGGTTTGTTATGTGAAATCACTATTAAAATTGGTGTGGACGCTTTGCTTGGCATGTCCATTTACGTATTAACCGTGGTACTGGGTTTGGCTGTATTGTGGGTCTTTTATTTGCTTATTGTACGGGTATTGGCGTCTCGCTCGGTATGGGAATTTTCAAAGAAAGTACGCTCGGTGCAATTGCTGGCATTTTCCACTTCTAGTTCGGCAGCGGTTATGCCGTTATCGTTAAAAACTTCTGAAGAAGAATTAAACGTAAAACCCGCCGTGGGCCAGTTTGTGATTCCCTTGGGGGCCACTATTAATATGGATGGCACCGCGTTATATCAAACCATCGCGGCCATATTTTTAGTGCAAGCCTTTGGAGTAGACATTAGCACCAGCGGGTTATTGTTGCTTATGCTCACTACCATCGGCGCTTCCATTGGTGCCCCCAGTACGCCGGGTGTGGGCATTGTTATTTTAGCCACCTTGTTGTCTTCGGTGGGGGTGCCGGCGGCAGGCATTGGTTTGATTTTAGGGGTGGATAGAATTTTAGATATGTGCCGTACCACATTAAATGTTACCGGAGACTTAACCGCTTGTTGTGTCATGGATAAATGGTTGCCTGCCACCGCCAAATCTAAACCTGTGGATTATTGGCAAAGTTAATAAAAATATCTAAAGGAATAATCGGAAAGCCCTCACGCTGATTAATTCAGCATGAGGGCTTTTATGCATTTAGGCCCCTGTTAGGTGTTTGTCTAGCATGTCGATAAAAGTCTGTGGCTCTGGGCGCACGCGATAATTGTCGGTTAAATCGGCAAAAATCACTTGGCCTTTTTCATCGGTTAAAATAGCGGTGGGCATGACGGTATCGCTTTTATAGCCCATCATGCCCATGGGGGTGCCATTCTCATGAACCAAGCCCAGTTGCTGCGCTGCTTGTAATTTTTTATCCACCATGAACTCCATGGGGGCATCAAATTTTTGTGCTAATTTTTGGCTTTGCTTTTCACTTTGTGGACTCACCAAAAACACTTTTACACCGCGCTTGTTTAACTCTTGATAACTGGCAGCGATTTCTTTTATTTGCGCCATGCACAGTGGGCACCAGTTTCCTCTGAAAAATAATAAAAGAGCCGGTTGTTGGCGCAGTGTACTGGAGGAAACGGCGGCGCCATTGTCTGAAGAGTAAAGTGTAAAATCAGGAAGTGTTTGTCCCACTTTTATTTTAGCGCCACTGCGATCAATGCGGCTATACCAAAATACATACAATAAAGTGCCAACAGCACCAATGAGCGTTGCATACACCACGGGCATGATTCCTTGGCTAGGCAAAATCAGCGTAAGCGCAAAGCCTAAAAATCCCAATATAAAAAATAAGGGTAAATTATTTGAGGTACGAGCCAAGTCTTTTATAAGCAGTACACGACTGAAAAATACCGCTGCTGGTAGTGTGGCGATAAAGGCACCCAGCCATGCATTACTAAAACCGGTAACAAATAATTCCACTGCGCTGTGCAGGCACGCCATAATGGCTCCCATGGAATACAGGGAGATAAAAGCAGACTTAATACGGTTCATACAAGATTTCCTTTTTTATTTTAATTAACTATCTGATTTAATTAGCTGTAAAGCCGTTTCAATGACACCGGTTAGTTCCTTAAGGGCTGTGCCGTGGCGAAGCGATACCATTAAACCTTTTTTGGTGTTCATATAAAATTTAGCCAAAGCCTTAGGGTTATGCTTAAGATCCAATTGACCATTTTTCTGAGCATTTTTAAAATAAATTGCCAGCGATTGCTCGGCCAACTTTAAATATACGATGGCGCGGTTGACTAACGCCGGTTCGCTGTCTGGCAGCTCTACCACGGTATTCACCAACAAGCAGCCTTTTCCTGGCACTCGGGCCAGTTTGTCGGTGTGGTAGCACTGAAAAAATAAACGCAAAAAATCCTCAGGGCCATGTTGATTGGCTAAATCCTTATACAGCACCGCCGATTCTGCGGCGATATGATCCATGACCTTTAAGTACATGGCTTCTTTATTGCCAAACCCATGATAAAGACTACTGCGACTTAAGTTTGTGGCTTCCAATAATTGCTCTATAGAGGTGCCACGGTAACCCTGGGTGTTGAATAGGTCGCTGGCGGCATTTAGTACTTTGGGTTGATTGTATTTTTGTGGCCTAGCCATGTGGTCCCCCAGTTTTTGAATACAAGCATGCTAGGGTACTTTGTTTTGGAATACAAAGTCCAAAACTCATAATTAATAAAGTGATTAGTGGACAAACTTAGCTTGAACAGTGTGAACCTTGAATCAGCAAGAGGCTAAGTGAGTAAAAGTTGTAAGTGCATTATTTTTATATAAAATCCACCTGTGTAATAGTACCTAGCTTGAATGAAAACCAATAACAGCAGGAAAAGAAAATGATCATAAGCGGTGAATGTTTTTGCGGTGATGTCTCTTATGAAATAACCGGTAAATTGCGCGATGCTCGCTCTTGCCATTGCTCTCGTTGTCGTAAAGCGTTTAGTTCTCAAGCCTCGGCCTATGCTTTGGTTGAGTCACAAGACTTTAAATGGTTATCAGGAAAAGAGTTGCTAACGGCTTATGTGGGAGAGCATGGCTTTGGATTTCAATTTTGTAAAAAATGTGGCTCTACCTTATGTGGTATTTTTAAAGACACCGTGCATGGTGTAACACTGGGCTGTATTAATGGGGATGCGCAGGTCGAAATAGGCCGTCATATTTATGTGGGGTCAAAGGCAAGTTGGGAAGTGATACCAGAAGGGGTAATAGCCTATGACGAAAATGTACCTGTTGCGTAAAAATGGATGAGTGAGGCCCATTAAATTTAAGTAAAATAAGACGCTCACTCAATTCACTCATCACCCTTTAATAAACTATTAAAGGGTGAAAAATTTATATGGCAATCATGGCTTCAATTTCGATATTTATATCAGTTGAAAACAGAGCCTCTACTTTTATAAGTGAACTGGCTGGTAAATGATCCTGATAAATACCAAACAAGGTACTGCGCAGTAATTCAATGATACTCAAGTCACTGACAAACACAGTCACCTTTATAAGGTTGTTTAGAGATGTGTTGTGCGCTAAGCAAATAGTTTGTAAGTGTGAAAATATATGCCGAGTTTGCACATCAATGGGTTCCCCCTGAGCTTGGCTGCCAAAAGCGGTTAAGCCTGAAGTATAAATGATGCCATTGTGCACAACTGCCTGAGAGTATGGCCCAAGCGATTCGCCTAGTTCGTTGTAATTATGTCTATGTACTTTCATGCTTGAATCCTTAGTGGCGTGAATCCACTTTGCGTACAAAGTAGCTGGCTAATTTGTGGATTTCTGGGCTTGTGAACAACGCAATCAGTGCGGCAGCAGGCCAAGCCAGAACAAACGCATGAAACCATTGCTGGTAAAAGTGAATAGAGTATCCAAGGTTAATCCAAGTGACCCAAGCGGTCATTAATGTGGAAAGCAGCAGTGACATAAGCCCTGAAAAAATGATGCGGTGTTTCATGCGACTTGTTCCAATCTCTCTATATACACAACTTCGGTTAAAGACTGTGCAAAATAGGTCTGGGTATGGGGGGAATCGTAGTGAGCTTGCAGCGCGGCTTCGTTTGTCCATTCTTCCCATAAGGTAAACTTATTGGGCTCGTCTTGATGCTGTAATACTTCAAAGCGAATACAGCCCGGCTCTTGAATAGTTTTGCTGTGTAATAAGCCAATGGCTTTTATTACTTCTGCGCTATTGTGTCCTTCAGTGGTTACTAAACCTGCGCTGATCCATAATTTTTTCATAATGCTCTTACCCTTTGCTAAATAGTTATGAAAGAAAAATAAGCATAGACACTTGCAATATCGAAATATAGACTCTTAAATTGAATCTATAATTGCATATATGAAATCATGTTTGATGATATCGCCTTATTTGTACACATCGTGCAAGAGCAGGGTTTAGCTGGCGCGGCTAAAAAAATGGATGTACCTGCGGCTACCGTGACTCGTCGTTTAAAGCGTTTAGAGGTCACCATGGGTAGCCAATTAATTCACCGCTCAGCACGACAGTTCTCTTTAACCCCAGAGGGAGAAAGTTGTTATCAGGCCTACGCAGATCTGGTGGAGCAGTTTGAACTAACAGCCCAACAATTAAGTAAAGAGCTTCATGCGTTAAGCGGCCCACTAAAAGTTTTGGCCCCCACTAATATATCTATTGGTATATTACAGCCCATGTGGTCGGGTTTTATTAAACAATATCCACAGATAACACTTGAATTAAAATTAAGTAACCAGCTTGAAAATATGCTGCCAAGTGGTGCTGATTTAGCGCTACGTATTGGCCCACAAGCATCGTCTTTACTTTACCAAAAACGCTTAGGATCTTTAAAGACAGTGTTAGTGGCCACCCCCGAATACCTTAAAACTCACGGTTCACCGCAAAGTCTTGATGAGTTAAGCACTCATCGCTTAATAGGAGCCAGTACTCTTTCTACTTGGCATATGAGCCATATGGGCTCTCAAAAAACTCAAGAAATTCACCCGCGATTTTCAACGTTAGTGAATGATATAAAAATGGCCACGCAGCTAGTATGTGATCACATGGGAATCTCATTGTTGCCCAGTAGCGAAGTGATGAAACTGATCGAAACAGGGGAATTGATTCAGCTATTAAAGTCCTGGCAAGGGCCAAATCGAGAACTGTATACCGTATGGCCCACAGGAAAATTATTAAATGCCAAGGCTAAATGCTTGCGTGATTACATGCATGAATACGTGGCGCGCCATGATTTATTTGAATAAAGTAACCATGAAATGTTGGTAAGTTTTTCAACAATAGTGACTCGCAATTTATAATTGTACAAATTTAAAAATTGGTTTTTAAATTATCAGTGAAAGGAATATATAATGGACGATATTCAATACCCCATTAAAGGTGCTTGCCAATGTGGCAGTGTCACTTATGAATTATTAGAGCCGCCTATTATGGTGGCCGCTTGCCATTGTAGAGAATGCCAAAAACTCTCTACTAGCGCCTTTAGCATTACCGCCATAGTAAAATCCACAAGCGTTAAATTTAATGGGGAGATGGCGCAATGGAGTCGCCCAGCCGACAGTGGCAATATTAGCGCGGCTAAATTCTGCCCAACCTGTGGCAATCGTTTGTATCATTACGACCCTAAAGATCCAAAAATATTAAAACTAAAACCCAGCTCCCTTTGTGATACGCGAATCATTAATCCTACTGTGCATATTTGGGTTAGTGAAAAGCAAGATTGGTATCAAATACCCAAAGGGGTTAAAACCTGTGAGAAGCAACCCTAATTAAAGTGCGCGGGTTTCATGTGGTGGGATTATTAAAAAATAATCCCACAATATATTGTCCCTATGCCAAAATGCATTCCACATGTTTTATTTCATAGCGTTATATTCTATTTAATAGGAGTCATTTATGAAAATTGCCATTTTTTGTGGTTCCAGTGCCGGTCATTCTCCTCAGTTTGTAGAATCCACCAAAGTCCTAGGGAACTATTTAGCCAGAAATGGCATTGATGTTGTGTATGGCGGTGGCAATGTGGGTTTAATGGGTGTCATTGCCGATTCTGTATTAGCGGCCGGCGGTCGTGTTTACGGAGTGATTCCTGAGGATCTAAAAAATAAAGAGATAGCACATCCAAATCTTACCGATCTTAAAGTGGTGGAAGATATGCACCAACGCAAAGCGGCCATGGCCAATATGGCTGATGCGTTTGTGGCTTTACCAGGTGGGCCAGGAACTTTAGAGGAGATATTTGAAGCTTGGACTTGGGCCCAGTTAGGGCATCATGCTAAACCCTGTGCTTTTTATAATATGAATGGATTTTACGATTCGTTAAAAGCCATGATAGACACCATGAGTACCTCTGGTTTTATTAAACCGGAATACGCCCAGATGCTTATACACGTCGATACTCCAGAGGCATTGTTATCAGCCATGAGTGTGTATCAAGCCCCTAAAAATAAATGGGCTAAATAAAATCTATTTATACTTACATATATCATGTTCATTTTTTAAAAAGGCTTTATGAATAATTTTTTAGAATATTACTTATTAGATTGGTTGGGCATATTCATGAGCCTTGTATCGGTTTACATGCTGGGCAATAAAAATAAATGGGGTTTTATTATTTTTGCCTTGTCTAACGTTATCTGGATTTATTTAGGGTTAATGATGATGTCAAGTGTAGGCATGGCGGTGGGTAATTTTATTTTCATGGTAATTAATATTCGCGGCTTTATTCATTGGGGAAAAATGGAAGAAAACCATAAACCCACTAATTAAAAATGGGCTTATTGGAAATCTATTGAAGCAAGCTAGAGCTACTTAAATAAATTAATAAAGAGTGGCTAACATCTCTTCATTGTATTGGGTTAATGGTAATTCGTTTTTTACTTTTTCTACATAGTCAGGGTTGGCAATAAAGGCGCGGCCAATGGCCACTAAATCGGCATCTCCTTGCTTAATGACGTTCGCGCCAGTTTGTGCATCGTATCCACCATTAGCGATGACAGTACCTCGGTAATGCTTACGAATATATTGGGTAACACTTCCCCCTAAGTGATCTACAGGTGCATCTTCAAAAATTCCTGTGTGTACATACGCTAATGGATACTTGTTTAAAGCGTTTAGTAGATAATCAAACACTAGTTTATCGCGGTCATCATGTTCCATGTTCATATAAGCTTGGGGAGATAAGCGCAGGCCAATTTTATTGACCCCCACCTCTTTGTTAACCGCCTCAATAATATCAAATACCAGCCTTGCCATGTTTTCAACGCTGCCACCAAATTCATCCGTGCGACGGTTACTGTGCCAGTGTAAAAATTGATCCACCAAATAGCCATTGGCGCCATGAATTTCAACACCATCAAATCCCGCTTTCATGGCATTTTTTGCCGCCAATCTAAAGTCGCTGATTAGTTGCTTAATTTCAGTTTGAGTAATAGCTCGTGGGGTTTCGTATTGTAAATTTTCGGTGCGTGGCACATGACCAAAAATAGGCACGTCTGACGCCGATACGGGAGTTTCACCGTTTAAATAGACAGAGTGGGAAACCCGTCCGGTATGCCATAGCTGGGCGAATATTTTACCGCCCTTGTCATGGACTCTTTGGGTAACGTTTTTCCAAGCGTTAACCTGTGCTTCGTTATAAAGACCAGGCGTATTAGGGTATCCCTGACCATTTTGTGCCACGAGAGTGGCCTCTGAAATAATTAATCCAGCATCCCCGCGACGCCCGTAGTAAGCCGCCATGTCTTCAGTAGGCACCAAGTTGTCATCACTCATGGAGCGAGTAAGTGGCGCCATGATGATGCGGTTTTGAAGAACTAGCTCAGGGCTAAGTTCTACGGTTTGAAATAAGGTTTGGGTGGTGGTCATGGATTTGCTCCGTTGTTTTAAGATGGGCCTATTCTGCCGGTTTCCTTAAAAAGCACTAGATAGTATTATTTACATTCAGTGTTCTCTTTAAGTGAACGTGTAATCTGTTTTTGGAGTGTGAAAGGTGGACGAGCTTAAGCGTGTGGGGGTCTTTACTCGGGTAGTGCAAGCCAAAAGTTTTTCAGAAGCAGCCCGTCAGCTAGGAGTCGCTAAGTCGGCGGTGAGCAAGCAAGTGAGCCTATTAGAAAAAGAAGTGGGCGTTCGCCTGTTAAATCGCTCTACCCGCAACATCAGTTTGACAGAAGCCGGAGAGATTTTTTACCGCCATTGCCAAGATGTCATTAGCCGTACCCATGTGGCGCTTGATGAATTACGCCAATATCAAAATCAACCCACCGGCACTTTAAAAGTTTCTAGCCCTATTTCGTTTGGTACCTCTCATTTAGTGCCAGTGATTCAAGAATTGCGCGCTTTGTATCCTCATTTAAAAATTGAGCTATTGCTGGAAGACCGCATCATAAACATGGTGGAAGAGGGGGTAGACTTAGCCATTCGCATTGGCTGGATGCAAGAATCTAATTTAGTGGCGAAAAAATTATGTTCGGTGCCCATGGTGTTTTTTGCCAGCCCTGATTATTTGGCCAAAATGGGCGTGCCTAAAAAGCCCAATGATCTAACTGACCATCATTTCATTAGTTTAACGCTATTTAATTCGCCATTAAGATGGACCTTTGAAAAAAAGGGTAAGATTGAAGCCGTTCAAATGCACAGCCCAGTTAAATCAAATTCTCCAGATGCGGTGGTGTCTTTGGCATTGGCGGGGCAGGGCATTTCTGCGCTGGCCAATAATATGGTGTTTAATCACATACAGTCCGGTGCATTATTACCTGTGTTG
>OJDR01000070.1_pt1 | contig 44251 bp, 37 predicted proteins | sample 1593081 | NCBI WGS metagenome assembly OJDR01 (sample SAMN05416873, study PRJEB24817) | seawater metagenome | isolation source: Sea water | place: Canada:Atlantic | collected 2013-11
AAAACGCTTTTATCTCGAACAAAATTTAACCGCGAAAGATCAACAGACCCTAGTCATCAAATGTTAATAGTAGCATTAAATTGTCACAGATATATTTGATTGTTGTCATACCAAGGTATAATACAATTTCTAACCGTGAAATATGTCGTATCAAACTATAAGAGAATTATTAGGTAATAATATGAATACAGAAGCAGCATACGCTATTGGTACTCTAGGAAAGAAGTGGACGGACGGCGATAAGGAAATATGGTTTCAGCAACAACAAAAAAAGCGCAGCTACTTTGAAGAAGTTGTGACAAAATTAGATGATTTGAGCGCTGATTTTATTATCGAGCAATATGGTAATTTACTTTATGATGCTGAAAACTATCCTTTATATGCGTTAAAATCGGCCAACTGGCTGGCAGAAAAACCGGTTATTCTTGTGACGGGAGGTGTACATGGCTATGAAACTAGCGGTGTTCAAGGCGCAATACGCTTTCTCAAAACAGCCGCAGAGCAATACCAAGCACAATTTAACTTTGTTGTTTTACCGTGTATTAGTCCTTGGGGCTATGAAACAATTAATCGTTGGAATCCTTTAACGCTTGATCCTAATCGCTCATTTTTTGACAATAGTCCAGCGCAAGAGTCATCGGCGGTTATGCAATACATTAAAACCCTTGATGTAGAGTTTCTGGCGCATATTGATCTGCACGAAACCACTGACAGTGATAATAGCGAATTTAGACCTGCGCTAGCTGCAAAAGACGCAATTGAGCAAAAAAACTGGAATATACCTGACGGCTTTTATTTAGTTGGCGATAGCAAAAAACCTCAAGCCATATTTCAAAAAGCGATTATTGAGTCAGTTAAACAAGTGACACATATTGCGCCAGCAGATAGCGATAATAAGCTTATTGGCGTAGCTTTAGCGCAATTTGGCGTGATTAACTATGCGGCTCGGGATTTAGGTTTATGTATGGGTTTGACTGATGCGCCTTATGTTACAACCACTGAAGTATATCCTGACAGTCCTCGAGTTGATGATGAAAGCTGTATCATTGCTCAAGTAGCGGTTATTACTGGCGCATTAAATTATTTATTAGCGCTATAAGCTAATAAATAATTGTTAAGACAAAGTGGCATGTCATAGCGCGTTAAGGAAACATAACAGTAAATAAAGCTTACCGTTATGTTAACGCACGTATGGTGAGGAATTTAGTGCATATTTCCTTGCATAATAAGTCATACATGTTATTTTTCTTTCATTAATTAATTTAGGATTGTTTTTCATGCCAAAAGCGAGTGATATAAAAAAGAATGCCGCGATAGAATATAACGGTAAAGTGATGATTGTTAGAGATATTGAACGTTCAGTACCTCAAGGCCGTGCTGGTGGTAGTCTTTACAGAATGCGCATGTATGATGTAGTGACTGGTGGTAAAGTTGATGAAACCTTCAAAGCTGAAGATATGTTGAACTTTGCTGACTTAACGCGTCGTCCTGCAATGTTTTCGTATATTGACGGCGAAGAATACGTTTTTATGGATAACGAAGATTACACTCCTTATAACTTAAATAAATCATCAATTGAAGACGAAGCGTTATTCATTAATGAAGAGACTCAAGGTCTATTGGTGATTATTGTCGATGGTGTTCCTGTTGCTGTTGACTTGCCGTCAAGCGTTGAACTCGTGATAACGGAAACTGATCCATCGATTAAAGGTGGCTCAGCAACCGCACGTACTAAGCCGGCTATTTTATCTACTGGTTTGACCGTGCAAGTTCCTGAGCACATTTCAACGGGTGATAAAATCAAGGTTAACACCGAAGAACGTAAATTTATGGGCCGCGCCGATAAATAACGTTTTAGTTGAAATATAATAAAAAACCAGTGAGTTAATCACTGGTTTTTTATTTTCTAAGAACCCATTAATCCAAGTTGGAGCTATTTATAGTAGTGAAACCATTTTTTAAATAAGAAACCTTGAACAAAATCAGTATTGATATTTCGAGCGAATATAATATCACTTTCTGTTTCTACCCCTTCAAGAATGACTTTTTTACCAGCGCTATGCGCATAGCTAATAATGGCCTCAACGAGTAACATAAATGGCTTGTTATGTTTTTCTGCCACAACACGTTTATCTAGTTTGATATAGTCGACTAATTGAATCACTGACGTTGATATCATTGACAGCGGATTGCAAACATCATCAATAGCCGTATTAATATTGTTTTTAGCTAAAGTATCTATCATAGCTAGGCTTTTAATCGCGTCGTTAATTTCTGAGTTTTCGATCAGCTCGACAACAATATTTGCACTCTTAAAGCCTTTGAATAGTTTCAAAAATGGGTTGTTTTCGTTGTCTTCACCGGTGGAAAAATAAGAGTCTTGATCTAAGTTAATAAATATATCGCTTTTATTCGGTGCGTAATCTAATTGTAAAAGCTTTTGTTGATACTCCACTTGAAAGAGAGTTAAAGGACTGTCGTGTAAGGCTGCATAGATAATATCGGGGGCAATGTTTTTACCGTCTTTATCGGAAAATCTCGCTAAACACTCATAGGCCATAATATCTTTAGACTTTAAATCAACGATAGGCTGGTACTCTACGCCATAGCGTTGTAATTCTATTAATTCGATTAAATCTAGGGGGGAGACGTGTCTATTATTCATCCATTATTACAAATAAATTTCTTATTTGCGTATATCCTCAATTCATACAGTGCGCCATTCTAAATGAGAATTATTTACATGTAAATGTTTTTGAATAGTAAATTACTGATATTATTTGATAAAAATTTAACATAACGTTAACGGAAGCGATCAGATGGTAACTCAAGATTGGTATTTCAGTTGCTAATGTAACGTTGTTTACCAATAGCCAGCTCGATAAATTATTGGTAACTGGCTATTGAACCATTGTTTTTAGGTGATGTTTTTTAGCCTTAACCTACATTTTTAATGTTAAAACTTAGCTTTGTTGGCTTTGATTACTATTTTATAACAATAGCTTTTCCTCTACCGCCTAATTCTGCGGCAGCATCGAGTACTTGTTCATTGTTGATGATCAGCTGCACGAAACCAAATCTTTTCTCGTTGAGTGTATAACCCATTTTTTTAAGTGCATACTTTTCTTTTTCAGCAATACCGGGATAATGTTCGATAACATCTTTCGGTAATAATTGATGATGAAATCTTGGTGCATTTGCTGCTTGCTCGGCGGTCATATTAAACTCAACCACGTTAAGAATAGACTGATAAACGGAACTGATGATGGTGGTACCGCCAGGTGAGCCCGTCACTAACTTTACCTTGTTATCCATTAATAATATTGTTGGTGTCATAGATGATAACATACGCTTGTTCGCTTGAATTTCATTTACTTCGCCGCCGACAGCACCATAAATATTGGGTACCCCCGCCTTAACACTAAAATCATCCATTTCGTCATTGAGAATAAAACCAGCACCATCAACAATAACACCACTACCGAAAGTGTAATTAATCGTTGTGGTGTTTGACACGGCATTACCCCATTTATCGATAATTGAAAAGTGCGTAGTATCGGGGCTTTCTTTTAAACCAGGCTTAATAGCTTTGGTAACTGAAATAGTAGTATCTGAAATACCAGCGATACGAGTTTTTAAATAACTATCCGCTAGTAATCTTTCTTGAGGAACGTCAAAAAAATCTGGATCGCCTAAATATTCCGCTCGATCAGCAAATACGCGTTTACCTATTTCTGCCAGACGATGTATATAAGGCGCTGAATTATGTCTTAATGGCGTTTTAGTATTGGCTAATAAATCGTACATATTTAGCCATTGTAAAATAGCAATACCACCTGAACTCGGTGGTGGGGCGGTTAATACGCGATGACCGCGCCAATATTTTTCAAGCGGCTTACGCCATGTTGCGCGATAATTTTTTAAATCTTCATAACCAATAATACCACCATGCTTGGTCATGAAATCGGTAATTATTTTAGCGGTTTCCCCTTGATAAAAGCCATCTCTGCCTTTGTCTGCAATACGGTGCAATGTTTTTGCCAAGTTAGGTTGAGCAAATACAGTACCTGTTTTGGCTTTAGCGAAATGCTCGGAAAAGTTAACCTTTACACCGTCTTTTTTAAAACTGTTAATACGCCATGCAATGTTTTCTGCCAAATTTTCGTGCACCACAAAGCCCTGCTCAGCTAATTTTACCGCAGGCATAACTAAAGACTTCCAAGGTAATGAACCATACTTTTTATGGGCTTGCCACATACCATCTACGGTACCTGGTACGCCAGAAGATAATACGCCATATAACGATTGAAAAGGAATGACATTACCATTGTCATCTAAATACATATCACGGTGTGCTTTTAATGGCGCGACCTCCCGATAATCGAGAAAATCTGCGACCTTATCTTTATAGATCACCATAAAGCCACCACCGCCAATATTACCAGCTTCAGGTAAGGTTACGGCCAAAACAAACTGAGCAGCAATCGCCGCGTCAATAGCATTTCCCCCTTGAGAAAGTATTTGCGCTGATACATCTGCACTAAAAGTGTCAGGCATTGCTACCGCGCCTTGTTGTTGCGTGTTCGGCTTAACACTGGCAGCGCAAGATAGTGAATAAGTTAATAAAGCGATTGAAAAAATTAGATTTTTTACCATAGTTATTAGCACCCTGATATTTTTATTTGCTAACAGATTACCTTGTTAGTAAAAAATGTACAGACACTCAAGTATAAAGTAAAAAATAAATGCCTAATGGTTAGGGGCTGTTGATATTTTGTGGTTGTTTTTTGCCCTAGATAGGTGCGTTTTAATCGCAGATAACTGTGCACTTTTCGCAAATATTACCCAATAGATCCTAAAGTAATTCAGCAACAATGCGTTTTAATAAATAGGTTTCGCGCTCAATTGATAAGCCTTTTTTGCTACTATTTTTTATCACTTCTTCATTGTGTTTAATCGCGTGATGAATGTTTAACCATAGTGGCTGCATACCATTTTGTAATTCATGAGGTTCAAAGCTTGGCGCTAATAATTGCTTATCTATGTCACAGGTATAACAATAGGAGAGCATATGAACCACATCATAGTCACTTTTATGCCAATTGCGATATTCTTCATAACAACCAAATGCTTCAATATTAGTGACATTTTGCGCGCCCGTTTCTTCGCGTAATTCACGAATAAGGCCGGCAATATTATCTTCTCCCTCATCAATTCCACCGCCGGGTAAACTGTAATCGTGATATCGCTTGGTGTATAGCAAGAGAATTTTCTCGCCGTTTAGGACAATGGCGCGAGTGGCTTTGCGGGTGAAACTATGGTGAGCATTCGAATGTAAGTCTGATACTTGGGTTGATTTTAATAAGCGCATAGATAATTTTTTTGGTCAAGGTCTGTCATTTATGGGGATAACAAGCGTTTAAATCAATAGTTAACAAAATGAAAGGGTAAATGAAAGCTTCTAAATTTAGTTTCTTGTCGACTTTAAAACTTGTTTTTTTCGCCTTAACCTTTCGATTTCTTTTGTTTTTGGTGTTAAATCTTTCGTTTCGAAGTTTTATTTGTATTTTTACGAGTAAAATGAAACTTGTTGTGTAATAATACAAGGGTGGTAACGTGAATTTTAGGAGAGCATGATGGCTCACGAAGAAACAGCGAAAGTAATCAACCTTAGCGACAATGCTATAGAAAAACCAAAAACAATTGAGCAACAGTTAACCGATGCCAATGATGAAATTGCAGACTTAAAAATGCAAATTGCTTGGTTAGAACGCTCTTACGAATAACTCAATCCAACTTCATTAGTATTAATAACTAAAAAAGCCAAGGTGAAATATTACCTTGGCTTTTTTCTTGATGGAAAAATACTTACACTAAACTTGCGAGCATCTCTTCGCTATAAGGCGTGATTGCTTTACCGGTACGTATTTTCTCAACATAATCAGGGTTAGCGATAAAGGGGCGGCCAATGGCAATCAAATTAAATTGTTCATTTTCAATAGCTGCACTAGCGGTTTTCGCGTTATAACTGCCGACACCAACTAAAGTATTTCGGTAATTGGCTCGAACATAACTAGAAGCTTTACCGCCAAGGTAATCGAACTCCATTGCATCATCAAATATACCTATGTGTAAAAATGCTAAAGATCTGCTTTCTAATTCAGCTAATAGGTAATCGAATACTGCGCGATCTTTCGCGTTTGTTGCCATGTTAAAGTAGGCACCGGGTGAAACTCTTAATGCTGTTCTTTCGTTTCCGATACGGGCAATAACGGCATCTACAACAGCTAATGGAAAACGCGACATATTTTCTGGCGTCATACCATAGTCATCGGTACGTTGGTTGCTGGCAAAATGTAAAAATTGATCAATAAGATACCCATTAGCACCATGAATCTCTACGCCGTCAAAACCTGCTTCAATCGCATTGGCGGCCGCTTGTGCATAATCTTTAACTAAACTGTCGATATCTGTTTGTGTAACAGCTTTCGGCACTTGATAGGTAAGTTCGCGCATTCTAGGTACGCTGCCTTCAACCGCTAGCGCTGATGGAGCTAGTACGTCGCCGCCGTTGAAAAAGTGTGGATGCGCAACGCGACCCGTATGCCAAAGCTGGGCAAATATCTTACCGCCATTTTGATGAACTTTAGTGGTGACTTGTTGCCATCCGGTAATTTGTTCTTGGCTAAATATGCCGGGTGTGTTCGGATAGCCTTGACCATCAGGACGAATAATAACCGCTTCAGAAATAATTAAACCTGCGTCAGCTCTGCGCGCATAATAATCTGCCATTGCCGTCGTGGGCACTAGATTTTCATCAGCCATACAGCGTGTTAGCGGCGCCATTAATATACGGTTATTTAATGTAATTGTGTCGTTAAGGGCATAGGGATGGAATAAGTTCTCAGTCATGACAATTTCTCTTTCTTGAATATTCATTCAAGATACTCTTACTTGAATGAGTATTCAAGTATTATTTTGAACAAACATTCAAATAAGGTTACACTGAGCGATATAACGTAGTTAAAGGCCATAAAGATGAGAAATGCTGAATTTGATAAAGAAGCGGTGCTTAGAGCCGCTATGATCGCTTTTATGGCGAAAGGCTACGCAAAAACCAGTATGCAAGATTTAAAAGCGGCTACAGGTTTGCATCCTGGTTCTATTTATTGTGCCTTTGAAAATAAACGTGGCTTATTATTAGCAGCATTAGGGCAGTATCGTGCAGACCGAGCAGAAGAGTTTCAGCACTTCTTCTCATCTGACCTGCCGAAATTGCTGCAATTAAAACACTATCTTGAGCATGTGGTACAAGAGAGCATCAGTTGTCAGGCAGCGCAAGCGTGTTTACTCATTAAAGCACTGAACGAATTAGCAGAGCAAGATGATGAAGTTCAAGCTATCTTGATCGAAAACTTATCTGATTGGCAATCTTCTGTTGGCGCGGTATTTCATCAAGCAATTGCAGCTAATGAATTAACCGGTGAACGTTCGGCCGAACAATTATCTCGATTTTTTATTATGGGGGTTTACGGCTTGCGTACTTATGCCCAAACACACCCTGAGGCGGACATCATGCATGAACTTGCAGAGCAATTATTTGTTGATTTATGTCGATAATTTAAGGCTTAGGTGAATGACCTTATATTACATTATCTCGTCACAGTGCTGTAACCGACAAAACAATGATGTTCAATATCGCCATTTATGACTAAGTATGATTAAGCATGGCTGGTGATAGTTAATATAGATATCAAGGTAGTTCTTATTGACGTTTATCTATCAAGGTTTTAAAGATCAGTAGATTAGCAATAAACCAAAGATCCTTAATAAGGAAGTGCCCGGTCGTTGTTAATAATGTTTCGCTTGATAACGCGGCGGGAAAACTTAAGAAGAACGTTTGTGTTACAACAAATACTGCACCAGACATTAACACTGCAGGTATTAACAGTTTTTGCTTAAATATCGCTAATATGACAAGTGTGAGTGCGATTATGTCGTAAACACCGATAATATTAGAAGCAGTTTGAATATCCCAAAATTTATACATCCATGACATTAGCGGTGAACTACTGACCAAGCCTTCAATACCTTTCGCTTCCAGTAAGGTAAATTTCATACCGCCAATCCACAGTAGCACAAGCACCACCGGCAAAGCATTGAGCCAAATAATGTTTTTAGTTGCTAGATAAGGCTTAGCGAGAAACACACCGATAGCAAGCAAGGCAAAATATTTAATAACACCCTGACCCGAACCAATGGCTGGAAACCCACCTAATGATGCTATCCACATGCGACTGCCAAGTAAGGGTAATAAGGCGATCACACTGATTAAAACAAGTAATACACCGAGTTTGGCGCGAAATTCAATGCGATGAATGGCAATAAGTGCCCATATCGCTGTCGTAACAAAGGCTGTACCAGCAAAGTTATTAAATATCTCGTTAGGTAGCAGCTGGCTAATACCAAAAAACTCAGTGGTGAGCGTAATGTGCGAGTGATGCCCCATTAGTATAATACTTACACCTAATAGACCTGATGATATTGCAAGTAAAATTAATATGGCAGTAAAGTGTAATTGTTTCATGTCAGTGTCTTTTATGGCGATAAAAAAGATTTGTGTAAGCTTGGTTTATTTACGCTTGGTTTATTAGCGTAATACACTCGCAAAGCTGTCACTCATTGGTGATAACGTAGGCAGAAGACCTAGCAATGATGAAAAAAATTTCAATCATTAAATATGTCCTATTGAAATTAAATCATTTATGAATTCGTATGCAGTTGGCATGACAGTAATTAAATGTGTACTCTCGAAAACTTGTCTTTGTTGTTGCTCAGTCTGCTGTCAATGTTTCATCAGGTGAGCATTTAACGGTTAAGGTTTTTAAATGCGTCGTTGTTTATCTAAATTTACTCCCCGTGCTACTTTGAAAATAGCTTTGAGCTGTTTATTCCTCGTAGGTAGCCTAGCTGCTTGTAATGGCGAAAATAAAAAGTCAACTAGTAGCAATGAGTTAACCTCCGATCAGCTCAGCGTTGAGCAAGGTGTTACTGATGTAGCACCGACCGGAGGGAAAGCTGTGGTTTATCAAGTTTTCACGCGTTTATTTGGGAACAAGAACACCACCAATAAAGCTTGGGGGACAATAGAAGACAATGGTGTCGGAAAGTTTAGTGACTTTACCGACACGGCACTTAAAGGCATTAAAGAACTAGGTGTCAGCCATATTTGGTATACCGGTGTTCCTCATCATGCATTAATTGGCGACTACACAGAATTTGGCATTAGTAATGATGATCCAGATGTCGTTAAAGGACGTGCGGGTTCTCCTTATTCAGTTAAAGACTACTACAGTGTCAATCCAGATTTAGCAGATGATCCTGCCAAACGTGTTGCAGAATTTGAAGCGTTAATAGCAAGAACCCACCAACAGAACATGAAAGTTATTATTGATATTGTCCCTAACCATATTGCCCGTGATTATCAATCACTTGGTAAGCCTAAAGGTATACGTGATTTTGGTGTCGATGACGATACAAGCGTAGAGTTTTCAGCCAATAATGATTTCTATTATGTGGTTGGTGATGACTTCAAAGTACCCAAGTCTGAGCAAGGTTACGTACCTTTAAACGGCGAAAATCACAGCTTGTCCGATGGATTATTTAACGAGTCACCAGCGAAATGGACTGGCAATGGTTCACGCGCAGCACAGCCAAACATAAGTGATTGGTATGAAACCGTTAAAGTTAATTATGGCGTTAGACCCGACGGCAGCTATACATTTACGCAGTTACCAGAGTCTTATCGCTTTAAAAACTTTCAAGCTCATGCTGCTTTTTGGGCCGATAAAAATGTGCCAAATTCATGGAAAAAATTTCGTGATATTACCCAATATTGGTTAGCAAAAGGAGTTGATGGTTTTCGTTACGATATGGCAGAAATGGTGCCAGTGGAATTTTGGAGTTACTTAAATTCCTCGATCAAAATGACTAATAGTGAAGCATTTATTCTGGCTGAAGTGTATAACCCAAAACAATATCGCAATTATATTCAGTTAGGTAAAATGGATTATCTCTACGACAAAGTTGATTTTTATGATCGCCTGAAAGACATTATGCAAGGGCATGGTAATACCGATGATTTAGCTAACATTCAACAACGTTACGCCGATATCGAGGAGCATTTATTACACTTTTTAGAAAACCATGACGAACAACGTATTGCCAGTATTGGCTTTGCCGGCAATGCAGAAAAAGCTAAGCCTGCTATGGTGGTTTCTACGTTAATTAGTCGGGCACCAACCATGATTTATTTCGGTCAAGAAGTGGGTGAAGATGGCAGTGAAGAAACCGGTTTTGGTGACCCAACTCGCACCACTATTTTTGATTATGCCGGTGTCCCTGCTCATCAACGTTGGATGAATAATGGCAAGTTTGATGGCGGTCAATTATCAAATGATGAGAAAAATTTACGTGATTTTTACCAACGCTTACTTAATATTTCTGCCGAGAATAGTGCAATGCAAGGGCAATATGCCAACTTGCACGAGGTTAATCGCAAAGCATTAACAACGTACAACCATTTACAGTTTGCTTTTTCTCGTTGGTCAAAACAAGAGCAACTCATTGTTGTCAGTAATTTCGATAGTGAAAATAGTTATCAATATTCATTAAAATTACCTAAAGAGCTGCTTGGTAAATGGCAACTATCCTCAGGAGCATATCCACTAACAGATTTACTCTATGGTGAAGAAAACACCTTAGTGGTTAACCGTAACAATAGTGCAAGCATCGAGATTAACATCGAGCCATTAAGTTCTTTTGTTTTTCAATTACCAGTGGCTAAATGATCATGAAAAAATCTAATTTTGCATCAAAAACGGTTATGCTCTCAACAGTTTTATATCTGGTAAGTTTGTTATTTTTCACGTTTAGCACCCAGGTATTCTCCCGAGATTATATTGCTCATCACTTAATCAATAACACACTACAGGTGACCATAAGTGATGGTACAGTAGCAATTAATGCCCTGAATCAATCTGCTTTTGAAGTGCACTATCAACCTACGGGGTTTAAGCAGTTGCCGTCATTTGCTCTAGCACCTAAAGCGGACCGCAGTGCGATAAATAGCAATGAATTGTCAGTGGTTGAGTCAGCAAAAAAATTAACACTGTCCAATAAGTCATTAGTCGCCATCATCAACAAATCACCCTTTAGTATTCGCTACACTAAACTTAATGGTGAACATATTGCAGAGGAAGAACAAGGGTTATTTACTCAACATAGTCCGCAGTTGGTATCTGTGGTTGCTGTAGAAGCAACTGAGAAAAAAGTATCCTTTAATATCGGTTTTCGCTTCAAATTAAAAGCTGATGAAAAAATACTCGGTGGTGGACAACGTGTACTTGGTATGGATCGTCGCGGACAAAAAATGCCACTATATAATCGCGCTCATTATGGTTACGAAAACCAATCTAACCAAATGTACTATGGCTTGCCAGCCATTATGTCGAGTAATAAATATATCATTGTTTTTGACAACTCAGCTAACGGTGAACTTGATATTGCCGACACTGAAAAAGACATCTTACAATTTAATGCCGTTGGCGGTCGAACATCTTATTTGATCATTGTCGGTGAAACTTACCCTAAGTTGATAGAAAATTTCGTTAATGTTACCGGTAAGCAACCATTACCTCCTAGATGGAGTCTCGGCAATATTGCCAGTCGTTTTGGTTACCACAGTGAACAAGAAGCTCGAGCCGTTGTGCAAAAGTATATTGACGAAGACTTTCCGCTTGACGCTATTGTGTTTGATTTATATTGGTTTGGCCCAGATATAAAAGGCCATATGGGCAACTTAAATTGGGATACAAAAGCCTTTCCAACGCCGGTTGATATGATCAAAGACTTTAAAGCTGAAGGGGTCAATACCATTATGATCACTGAGCCTTTTATTTTGACCTCATCGAGTCAATGGCAAAGTGCGGTTGAAAACAATGCTTTAATGAAAAACAAAGCAGGAACACCCGAAAAGTTTGATTTCTATTTTGGCAATACCGGCTTAGTTGATGTATTTGATAGCAAAGCACAAGACTGGTTTTGGCAATATTATCAGCAATTAGCAGAGCAAGGCGTAAGTGGTTGGTGGGGCGATTTAGGCGAGCCGGAAGTGCACCCTGCGCAAGGTCTACATAATTTAGCGGGAACAAATGCTACAGGTGATGAAGTTCATAATGTCTATGGTCATCAGTGGGCTGAAATGCTTTATCAACGATTACGAAAATTTCAACCTGACACGCGACCTTTCATTTTAATGCGTTCCGGCTTTATTGGTTCGCAGCGTTATGGCATGGTGCCATGGACAGGAGATGTTAGCCGCAGCTGGGGTGGTTTTAAGCCGCAAGTTGAATTAGCGTTACAAATGAGTTTACTAGGCCTAAGTTATACCCATTCTGATTTAGGTGGCTTTGCAGGTGATGGGCCGATTGATAAAGAGCTTTATATTCGTTGGTTGCAATATGGTGTATTCCAACCGGTATTTCGCCCTCATGCGCAAGAAAATGCTAAACCAGAGCCTGTTTTTCATGACACCGAAACCAAAGATATCCTGCGCGAATACGTCAAACTACGTTATCGTTTAATGCCTTATATTTATTCGTTAAGTATTGAAAATAGCTTAACCGGTATGCCAATCATGCGGCCGATGTTTTTTGAAGACGAAGGCAACTTAGGCCTTATCGATGAAAAAGACAGTTATTTTTATGGTGACGCATTACTGGTTACTCCTGTAACCGAACAAGGTGCGCGCTCAGTGAATATAGACTTGCCCTCAGGTGCCTGGTTCAACTTTTGGAATGATAAACGTTATCAAGGAAGCAAAAAAGTCACCGTTGATGCGCCATTGACGCAAACTCCTGTGCTGGTTAGAGCAGGGGCTTTTATACCTATGGTTGATGCAACGCAATCAATGCAAGACTATGAGACCAAAAAACTTACCTTACATTATTATGCTGACCCTTCTGTTACGTCAGCGTTTTCAACTATGTATAACGATGATGGTAAAGATCCTAATTCATTAAAAAATAACGCTTATGAAACACTGACCTTTACTGCAAAGCAAAGTACTGAAAAGTTGAGCTTTGATCTACAACAAAGCGGTGGTTTTTTAGGTGCACCAAAAAAGCGGCAATTGCGTTTAGCAATTCACCATTATGAAAAAAAACCAACGGAAATAACCGTTAATCATCAGCCTGTTAAAGTAGTTGCACAACAAGCACAACTAAATAGTCAGCAACTTAGCGCTTGGTATGATGATAAAAATAGGCAGTTACAGATTAATACGCCGTGGCATAAACAGCTCAGTATTGAGATTAACTAAAAGCGATGTGGACTATCCTTTATCAAGCTTAGTCTCGATACTGCGGCGAGAAATAACGCAAGATCAGCACAGTTAATGATTGCGACTCTGAGCTAAGACAAGTAATCGTTAACTGTGCTTTTTTGTTGGTACTAATGTTGATTAAAATAGCTGTTTCTATAGTGAACCGTGATGCCCGCTAATTTACTGCGCTTTGTTATTAGCGCCACATCACACAGCTTTCACTTATGCCATTTTGGAAGCACACCGAGTCGACCAAAATCCTTATTAATCCGAATTAACAGGTGCACCGTTTGCCTAACAGTGTTACAAAACTCAATTAAACGTTTTTGGAATGCTGTGCAGTAATGTATCGTAATGGCTATAAACCTTAGGCATATCCATCTTATTAAGAAACTCAGAGCAAGTTAAATAGGCTAATAAATAGCGTGAATCTTCAACCCAAGGCGGTAAGTATTTCGGTAACTGACAGAGTCCCATTTCTTCTAATTTATAGAGTACGGGAATATCATCAATATCGAGTTTTCCACAAAATAGTAATTTAAGACAATCAGCTCGACCATTAGCCGCGATGGCTTTTAAGAAATTATGCACTCGAATAAGCCCCTCTAAGTACACACCATCTTTGGTAAAGGGGGCACCGCCAGTTAAAATACCGCCGCGAAAAACTCGACGACTATTCTCATAAGCTTGTGATTCGTCGCCAATGCGATCTAAGAAATAACGATAAACGTCGAGAAAGTCGGCACCTTCAATGGACATTTGTATGGCGAGAATACGGTCAGCAAGTCTGCGCAGCCGATCCAAATCAATTGAGTTGGTAATGTACTCCGAAAATACCGCTAAGCCCTCTTGTGTTTTAGTGGTGCCGGGATGGCCGGCCGCTAATATTTTAAGGTGTGGTTGATTTAAGCCATTGATAGAGGTAGCAACATGAATGTGCGCTTCATGATTGATGAGCTGCTGAGCATCAAGGTCAGTAAAACATGCCGTTCTTCTGATCCTAATAAGTTTGGGATTAGCGAGTGCATTAGCAGAAAGTTCATCAACAATTTCGACTTGTGGTGCATCAGTACCGAACATTTTTACAACGGCTGCTTGCATTTGCGTCGCAATATCAGACGCTAAATAACATGCCGGAGCGGGGGAGCCAAAGTCGTAGCTTGCATAACTGCTAATTTGCTTGTCAAAGGTATTAGCTAATTCAAGTGGTGTAGATTTACCATCGGTAAAAGGATTGGTGGGCTTGCCATAGAGTATCTGCGAAAATTCATAAAACTTTTTCGTGTCGACAAAGGCCATCATTAAGGCGCCAAATTCCAGTCGGATAGAAATACGCTTTAGCCATTTATCTATGTCGGAATCGCCCATCAAGTCTCTAGCTTCTTTTACCAGCGATAAGGTTTTATTTGGATCAAATGCAGGGTAGTTAACCTTAGGAAGCTCTTTCGCATTATTAGCAAAGAATTGTTGTTTAACTTCAGAGCCCCAGTCCAAGTGAGACAGAATACGCACCGGTTGGCTAGCGCTATAAAGGATAGAACTAATCTTGCAAATTCGTTCTTTTTCTAGTGCAATTTTATTCATTAGGCATTAAATTCCATGGCAATGATAAGGCATTTGGCGAAATAAACTCATGACTTAATGTTATGTTAAAGCGCTATGGACATCAAATTGCATGGCTAACAATGCCCAATAAAGGCGGTAGTTAGTTAACCTTACTTTGGCCTTGGCTTAATTTCTTAAACTTTTGATTTAGCTGAATATCAAGCGTTCATTGTCCAGGGTTTAGGGTAGGTAAATAAATCAGTATTACTTAGGGCTATGGCTAGCGACTAACGGTAAGATATTTTTTACCATAAAGGCGAGCGTAAGTGGCACGAGAGTGTAAATACCAGCCGTGCCAAGGTTGGTTTGGCGTTATTTTTTAATAGGTTACTGTAAAATAAAAGAAATGTTTTCAGTGTCAGCTGTTAACACAAATGAAGCTTTGATGGATAATTATCTCATTGTTGACTAAATTTGTTGAAATCAACTTAGCTCAATGTAATGATAAAATAATTATGGTCAAATAACTGGGAAATCACATTGCACGCAATGCATGGCAAGTACGACATCGAAGTTAATTGCGATATTATTAAAATAACCATAAGTGGTGCTTTTAATGATGTTGGTGCTAAAGCATTGGCGATTGAGTTGAAAAACATTGTCATTGCTTTTGAACATGCGCCGTTTGTTATTATGGCAAATTTGCTGGAATTTGATGGCGGCACCCCCGAGGTGTTTGCTGAATCTGAAGAGTTTAATGCTTGGCTTAACAGTAAAAATATGGTGGCGAAAGCGCTGATTTTTACTTCTCCGGCATTAATTGCCATTGAGCAAGCACTGGTAAGATCTAAAGCCAAGCAAAATATTCAGTATTTTAAAACTGAGCTTGAGGCGCTCAAGTGGCTAAATAACCAAATAGATCAATCTCAAAGTAAACTTGCGTAAATTAAATTTAATTGTTAAATATTGTACGGTTAATACATCATAATATTGTGTACGCACCCTTATTTTAAAAATATAAACAACTGTAAAATATCAATATTTCGACTTTGTTTTTTTTGTGGACTTAAGTTGTTGTTGTCTAGCATATTTATTTAGCTAGATAATATTAATTACGAGTTTTTTCATAGTTGAAGCCCGTTAGTAATTAACTTACACTGCAAACTTGTTTTCAAGAGGTTATATCAGTGTTTAATCGCGTGTTAGTTATTATGTTTGCTGTTTTGTTTGCTAGCCAAACAATCGCTGCTGCGTTTGACTTTCATAATGCCCATCAAGAACGCGATACTAATCAAATCCTAACTCATCGAACGATAGATGAGTCACATAAGTTGCATCAAGAAGGTACATTAACTGCCGCTAATATTGAACTAGCAGGTGATGCAGAAAATATTGACCAAAACCCGTTGGATTGTCATCATTGTTGCCACTGTCATGCGCCATCAGGCGTGTATATCGCATGCAATATCCCATCAAGTTTACTGTATAAATATAGCGACAATATATTAGCCGGAAAAGTCGCGCTATTGTCACTTTGGATCTCACCAGAGCATCGGCCCCCAATCGTTTAATTTTCATCAATTACCCTATAGAAAAGGGATTAACCTACTGTAAATCTAGTTAGTTGAGATTAACTCGTTAATGCGTTAAATCAGCAAAATATATACGGCAATAACACTTTATTTAATTAAATAGAGCGCTTATCGATATTTTTTGTGATTTTACTCGGCTAAGTTTATTTGATTTACGGTCTAAAATTGAAAGATTAAGAGATTGTTAAAATGATAAAATCATCTATCGAAGATAGTCATATTTTTGTATTAAGTACTAACGTTAAAAATAAAGTCAAAACCGCTAAAAAGCCTTTTATAAGCATTTTATTTACCTTTGCTGTATTCAATTGTTCAGTGATGGCAAGTGAAAAAAATCTCGACTCAAGTCATAAGCACCAAGCATCGACAACTAACAAAACCGTAATACTGAAAACAAAGAGTGTCGTCGAAAATAATACCCTTAAAGGCAGCATTGCTGAAAATAAACCTACAGAAAGTGCTCATCATCATGCTAGCGAGGCAAGACATCAAGGCGATGACAGTCAAGCTGTTGTAGAAAGTAAAGGCGCAGATACTCACGCAGCAAGTAAGTCAGGAACCAGCGAAGAAGTCCATGACGGGGGCGTCAGTTTCAGCCCTGAAAAAATGGCGATTGCCGGTATTGAAGTCGCTCCTGTTGTGCCACAAATTTTCGCTCATAATTTGTATGCGCCGGGTGAAATCAAAGCCAATGGTTATAAAAGTTATATGGTTTCACCACGCACTGAGTCAGTGATTGTTGCTCGACATGCAACGTTGGGGCAGCATGTGGAAAAAGGTGATGCATTGGTGACACTTTTTAGTGAATCGGTGGCAGAGGCACAGGCGAATTATCGCGTCGCATACAATGATTGGCAACGAAATAAAAAGCTCGGTAAAGCAACGGTCAGTGAAAGTCAGTTATTACGCTCTCAAACAGATTATGTTTCTACATATAGCCGCTTAAAAGCCTTTGGTTTAAACGAGAGCGCAATTGCTGAAGTGGCTGCAGACCATTCATCGAATGCTCATTTAGGAGAATTGGGCGAATACACCTTAATTGCCCAACGTGAAGGTGTGGTGCTCAGTGATGATTTTTCACAAGGTCAGCGAGTTTCAGCAGGTGACGCTATTATGGTACTGGCTGACGAAAGTGAACTTTGGGTAGAAGCACGTGTATCGCCTAATAAGCAATTACGTTTGCCTAAAGGTACGCAAGCGCTACTTGAATTTAGTGAAGAGTCATTTGCAGCCACCGTTATTCAAGAATCTCATACTATCGATCCCAAAACGCGTACCCGTATTGTTCGGTTAGCGGTAGAAAATATTAATGATCGCTTACATCCCGGTATGTTCGTCAATGTTAAGTTTAGTTTCAATACTGCAAAAAAAGTGATGGCAGTACCTGAGTCAGCACTGATGCGTTCTAGTGACGGTGATTGGATGGTATTTATTGAAGTTAATGCTGGTGAATTCGCAGCAATAGAAGTTGAATTAGGGCGTTCATTAGGCGCTTATCGAGAAATTATCGGACTGGCTCCACAAACACGAATAGTCACTAAGGGTGCGTTCTTTGTTGCTTCAGAAATTGCAAAGGCTGGCTTTGATCCGCATGGCCATTAATCCTTCATTAATAGAAATGGCCAATAGCGAAAGTCATAGGAGCAGAAACAGATGTTTAATAAATTAATAGATTTCTCTGTCAATAATCGCCTGCTGGTGATCTTGATGTTAGTGGCAACACTCGTTGGTTCAGTGTTTATTATTCCAAAACTTAATTTGGATGCTTTTCCGGATGTCACCAACGTACAAGTGGCGGTAAATACCGAAGCACCCGGTTTAGCAGCTGAAGAAATAGAACAATTAATTACCTATCCAATAGAAGCGGTAATGTACGGCATGCCTGATGTTGAGCAAGTTCGTTCAATTTCAAAAACCGGTTTATCAGGTGTTACTGTGGTGTTCAAAGAAGGTACAGACATTTACTTTGCTCGCCAATTAGTTTTTGAACGCTTACAAGCTGCCAAAGAGCTTATTCCCGCAGGCGTTGGCACGCCTGAAATGGGCCCGAATACTTCAGGTTTAGGACAAGTTTTTCAGTACTTATTAATTGCTGATGAAGATGCTGGTTATGATGCGATGGCACTGCGTAGCCTTAATGATTGGCTAGTGAAGCTGTTACTGATGCCTGTTGATGGCGTTACCGATGTGCTGTCGTTTGGCGGTGATGTTCGTCAATACCAAGTCAATATAGAGCCGAGTAAATTGTTATCTTACGAATTAAGCCAAGCAGATATTGTTGATGCTTTAGACAACAACAATAGTAATGTTGGTGGCTGGTACATGAACCGAGGCGAAGAACAGCTGGTTATTCGAGGTACTGGTTGGTTTAGTGGTGGTGAAGCCGGTATTACTGATATTTCGCAAGTACCAGTGAAAATAGTTGATGGTACGGTTATTACGGTTGCTGATGTTGCAACGGTTGAGCTGGGTAGTGAAATTCGTCAAGGTGCAGTAACCATGACACGCCGTACCGAAACGGGTGAAATGGAGAGCTTAGGTGAAGTGGTTTCCGGCATCGTACTCAAACGCATGGGCGCTAATACCAAAGCTACCATTGACGGCATTAATGCTCGGCTACCTTTAATCGAACAAGCATTACCAAAAGGTGTACGTTTTGAACCTTTTTACGACCAATCTGACTTAATTGTTAAAGCGGTTAATACGGTTGTTGATTCGTTAATTCTTGCTTTTATCTTTATTGCTATTGTTTTAGCGCTATTTTTGATGAACTTGCGCGCAACGTTCTTAGTGCTAATCTCTATTCCTATTTCTATCGCGATTACCTTGATGATTATGTCCTACTTCGGCTTATCAGCGAATTTAATGTCATTGGGGGGGATTGCCGTTGCTATTGGTATGCTGGTTGATGGCTCTGTGGTGATGGTTGAGAATATGTTTAAGCACCTTAATCGCCTTAATGAAAGACATAAGCCAAGTGCTATCGATAACAATGAAGGCGATAGCGTAGGGCATGTTCAAACCCCACACCATGTTGCAAATGATGACACAGGTATTGCGCTAAGTTTAAAGCAAGCGGGTAAGGAAGTTGCTCGTCCGGTGTTTTTTGCTGCCGCGATTATTCTCGTGGTGTTTATGCCCTTATTTAGCTTTGAAGGTGTCGAAGCTAAGCTGTTCCAACCGATGGCAATTAGTATTATTTTAGCGGTAATTTCTGCCATATTTGTTGCCTTAATTGTCGTACCAGCAATGGCTAGTTACTTATTTACTCAAGGTGTTAAAGAACGCGAAAGTATTGTGTTACGTCCGTTGGATAAGTGGTATCGCAAAGCTTTAGCGATGGCAATGGTGCGCACTAAAATAGTTATTGCATCATCAATAATATTACTTATTGCTGCGGTTGCTTTGCTACCACAAATTGGCACCGAATTTGTACCCGAGCTTGAAGAGGGCACCATTAACCTGCGTGCAACTTTAGCGCCTTCGTCTAGTTTAGCAACTGCCTTGCACGTAGCGCCAATTTTAGAAGAAAAGCTAATGGCATTTCCAGAAGTTGAATATACCTTAAGTCGTATGGGACGAGCAGAAGTTGGTGGTGATCCTGAGCCGGTTAATAACATCGAAATTTATATAGGTTTAAAGCCGGTTAGCGAATGGACGAGTGCAAAAAATCGTTATGAATTACAGCGTTTGATGGCAATTGAATTAGAGCAGTTCCCTGGTTTGTTACTGAACTTCTCACAACCCATTGCCACCCGTGTTGATGAATTACTTTCAGGTGTTAAAGCACAATTAGCGATTAAATTATTTGGTCCTGATTTAGCGACCTTAGCTGCAAAGGGACAGGAAATAGCAGCCGCGATAAAAGCGGTTGAAGGTGCTCGTGATGTTGCCATGGAACAAATTGTTGGTGAAGCGCAATTAGTAATCAAACCCAATCGAGCGCAACTTTCACGCTATGGTTTTTCGGTTGGCGATGTTATGAGCCTAGTTAAAGATGGCATTGGCGGCACAACAGCGGGGCAAGTGATTGACGGTAATGAGCGTTATGATATATATGTTCGCCTGCAAGAGAAAAGTCGTAATAACCGTGAAGTTATCGCAGAACTGCGCTTGCAGTCGCCAACCGGTGCTTGGGTGCGTTTAGGTGATATTGCTGATATTTCAGTAGCGTCAGGTCCGCCACAAGTTCGCCGTGATGATGTGCAACGTCGAGTGGTCATTCAAGCCAACGTGCAAGGTCGTGATATGGGCAGTGTTGTTGCCGATATCCGCCGTATTATTGCTGCAAATGTCGATTTACCTGCGGGTTATTCAGTGGCTATTGGTGGTCAATTTGAAAACCAACAACGTGCCCAAGCGCGCTTAGCAATTGTTATACCTGTGTCATTAGGTTTGATTGCGCTATTGTTGTACTTTGCTTTTGGTTCAACGGGTCAAGCAATGTTGATATTAGTGAATGTACCATTAGCGGTTATTGGTGGTATATTTTCACTTTATATTTCTGGCCAGTACTTGTCGGTGCCTAGCTCTGTTGGTTTTATCACCTTATTTGGTGTCGCGGTGCTAAATGGTGTGGTGATGGTAGAAAGTATTAACCAACGAATACAAGATGGCTTAGCAATATCTGTGGCGGTATTTGAAGGAGCAACATCGCGTTTACGTCCGGTATTAATGACCGCCATTACTTCAGCGTTGGGCTTAATTCCTATGTTAATGTCAAATGGTGTTGGTGCAGAAATTCAACGACCATTAGCCAGTGTTATTGTTGGAGGTTTGGTCACATCTACCTTGTTAACTTTGTTTGTTTTACCGATATTGTTTAGCTGGTTTTCTAAAGCAAAAATTGCTCAGTTAACACGTCGGTAATTGATATAAGATTACGCTTAAATGTTGTGGAAACTGTTCAGAAGTATTAGATTTAATATGTGCTAATATTTCTGGCTGTTTTTTTTATTTTTATCGCTATATCAAGGTTTAATATTTAATAAGTGAGGTAACAGTGTCATCTTCCTATCCCAATAAATCTAATCAGCGCCATGAACAAAAGCACTCCAGTACTCACCTTCATTCACACCACCATCCCCACAGTCATTCACATACCCATAATGGCAAATTAACCTTTGCTGTGGTGATTAATCTTTTATTAACCATAGTGCAGGTTGTCGGCGGTGTTTTATCCGGTAGCTTATCGCTAATTGCCGATGCGTTGCATAACCTTAGCGATGCAGGTGCTATCGTTATCGCGATATTTGCACGTAAAATTTCTGCTAAAAAAGCTAATGAAAGTATGACTTTTGGCTACCAACGAGCTGAAATCATCGGCACGTTAATTAATAGTTTTACGTTAATTATTGTCGGTTTATACCTCATTTATCAGGCGATTAGTAAATATTTTAACCCGACAGAAATTGATGGCTGGATAGTTATTTGGATAGCCAGTGTCGCGTTAGTGGTGGATATAGCTACCGCTATTTTGACCTATATGTCAGGCGCGAAAACGAGTATGAATTTAAGGGCAGCGTTTATTCATAATGTTTCGGATGCCATGGCATCGGTGGCGGTGATCATTGCCGGTATTCTCATTACCTTATACCAGTGGTATTTTGTTGACGTGATCGCCACCATACTTATCTCAGTTTATGTTCTTTACCATGGCGGCTTACTGTCAATGCAAAGTATCAATATTTTGATGCAAGCGGTACCACAAGATTGTGATGTTAGTACAATAAAAAATGATATTGAAAATATTGCAGGTGTCATAGAGGCGATTGATATTCACGTTTGGCAGTTAGATGAACATAAATTATTTTTAGATTGTAAGTTAATCATTAAACAGCAAACTCAGTCACTCGAAATTGCCATGATTAAAACAATGCTAAAAGAAAAATATGCCATCACGCATTCCACCCTAGAAGTTTTGCCATCAGGTCAAAATATTGAAGAAAAGTGTTACTAGCAGCGCTTTTTGTGATCAAGAGCAATCAGCTTCGTTAAATATTGCGGTGTAGAGTCATGGTTTATAAATAATTAACATCGCCCCAAATCAATAAGGATAAATCATATGAGTGTTGAACAAGCCATTGCCAGCATTAACAATGTACTTTGGGGAGAAGGACAAGTACTGATTTATGTGTTGTTATTTGCCGGTTTTTGGTTTTCTTATAAACTAAAGTTTGTGCAAATTCTCAATTTTCGTCACATGTTTTCTGTGTTAAAAAATAGCGGTAAGTTGGATGGAGATAGTAGCGATAGCTCAGGTATTAGTTCACTGCAAGCACTCTTTATTGGTTTGTCAGCACGAGTAGGCACCGGTAATTTGGCGGGTGTTGCTGTTGCAATATCGCTAGGTGGTAGCGGGGCAATATTTTGGATGTGGGTTATCGCCTTGTTAGGTATGGCAACAGGGTTTGCGGAAAGTATTTTAGGGCAACTTTATAAAGTCAGCGATGATCACAACGAATATCGTGGCGGCCCAGCCTACTATATTCAAAAAGGTCTGAATCAACGTTGGTTAGCTATTTTATTCTCGCTATGCTTGTTTTTGGGCTATGGTTTTAGTTTTAGCGCCATGCAGGCCAATACTATCGCAGACTCTTTAAATCATGCCTTTAGTATTCCAACTATGTATTCTGGTGCGGTTATTACCCTCTTTGCTGGCGCGATTGTGCTTGGCGGGCTAAAGCGTATCGCACGCTTTGCGGAATTAATTGTCCCTTTTATGGGCATAGCCTTCATTCTTGTTGCTGTCACTATTACCGTGATGAATATTAGTGCCGTTCCCGCCATGCTTTACGATATTATTACCTCAGCTTTTGGACTGCAAGAAGCCGGCGCAGGCATGTTAGGTGCCGCGATTAAAAATGGTATTCAACGAGGTTTATATTCTAATGAAGCAGGTGCTGGTAGCGTGCCACATGCTGCAGCGAGTGCAAGGCCAGTGCCTAACCACCCGGTTACACAAGGTTATGTACAGATGTTAGGCGTATTTTTAGACACTATGGTGTTATGTACTTGTACTGCCGTTATTATTCTACTAGCTGATGTTAATATCAGTGGTGAAATGGAAGGTATTCGTTTAACCCAGAGCGCTATTACTCAACACTTGGGGGAGAATGGTGTTTATTTTGTCTCAGCAGCCATTAGCTTATTTGCTTTTACATCTGTTGTCGCTAATTACGCTTATGCCGAAAGTAATCTGCACTTTTTTAAGCTCGATAATAAAATTGGCCGGACAATATACACCTTGATGTACTTGGCAATGGTGTTTTGGGGGGCGAGTGCAAGTTTAACGCAAGTGTGGAGCATGGCCGATGTTGCGCTAGGGCTAATGACCTTGGTTAATGTTGTGGCCATTGTGCAGCTAACACCGACGATTGTCGCGTTAACAAAAGATTATAATACTAAACGTAAAATTGAAAATGTCACTCACGCTGATATGGAATTTAAGGCAGCAGATATCAAAATTCAAGGCAGCGTAGAAGCCAACATTTGGCATAAATAACTTAAGCCTATATTACAAAATAATTTCACGATCAACTTTAACCCTAGCTTTTAGCATAACGGCTAATTACTAGGGTGAATTTTTTTTATAAGGTTAAAAAAACGTGGGATGCAAGTTAGTGAATATAGTTGATTTACATCAAAAACTGAATCATAGGGAAATGGTAAAATTTTTTAACTTGTTAGCAAAAATTTACATTTTCACCGCCTTAGTTTTCCGCCTTGGTGTAAATTACCCTCGCTATAGTTTTAATTACGCTTATGATAAGGATGGATAAGTAGTGAAATTTTCTGATATCTCATTTAAAAATAAAATATTTTTATTGTTAGCATTACCCCTCATCGGCTTTGTCTGGCTTAGTATTTCAACCATCAAAGATAACTATAGCGTTAATAACGAGATGAATGCTCTCTCCCAACTAACTCGACTTTCTATTACCTACAGCGAATTAGTGCATGAATTGCAAAAAGAGCGGGGAGCGACAGCAGGTTTTTTAGGCTCTGCAGGGAAAAATTTCATTAGCGAATTAAATAAACAACATATTGCTACCGACCTTAAAAAGCATTCGGGTCGCGACTTTCTCGCCATGAATAGTTTTAAGCAACCGCAGATCATCAAACTCAATCAGGATGTTGTTACTGAACTAGAAAAGTTACAGGTAATAAGATCACAAGTTAAACGATTAGAAATCAACATCACGAAAGCAATCGAGTATTACACCAACCTTAACGCTAAGTTACTTGCTGTTTCTACCTTGATTGCCGACCTCAGTAACGATGCCAACTTAACAAAGCAAACTATTGCTTATTATAATTTTCTTCAAGGTAAAGAACGCGCTGGTATTGAACGTGCTGTTTTGAGCAATGTGTTTGCATTAGATGAATTTAAAGGTGGTATGTTTGTAAAATTTATCACTCTAAATACACAGCAAAGTACCTATTTAGCAAGTTTTTTAACTTTGACGACGCAAGAAAATATTAGCTTTTATCAAGATCAAATGATTCACCCGGCGGTAACTGAGGTGGCAAAACTACGCACATTAGCGGAAAGTAAAACCGCTGGATTTAATGTTGATGCCGTGTACTGGTTTCAGCAAGCAACGCTTAGAATTGGCCAGTTAAAAAATGTTGAAAATCAAATAGCCGCGAGTTTGCTGAAATTTACTGAAAATACTTATAACGAGAGCTTTAATACGCTAGTTATAGATGTGGTGTTTACCTTAATTGTATTGCTCTTGGTTATTGCTATTGTCGTAGTCTCTATTAGAGACTTAACTTCGAGGGTAAATGAATTAACACAAGTGATGGCATTGGTTAGGGACGAAAATGACTTAACCGTGCGGACAAAGTTAGGTGGAAAAAGTGAGTTAGGGCTAATTTCTGATGGATTAAACCTTACTTTAGCGCAATTTGCCAACACCATTAATGAGATTTCACATTCCAGTTTGACGTTATCTGCCGCCGCCGAAGAAACCTCGACAACCTGTGAATACAATGCACGAACATTAGCTGAGCAACAAGATGGCATTGGAGCGATTGCGGCGGCAGTAGAAGAGCTATCCGCCACGGTAAAAGAAGTGGCAAACAATACTCAAGTTACCGCTGACTATGCAAAAGACGCCGATAGCCAAGCAAAAAATGGCCTTAGTGTTGTGCAGTTATCCTACCAATCGATTGAAGTACTATCTAAAGAAATTGACAGTTTAGCTCAACAAATTAATAGCTTACACGAAAGTAGTGGCAATATTACTAAGGTGGTTGACGTTATTAAGTCAGTTGCTGAACAGACAAATTTATTAGCATTAAATGCCGCTATTGAAGCAGCTCGTGCAGGGGAGCAAGGGCGAGGTTTTGCTGTTGTTGCTGATGAGGTTAGAACTTTGGCTCAGCGTACTCAACAATCTACTGCTGAAATTGAATCTTTTATTGGTTCTTTACAAGCTGATGCTAATGCCGCCCATAGAGTGATTGAGAACAGTCAAGAAAAAGCCAGTATAGCGGTAGAAAACTCAAAAAATGTTGAACATACTTTGCAAGATATAACCAATGCGATTAGTGATATTTTTTCGATGACAGAGCAAGTAGCAACTGCCATAGAAGAGCAATCTGTGGTGACACAAGATGTAGCTCAAAATATTGTGATCATAGAGCAAAACTCAACCGAAACCGCAGCGGGTGCAGCACAAATTGCAGCTACAGCCAAAGAACAGGCTTATCTCGCAACATCAATGCAGGACTTAGCAAGCCGGTTTCGTGTTTAGATATGATACTAAGGGTTAGCAATAAAAATAAACTTATCGCAAGTTTTGTTGTTTTATTGCTTATCGGGTTGTTAGCTTCAACAACGGTGGCTTATTTTCATGTTAAAAGCCGTTTAGAAAATGCTATTCAACAAGAAATACAGCTCAAAGCTAATGTGGTTGCTGCTAAGATAAATAATTTAACTAAAAGTATGATAGAGCAGGTGGAGCACTTTGCTTTACATTTGAACTTGTCAGATGTTGAACTTGGGAAGCATCCAGGTTTTGACTTTTTTATGAAACGTCACCCGAATCATAGTGGCTTAGAGTATTTAGGCTATGTTGTAGATTCTGATGGTTATTATGGTATTACTAACTGGCAAGCACCGGTAGATTATGACGCAAGGAATCGCCCTTGGTATATCGAAGGGAAGCTGGCAAATGCAGCAAGGTTTGGTAAGCCTTATATCAGTGTTGATAGTGATAGAGAGGCATTACTAGCGGTAACATCACCGATCACTCAACAAGGTAAGTTTGTGGGTTTAGCGACTGCCCATATTAAATTTGATTATGTGTTGGCTATACTTCGTGATATCGACTTTGGTATGGTCGGAAAGGCCTTTTTGGTTGATCAAAATGGCAAGGTTGATCTACCAAAAATACAAAATGTTGATTTAATTTGGCAAAATGAAGTTAAACGCATAATTAAACATGATGTTAGGGCAGGGTTGAAGTCAGCAGATGACTCTTCAGAGCAACTTTTCTATATAACAAAATCGATAGAACATATCGCTAGTCGTCTTGTTTTTACCGTGTCTAAACGAGCTATATCTCAAAAAGTTTATCAAGATACTTTAACATTATTGATAAAATTTTTATTAATTTTTGTAGCAGTGATCATCACATTATACTTTTCTAACCGCCATATACTTGCACCTCTTTTTAATTATCTTGAATTAGATAGTGTTACGCGCTTACCAAGTAAGAAACACTTCAAACAGCAAGTCACCCAAAATTTTTTAGTGCTAAATAAACCGGGCCGGCTGTTAATTATCAGCATGGAAAATTTTAATCGCATTACCGCGGCATATCCTGCAACGACGGTTAACATATTAAAAAATAAAATAAAAGAGCGAATTCAGTTGCAATTAACGAAAAATTCATTGCTCGGAAACTTTTCTGAAAGTCGCTATATCGCTTACTATCAATCGATTGAGGATGTTAACAACGAACTATTAGTAACAATGACAACTGCTCTGAGTGAATTCTATGAAATCGCGGGTGTTGATATTTATTGTGATTTCAGAATAGGTGTCTGTGATGCGCCTGAATACGGTAATGAAGTTGAAAGCCTAATTGATAATGCTTTTTCAGCATTGGCCAGTATTTGTCGACAAGAAAATAATACTTTCGCAATTTTTAAGCCAGAAATGAATCAGCAATTTATTGACGTACAAAAAATCCATAATGCGATGAAAAAAGGCTTATATGCAGAAGAATTTTCTATGGTGTATCAACCACAGATAAATACTATTTCTGGCGAACTTTTTGCCGTTGAAGCTTTGGTGCGTTGGCATTCTGAAACACTCGGTAAGACGGTCTCTCCTGTTGAATTTATTCCTATTGCAGAATCGAATGGTTTAATGGTCTCCCTAGGTGACAATATTATTCGACAAGTTTTTAGTCAAGTATCTCAATGGAATAGAGAGCGGATAGTGATTGCTAAAGTTAGTATTAATATCTCACCACTGCAGTTATTAGCGCACCGTTTTTATGAGGATCTAATGGCCAAAGTTCATGATTTTGATATTTCGCCAAAACAAATTGAATTGGAGATCACCGAAACTTCCTTATTAAAGGATCCTAATGCCAGTATCGCAATATTAAATAAGCTTAGTATGTCTGGATTTTCAATCGCTATTGATGATTTTGGTACTGGTTATTCCTCACTCGAATATTTAAACACTATGCCGTTGCATAAGTTGAAAATAGATCGTAGTTTCGTTATAGATATTGATAAGAAAGCCAAAAGTGCGGTTTTGGTTAAAACGATTATTGCCATGGCAAAAAACCTAGATCTTGAGGTTTTAGCTGAAGGGGTAGAGAATGAGGCTGAAGCTAGCACTCTGCAAGCGTTAGGTTGTGATAAAGTTCAGGGTTATTTGTACTCGAAACCTTTAACAGCAGAAGATTTAGCTACATATGTTATGGCAGTAGAGCGATAACATACAAGTTTATTAAGACAAAATATTTGAAACAATGTAACTCAGAAAATTCCCTTAAAGTAGAGACTGCTTTCGACTTATCTCTTTTTGTCAGGATACACTTTATGAGGAAGCATAAGTTAACACTGCTCGATACCGGCAGCATCACTTCGGGGGAAGTATTGATTCTATGTATTCATAAACACGCTAGGCTTTATTTCTTTCAAGTAAACGACGCTTTTCTATTGCCATCGGCGTAATATCTTTATGAAGTTGCTTTTCTAAGCCACAAGCAAAGTAGACTTCAGCCATAAGAAATAATGGCCCAATGACTAATCCCATAATGTCATCCATAAAAGCGGGTTTCGCTTTTTCATATATGTGACCAATAAATTGAATTACCCAACCGACAATAAATGTCGCTATCGCTATCCAGAGCGCATATTCCATTGCTGAAACTAAACTAGCAAGATAAACATTGGCTACAACATAGAATAACATGCCAAGGCCTAATTTAACGTGTAATTTAAAGTAGTACAGCAACGATAAGGCAAAGAACACCATGGCAGGTGTATACGTCAGCATAGTACCCGCTATTTCAATATTAAAAGTATTTAAACTTAATAATACCGTAATAGCCCAGACAATAAGGGGAATGCCAACAAAGTGAGTTTTGATATTTGTTTTGTTGAAATGAACGCTTTTGTAATTTGATAACTGAACTTCAACTGATTTCATGTAAGCCCCTTATTATTATTTTGACAAATATAATGGCAATTTCTTACTGATAAGTAAAGAGAGCAGACCAGCGCGCCGCAAACGATGAATAATGCTTTTTATCGAAGGGCATTGCTGTATTGCAGTTGTGTTGTCTTACTCATACAATAGCAGGATGAGTTATTGTAAAAGTTAATATTATGTCTGCAGATAAATTAGGCTCTAGCCTTAATTACAAACGTCAAGAGCAAGGATATCGTGATCGCGCCTTGAAATTATTCCCATGGGTTTGTGGCCGATGCGCACGAGCGTTTGAGTATTCCAATATTAAAGAGTTAACGGTTCATCATATGGATCATGACCATACCAACAATCCAAATGACGGTAGTAACTGGGAATTACTGTGTATTTATTGTCACGATAATGAGCATGCAAAATATACCGACCATGCCAATTATCAAACCGAGGTTAAAGCGGGTGATACCAATCAAGACACGGCTACCTATAATCCGTTTGCTGACTTAAAATCACTATTAAAAAAATAGTGTTTTATCTAACGTATAGAGCAGGAGTTTAACGTGGCAGGTGCTAGTTTATTAACCCTAATTGATGACATTGCCACTGTACTTGATGATGTCGCTATTTTATCCAAAGTTGCGGTGAAAAAAACCGCCGGTGTACTCGGCGATGATTTAGCACTTAATGCGGAGCAAGTATCGGGTGTTAAGGCGGATAGAGAATTACCGGTTGTTTGGGCGGTCGCTAAAGGTTCATTTTTAAACAAATTGATCTTGGTACCTTCAGCGCTACTTATTAGTGCATTTATGCCGCCCTTGATCACTGTTTTATTAGTGCTTGGCGGTTTATTTCTGTGTTTTGAAGGCTTTGAAAAAGTTTCGCATAAATTTTTTCATAGTAAAAAAGCATTAGCAGATGAACATCAAGCGGTGATCGAGTCTGTTAATAACGAAAGCATAGACATCGTAGCGCTTGAAAAAGAAAAAATTAAAGGTGCTATCCGTACCGATTTTATTCTGTCTGCAGAAATTGTTGTTATTGCCCTTGGTACGGTTAAAGAAGCCGCTTTTGAAACTCAAGTTATGGTGATTTCAGCATTAGCGATAGCCATTACGGTTGGAGTTTATGGGCTGGTTGCTGCGATTGTAAAGTTAGATGATTTAGGACTTTATTTATTGAGAAAATCAGTGTCAGGGCGCTTTAACACGCTGCAAAGAGCGATTGGACGAGGCTTGTTAATATTTGCTCCCTTCCTAATGAGGCTATTAACCGTCGTAGGTACCATTGCTATGTTTCTTGTTGGTGGCGGTATTATTGTTCATAGCTTTCCTTGGCTGAGCCAACAATTTCAAAACGTTGAACGCTGGTTAAGCCATTACATAGGCTCATTATCTGAAATGATTTTACCCATATTACTTGATGGTATAACTGGTGTCGTCATCGGTGGTGTAGTATTGGCTGGCGTTAGTTTAGTGTCCAGGTTAAAAAAAACAGCAATCAGCCACTAAATAATTACCTTTTAAAATTGATTTAAAACAAGCTTTTCAGTTATCTAGCGTTAAAGTTACAAATTAGTTAAATTTAGCTATTGTTTTTTGTTGTCTTCGCCCTGAGTATATAATTGAAGACAACAAAAAAGGTAGCAATATGAAAATAATCATTTCTGGACATCACGTTGAAATCACCGAAGGCATTAATCAAGCTGTTGATAATAAATTTGCCAAAGTTGCCAAACATTTCCCAAGCCTAATGACACTCGATGTCATTATTACCGTAGAGCCCAATGAACAGAAACTCGAAGTTTCGACCACCTATGAAGGTGCGACTGTTTCTGTTCACGCTGTAGATAAAGAGCTATATGCTGCAATTGCTAGCGCGGCAAGCAAATTAGAAGCAGCATTGAAACATCGTAAAGGTGTACTATTAGCTAAACAGAAAAAGAAATTTGAGGTCCAACAATCAGACGCTTTCGAAATCGTGTAATTTGAATTTAGAGATTTTTGACAAAGAAAAGGCCGTTTTTACGGCCTTTTTATTTTCAGGCACTAAGCTTTATTCAGACCATAAGTACTGTTAAATTACTTAGCTAAGATGAATAAGCTATCACTATTTAATCAAGTTATTCAACCTAGCTCCTTGTTTGCTAATGAAAATTATCTGTGTTGCTACTTGCAAGTTGCTGATGATTGCTGTTTGGCTTAACGCTAAGGCCTAAAAAATTAATACTCATAGCGAAGAGACAGCGTGAAAAATATGCCAACTCAGAGGGGTATTTACTTAACAATCAGTTGAAACAATGGATATTCTGTTAATGTTTACGTAAAATAACACTATTGGCTTTAGTTGAAATAATCTCAATATAAAGCGTACTTTTATATCCCAAGGAATTCCATGAAAAAAACATTCGAGTTAACTCACCCTAAAATTAAAATCGAAAGAATGGTTGAGTCGGTAAAACACGAAGTGAAAAAATACTTAAAACGTGAGCGAAATAAAACCTTACCTGAAGGCGCTGACTATTGGGATTTTGATTGTAAGATTGGTAAGTCAGAGACAACAGCTGATGTAATTCATGTTACAGCCATTAGCCAACAGGTCGATACTATTGTTGCCGAAGGTTTAAGCTCATTTTATCTTGAGATATTAGCCAAGCCAGCGACGCGCTCTTTCGAAGAAAGATAGTCCAGATTTAAGTCTGTTTACTCGTTAAAACCCTCATATCAATCGATTATAATTATTCTATAGCACATAAAATATTACTTAGATTGATATGAGTTGTCGCATTATTTAGTGCTCGATTAGCACTGACTCTTTATTTTCCCCGATACTAACTTTCCACTTTACTCGCTATTAACCTCACACTACCTATACTTGCGTTACCGAATTTTCGGTAAACACAGGAGAGTGTAAAATGAAACATATGATAAAGTTTATTAGCTTATGTTGCGTACTCTTTGCCGTTTCTTCTCAAGCTGAACTTGAGATCTATAAAGATTATGATCTAGGACGTGAAGTTATTTCTATGACCACGGTACGTATTGACCCCAATATGGAAGATATTTATTTAGCCGGACTCAAAGAAAGCTGGGTTAAAGCTGTAATGTTACAAAAAAAGCTCGGTTATATTAAAGATTGGAAAATATATGGCAGTGAGCTGCCGCAAAGTGGGCAATTTAATATGGTGCTGATGGTTGTTTTTGAAAGTAGTGCCGATTTAGAGCCTAACCAAGAAAAATATAATGCTTTTATGAAAAGTTGGGGTAAGGCCAACCAAGACAATTCTCGAGAACTAACCAAATCATACCCGAACGTCAGAACGTTAACAGGGGAATATCGATTAAGAGAGATTGTGCTTAAGTAAAAAATAAAAATCAAGTGGTGTTATACCTAAAGTATCGGCTTTAGGTATACTCCAGCAAAGCGGTTTTAAATGCCTGCTCTCTATTTTCTTTTTGTTCTGCTTCTATTGGTTTTTTTACTTGTTTTGACTGCTGGTTTCTTTTTCTTGCTTTGTATAGGCGCTTTTGAAAACTCTTTATGAAAAGGCTGCTGCGTAATAACAGGAATGACTTGTCCTATGCTATTTTCAATATTAGTTAATTGCCTGATATCATTTTCTACAGCAAATGATATTGCCATACCACTTTTCCCCGCACGAGCAGTTCGTCCTATACGGTGAATGTAGTTTCTGGGGTCTTCAGGAAGGTTGTAGTTAACGACTAAGGTAATGTTATCAACATCAATGCCACGCGCAGCAACATCTGTTGCCACTAATACTCTTAAAGTAGACGCTTTAAAGTTTTGTAACGCTTCTTCCCTAACCGCTTGTGTTTTACCACTGTGCAGGCTAGCGGCAGTTATTGATGCCTTTTCTAGCTCCTTAACAATGATGTCAGCGCCATATTTTGTTTTACAAAAGATCAGCACTTTTTCAAAGTCAGGATTTTCTAGGATATTAAAGAGTAAAGGGACTTTATTCGATTTATCAAGGTGGTATACGCTTTGATTAACCAAGTCGATAGTCACTGTTTCTGCAGCAATTTGAACTTTCGTTGGGTGGTTTAATATGGCTTGTGCAAGTATCTCTATTTCAGTTGGCATAGTGGCTGAAAATAACAGTGTTTGTCGCTGCTTTGGTAGTGAAGATATAATGCTTTGCACATCGTTAAAGAACCCCATATCAAGCATGGTATCTGCTTCATCTAATACAAATACTTCTAACGCCTGAAAATTTATATCGCCCGTTGCCATTAAGTCCAGCAACCTGCCAGGGGTGGCCACTAAAATATCAAGTCCAAGTGCAATCGCGTCAACCTGCGCTTGTCGTCCTACGCCGCCATAAACGACTTTAGTTTTAAGCCCTAAACCATCAGCGTAGTCATCAATGTTTTGCATGATTTGTGAGGCAAGCTCTCGGGTGGGCGTTAGTATCAACGAACGCGTGCTCTTAGCTTTGATATCTATTTTATTTTGGCCAAACTTATTGATAATAGGCAATGAAAATGCGGCGGTTTTTCCTGTTCCCGTTTGCGCTATACCTAGCAGGTCATTGCCATCAATAAGTGCTGGAATACATGCTTTCTGGATCGGTGTCGGTTGTTTATAGCCTTTAAGACTAACACGGTCAATAATTGACGCTAAAAGTGAAAATTCTGTAAATTCTGACATGCTGTCTCGGTATGCTTTAATCAATAGCCGACTATTCTAACAGAATGCTTTAACATGTTTAACATGTATTCACGTCAGCCTTTTCTGAGGAATCCGTAGAAAATATCACACAAAAAAACAGTACAGTACTTGAGTGTTCTGATCCCTTGATTTTTTATTCCACGGATAGCTTTTTGAGGAGGTAGATAATTTATATATAATTATTGGCTTTCCTTCTAAGTTAGGAAATCAGAAACATTTCCTCATTTCATCCAAAATATTAGTCATGCGACTTATCACCAGACAACGAGTGGTAATAGCTGCAAACATTTGTTATTAATATGTAAATTAAATAAGGTTGAAATATTTTCTCTGTAAAGAAGAAAGTTTCCTCAGATTAAGTTGTGATGTAACTAAATGGAACTCATGCGATTAAAGGATTGTAAATGCTCATATTAAATAGCATATACTTAACTGCCGTAAAATATGTATCTAAAGCTTCCCGCGCAGGGATTAAATTAACCAAAAACAAGGATGAACTTACAATGCATTTAAACACCTCAAATATCAATAAACCAACTTCTGCTTATATCTTCGCGACATGGGGGGTCTTAGCCATTGGTGTTCTAGGTTATTTATTAGGCCTCTGGAACGCAACTTTAGAGCTTAATGAAAAAGGCTTTTATTTTGCGGTATTTCTATTCGCAATGTTTTCTGCTGTTACGCTTCAAAAAACAATAAGAGATAAAGAAGAGGGAATACCGGTTACAGGCGTTTTCACAGGTATGTGTTGGGTTGCTTTTTTCTCATCCATTGCTTTATTAGTTATTGGTCTTTTTAATGCTGAGATGCTCCTCAGCGAAAAAGGATTTTACGGTATGTCTTTTGTTTTATCATTATTTGCAATTATTACAGCTCAAAAAAACATTCGTGATTTAACCAATGAACATGGCATAACTGATCCATCAGCATTCCCTAAATCATCACAAGCCTTGGATGCAGCCTTAGATGTTACAGAAACAATAGGTTAGGTGCTTATCTTTACATAACAATGGTTTAAAACTGAGCTGTTAACAGTTTTCTCGGTTTGCTTCGCTATTTTAGCTAACAATTATTTGTCTCTGAATGAGGCGTTATATGCACGTAAATTTTGACTACAGCTGATATAAGGTAAATTATGAGTTCTGGATTAACATCTATTAAATCCTTGGTTTTTGGGGTTTTTACGTTTATTTTAGCCGGGGAGCTTAATGCGAAAGAAAGTGAGCGAACTGCTTTAGAGGAATCAAACCTTAGGAAGGCGGTATATTGTATGGATGTCCTCGAAAATCAGCCTGATCTTGAGTCTGCGCATCGAATAGAAATTTTGCGTAATGAATGCTATAGCGAAAATTTTATTGAGCATGCACCAAACATAAAGGGTGGGCGAGATGCGTTATTAAGCTTGTTTGCAAGCCGGTATAAGAAGTACCCAGAACTTTCAATGTCTATTAAACGAACCGCTTCCGAACGTGACCTTGTTTGGCTCCATCTTCACGTCAAACACACGCCTGACTCCCTTGGTGGTGCCGGCATCCATATATTTCGAATGAAAGAGGGGAAAATTATTGAGCATTGGGGTGTAGGGCAACCTGTTCCAAAGGAATCTAAAAATAACAATACAATGTTTTAAGTTGATTTATGAGTTCGACCTGAATAACAAGACGTTAACTACTTCAAGTCTTACTTCCAATTAAGGTGCAAAATTTAAGGTATGAAAAAGCTATTAATCGGTTTGTCTTTTATGATCCCAAGTGTTGGCTTTTGTTGTCCTTCACTTGAAGGGACATGGTCATCTTCCTTAGAAAAATTTGAGTCGTTCAATAAAAAGTGGGCAAAAATAGATAAAAATGCATGGTCTTTTATGTCTCAAACTCAGGGCTTTGAAACAATTATATTTAAGAGCAATAAAGAAATGCTTATTTCTACTCCTGTAATTGAATTAAAAATGGGAGAGAAGGTGATGAAACTTCCTTCAAAAGAAGAACAAATAAGTTTCAACGTTTTGGGGTGCACAGATAAGAGTATCGTTTTGCAATATGACAGATATGGAAAAACACACATATCACAATTGCAATTTGAAAACGATAATACTTATTGGGAATATATGGGAACTGCGGGTAGTGATGGTAATAGCCATATAAGGGAATATTACACTAAAACTAAATAATGTAGCTAACAAGTGCATTAAGCGAGGGCTTGAAGTTCCCCCGTTTTAGTTGACACCTCCTCCTCAGATTGAGGAGGCTACTATGAATCTTTGCCAATACGTTTACATAACGAATATAAGTTTATTCCAAAGCCTCTTTATTGAGCATTTTTGGCATATTAGTAACCGATTAAGCCATTAATATGTGCAACGGCACTGCGTCCTAAAGCGTTGAGAGAATAGCCACCTTCCAATACTGAAACCATACGCCCTTGGGCATATTTATCTGCAATGTCTTTAAGCTGGTCAGTTACCCAGCGGTAATCTTCGTCCACTAAACTTACTTGCGACATATCATCTTCAATATGTGCGTCAAAGCCAGCTGAAATGAATATCATCTGTGGCTTGAATTTATTCAACGCAGGCAACCAGGTATCGATAACGGCCTGACGAAAATCCGCGCTTCTCGCGGTGGCGTGCAATGGTGTATTAATAATCGGGGCTTTAGTGCTTTCTTGAATTTCAAAGGGATAAAAAGGGTATTGATAGGTAGAGCAAAATAAATAGCCTTTTTTATTTTTAATAATATCTTCCGTACCATTGCCATGATGCACGTCAAAATCGACAATAGCGACACGCTTTAATTTATACTTTTCTTTTGCATAGGCCGCGGCAATGGCAATATTGTTGAAAAAACAAAATCCCATGCCTTTGCTATATTCGGCGTGATGGCCCGGCGGGCGGGTGGCACAAAAAGCGGCAGAAATCTCTTGTGACATAACCAGATCTACTGCATCTTTCGCAGCTCCGGCCGATAGTAACGCGGCATTAAGGGTATTCGGGTTCATAATGGTATCATCATCAACGCGATAGGTACCTTCGCTTGGCGCATTACTAAATATTGATTCGATATAGTCGGGGTCATGCGCCAAATAAAGTAGCTCTTTATCGATAGGTTTTGCATTAAATTGTCGAAGCACATAATCCAAACCACTGCGAATAAGTTGATCTTGAATTGCGGCCATACGCTCAGGTGCTTCGGGGTGATGTTCACCCATATCGTGAGTTAAGCACTGGTGGTGACTGATAACGCCAACGGTCATATTCGAACTCCTTAGATACTAAGATACGGCTTAGTGATTATATTTTATGATTTTTTTAAGTTACAGTGTGTAGGCTAAGCTGACTTCGTCATAATCATCAGACGGTTTTCTTAAAAAGCCTGCATTTTCAAATACTTTTAGCATAGGGGCATTGTCACGTCGAACACAGGCAATCAATTGTGTTAAACCACGAATTTTGGCAATGGCAATTAATTCAGATAAAAGCGCTTTTGCCATCCCTTTGCCACGTTTACTCTCTTTGATGACAAAAGCCACTTCAGCACTATTCGTTGCTTCAAGGTAATAATAACGGGCTACTGCTTGTATCGACTCACCTAAATGATCTCGTTCGGTTAAGCACAGCGCTAAGTCAATATGTTGATTGACACTGACTAAATTACATGATTTTTCACGGGTCATTTGCGTTGCATGATGATTGTATCGCATCATTAAAGTTTCTTTATTGTGCGAATAAAAAAATTCTTGCAGTTTTCGCTCATCAGCAGGCGCTAATGGACGAAGAAAATATTCTGAATCTGCAAAGGTAAAACGCTTAATTTCAATACTACCGAGTTCAGGTACTGATGTTGGTGTATTCTCTTGATATTCTGGTACCCAATAATGTTTTCGCACATCTTTGAGCAGTTGGTCGCGAAACTTAGGGTGAGCAATACGAATTAATTCCAATGCACGTTCACGAATGCTTTTACCTTGTAGCGAGGCTATACCATACTCTGTGACAACATATGACACATGGCCACGTGAGGTTACTACGCCACCACCTTCTGTAATATGTGCAACAATGCGTGATATTTTGCCATCTTTAGTGGTGGAAGGTAAGGCAATAATGGGTTTACCACCCTTACTGAGGGAAGAGCCACGAATAAAGTCGACTTGGCCACCAATACCACTGTAAAAATGATAACCAATAGAGTCAGACACTACTTGACCGGTTAAATCGATTTCAATGGCACTATTAATAGATACCATCTTTTCGTTTCGGGCAATGTTGACTGGCGAGTTTACATGTTCACTGGGGTAGAATTCGACATGCGGGTTGCCGTCAACAAATTTGTATAAACGCCGAGTGCCAACACAAAAACTGGCGACGGTTTTGCCTTGATGAAAAGTTTTTTTACGATTGTTGATCACACCCGAAAGCATAAGGTCGATAATGCCATCTGAGAGCATTTCACTGTGCACACCTAAATCTTTGTGATTGGCTAAATACTGTAATACCGCGGAGGGAATTTTGCCCATACCTATTTGAATAGTGGCGCCATTTTCTACCAACATTGCTACGTATTGGCCTATTTGCTCAGTAGCCTGGTCTACTTCAGGCTCTGGCAGTTCGGGTAAATATTGTTTCTTTGTCATATGAGCATGAATTTGATTCAGATGAACAAAGCTATGGCCATTGGTGCGTGGCATTTTAGGGTTGATTTGTGCGATAACATATTTAGCTTGTTTAATGGCGGCTGAAACAATATCAACACTGACTCCTAACGAGCAATAACCATATTCGTCAGGTGGGCTCACCATAATCAGTGCGACGTCTAACGGCAGAATATTTTCATTAAACAACTTTGGGATTTCAGATAAAAATGAAGGGGTGTAATCTGCGCGCCCCTCATTAATCGCTTGGCGAATTTTATCACCACCGATAAAGAAAGCATTTACCTTAAATAAGTCTTGATGCTTGCGATCAGCCCAAACATTGTCTGATAGTGTTAGAATGTGCACCGCTTCAATATCATGTAAACCAGCACTATTGGCAATAAGGTCATCAATTAACGCATTAGGTACCGCTGCGTTCGAGCCAATAAAAATTCGATTGCCTGATTTTAAATAGTCAGACCACTTAATTGCGGACTTGTCTTTTCTTTTCAATGGCATAATTTATCTCTACTGTGTTCATGTCATAGTATATATAGCGCGACTAAGCTCAATGGCTATCAGGGGTATAATTTTTTAGATTTAAATTTAGTATGCTCTATTGAATAAGTTATTTTTTGATCAGAGTCAAACTCAATGGCAGTTTAAATTTAATTAGTTACGCGTTTATTTAATATATGTCAGTTTTAAACTGATTTTTTCTTGGCGCAGGTAACGAGGTTAGCCCTTTATGGCACAAAAATGTTAATTACTCTCTTGGGCTTGGCTTAAAGTGTGCATTCTATGCCCGTGATGAATTGGTACTGCATGAGGAGATACTATGTCAGAATTAGCGCAAATACGCTTATTAAAAGTGTTTATTGTTATTGGTCTATTCTTGCTCGTGTTAGGGCATTATTTGCTTTCTTACGCTGATTTACCTGCGTCGATGGGCGTAACTGGCATAATTATTTGTGCAAGCTGTATTGCGTTTGGCTTGATGTTTTCATTACCAACAAAAATGTATTTAACCTTTTTATTGGTTAAACGTGAGCAAGATAACCGTAAACACGCTGATAAATAAAGCTATGAGTAAAAAAAGCTATGAGTAAACAAAGCCCAACGATGTTGGGCTTAGCACTTAGCTCTGAAACTATAAAATTAGTGGCTAATTAACCAAAAATATTACGCATTAAGGTAATAGCCTGATCAACGGTTTTACCATCTTTAACACTATTAACAATAGTGCTGCGCATATTAAGGATAAACTCTGGAATATCATCAGCTTCAAACGCTTTATCAACAATTGCTTCGGCAGACTCTTTACTACGTTTTACCGCTTTCGCGATACCAATTTTTATTTTTTTAGGCTTATCACGCATACGAATATAGTTTGAGTTTTCTGCCAATGAATTATCAGCAAATAAAAATAAATCAATCAGTATTGCTCGATGGTGCCAAAGTTGAAGTTCAGCTTCATCAGTAGGTTTTTCACTACGCCACCACTGCGTACTTCTTATACTGGCTATCATTTCATGCCAATAATCATCAAAACTTTGATTGTTTAGTTTTACTAAGCCCAAGCCTTGCGTCAGGGTATCTATTTTATTACTGTTTAAGGCAATAAACTGATCGGGTCTGCGCATTGCTAATAAACGTGTTGCTGCGCTTAATGGTGCTTTTTCGCCTTTTGCATGAACAGCAAAAATGGCTTTGTAGGCATTAACAAAACTCTGGTAATGGCTGAAAGTAATATCATCGGTTAAAGGGATGTTATTAAGTGCTTCATCAAATGCTTGTGGGTGAGAGCTTAATAGTTGATGAAAAGTTTTGGCGCCACGTGTGCCGGCGAACCATTCAACATCAAAGTCATAAACACTGATGTCGTGCTGAGAACTATGCTTACCAGCGTATGCAAGTCTATCTTCGTCTATCATATCGCTTAAATTTTTGCCGCGTATTTCACCAATATAATTTAATAATCTTAATCTTTCAGGTAGTGCTTGTAATGTTGTGTTTTCCTGAATAAAGCTGGCGTAGAGTGGCCAAGGAATAACACGAGCCATTTTTAATTGGCAGGCACTCACACCGTTAGACAAAGTGTCTTGAAGCTTTTTCAACGGCTTTTCTTGAGCGGGCTCTAATAAATCGCGGTTTACGTCGTGTAAGCAAACTCGATACAGCTCTCTGCACCAGTTAAGAAAATTGTCAGGATGATTTTCTACTTTTACTGCCATTAAGTTAAGGCTGAGATCAGCAACAAATGATAAAGCATTTTGGTAGATAGTTTGTTCAGTAGAACTAAGCGACATGGCATTGGGAGAGGTAAGCAGTTTTCTCATGTAACAGCGATTTCCGACGGTAAAAATTTAAAAATAGGGCGGCATGATACGTGTAAAATCGCCTAACGCAAGCGATAAAGGTGAATTAGATAGAGAAAATCTAAATTGGTGCGCAAAGCGGCAAAAACTGTTGCGATAATCAACAGTCGGTATTGATAAGCGGACTAAGCTTTAAACATTTAGCGTTAATAAACGAAACTCTTGCGGCTTGTTCTTACCAGTAAAAATAAGTACTCTATCCACTCCTGGTATGACCACTAATATTCTGTGGTTAAAAAGATATAAATGCCGACGTTAACAACAGACAAGTAGTTTAGGGATAAAGGTTAATGCAACAAGAGTCTATTTTTATTGCTGATGATGGCCATCAACTTCATTTACGCCATATATGGAAAAAGCCCGGCGGTGTACCCATTTTTATGTTGCACGGTTTGATTGAAAACGGTCTGATATTTTATACCGAAAAGGGTAAAGGCTTAGCTTGCTTCCTTGCTGAGCAGGGCTTTGATGTTTATGTTGCTGATTTGCGTGGTAGGGGTAACAGTACACCGGCCATTAATCGCGCCTCGTCTTTTGGCCAGTTTGAAGCTATTACCCGTGACATCCCACTATTTTTAGAAAAAATCACCAATATTACTCATCAAAAAATGCACCTTATAGCGCATTCTTGGGGCGGTGTACTGATGACGAGCTTTTTATCACGTTATCCGCAATGGCTTGATAAAGTGCTCACGAAAACTTGTTTTGGCACCAAGCGTGTTGTGACCGCAAAAACCTTCGAAGCCTATTTCAAACTTGGTTTCGTATGGCGCTATATCGCACCAATGTTAGCAAAAAAACAAGGTTATCTTGACGCAAAAAAATACCGTTTTGGCTCTGACAGTGAAACTAAACAGTCGCTGTCAGAAAGTATTACTTGGGTAAAGCCAGGCCCGTGGCGTGACCAACATGATGGTTATGATTATGACCGTGCAGCGCAAAATATAACGTGGCCACCAACATGGCATTTCACGGGTATAAAAGATCATGCGCTAGGGCACCAGCAAGATGTCGCCTTGTTCATCAATGAGTGTGGTAATAGCAAGGCAAAATTTTCAGTGCTATCAAAACAGTCAGGCAGCCTCGTTGATTACGATCATATTAATATTTTAACCCATCCACTGGCAGTACATGACCACTTTGTGCAATTGACGGGTTGGCTAAAGCAACATAGCTAAGCTTGTTACTGATTGACGTTATAATAAATGACGTTTTTCGCCGCTAACTAAGCAAGGTAAATACTAGGGGCTGTTGATCTATGTTTAAATATAAACAAAGATCAACAGCCCCTAAGCGTTAATCATCGTCGTCGGTCTTCATTGCTTCAATATTAATAATGTTAGAGCGATTTAGGGTAATTTTAAAACGCTGTATCTGTTGTTGATATTGTTTATCAGTTTGCATCAATACGACATTTATTTGATATCGGCGCTCAACAGCTTGTTTGGTTACTTTGCTATTATCGAGTGAATATAAACGACCTTCACCTTTCCTTAGGAAGCGAATAAAAGGCGTTAAATTAAAATAGATACGCTGTTGAATTTCATCGTAGCCGGGTAAAAAGCTTTTTGCGTTTACTTTAGTGTCACTACGAAAATGCAGTAATTGCGCGGCCTGCTTATTTTGCTGTCGCCGTGTTTGAAATAATTTATCGACTTGTTGGGGTAAGTCTTTATTACGAATATATTCGAGCCAAATTGTTTGAGTTGCTACACGACTTTTATCGGCACTATTACTATAAATATTTTTCCATTTTGGTAAGCCTTTTTGAATGCTCCGCCAAATGATGCGGGTAATATCGTCCTTAAATATCTCCCTTAAACCATAAATAATCCCCAACATACCGACTAAGGCGATGGTAACTTCAGTAAAGTTTGCTCGTGCATTTAATACTAACACCATAACAAATGCCATAATAATGGCGGTTACCGTACCGCGAACAACACGCTTTAAATTACTGTTAAGGTTTTTTACTTCTTTTTGAAACACCACGCCGTATTCGATTAATCGTTGCAGTAGACGCATTTTATTGGTGATACGATTAGGATCCTCTAAAGTGACTTGTGAATTATATTGGTTCTCTTCACGGTACTTGTTTTCACCACGGCATAAATCAATTAGGAAGTTTCTCTCTGTGGTAAAATCACTATTTTTCGGACCACGAGATAATAGTTTTAAAAATGATTGCTCCACTTGCCAACTAAGATAGTTGTCAGCATTTTCAAAAAATGGTTTTAGTTTTTGATCAGGTGGCGTATATCTTCTGAGTTTTTTCAATAGCCCCGATATTTGCTCAGCGAGTACAATGGCTTGTGGATAAAACTCTTCACTATCCTTAAGTTTGATGGTTTGCTTTATATCGGTGTCTAATGCAATACGAATTTGATAAGAAAATAAATTAAGGTTGAGGCGATAATCACTTTGTTCGCCTTTTTGTTGACTAATAAATCGACTGCGTACTAAAGGCAAGTGCAGTTGATCTGAATAATATGCGCTATGGCTTTGAATACCGCTATGAAAATAATGTTCTTCAGCTAAGGTTTTAGGTCCAATGCCCATTTCAACCGGTAAAGAGAAATAGAGATCGAGTCTTTGATGGTCACTAGGTAATAACTGGTAACTGACTTTAATGGAAAGGTTTTCGTCTTGAATGAAAGTCGTGTTATTCACTTATACTTATTACACCTTATTGTTTTTTATGCCAAGTTGAATACGTAATTATTCCTCTAGTTGAGTTTCATCACAGCAGTTACATATAACGTCACTCGCTTTATTATACGTTATTTTCATAATAAAAATTTTAATTTTTAGCGCTATTTTATTATGACTTTTTGTCTGGAATTAATCGTCTGGGGTAATGGAAGGTAAACATTTGTCCTTATAATAATGCGAGTTTATTAATCCATATGTTGATTATTTATGCTAAATTATTACAGCTTTAATTGCATGGGAATTTAAATATGAAGATGGTTTATACCAATGAAAATTTATTTTTAGTTAATAATGCAAAAAATATTATTGCAGCGGCTGGCATTAACACTTTTCTCAAAAATGAATTTGCTCAAGGTGCTGTAGGTGAAGTATCCGCATTTGATTGCTGGCCTGAAATATGGGTAATTGAAGATAGTGATTACGATAAGGCATTAAATGCCATCACCATGGCGCAAAAGTCAGTGAGTATGGATGATTGGATTTGTAATCAATGCCTTGAAAAAAATGATGCGTCATTTGAAATATGCTGGCAATGTAGTCATGAACAAGCATAATATAAGTTGTACTTTCCATCGTGACATTAGGGTTTGTTGATCTTTCGCGGTTAAATTTTGTTCGGCTTTTTAAAGATAGTAAAGCGTTT
>OJDR01000071.1_pt1 | contig 44189 bp, 42 predicted proteins | sample 1593081 | NCBI WGS metagenome assembly OJDR01 (sample SAMN05416873, study PRJEB24817) | seawater metagenome | isolation source: Sea water | place: Canada:Atlantic | collected 2013-11
TCGCCCCGCGTCAACCGCTAATTGCAATTAAATTGCATAAATGTGTTTGTTTGCTTTTTTATTAAACAGGTCGTTTGTTTTTCGTTCAAATAAAGTAAAGAAAGCGTCTAACAGCCCCCTTTCACTAAGTCTTTATCCTAATAACTCTTAACTTACGTTACAAATATCCGCTATTTAGACTCATCATTTTTGGCTTTAATCTCATTTTCGGTCTTACTCATTTTATCATTGTGGAAGTCTGCATCTTGATCATCTCCCAAAACATGTTCAAATTTTAATTTTTTTACTGAGCGAATCGTTGTAAACGGTCCAGAGCAGGCATATAGGCCAAAAATAATAAGTAGAATGTTTTCTGGGCTTGATGCAACGACTACAAATACTAATACAATAAGTAAAACAAAGACGAAATTCACTTTACCTTTCCAATCAACGTCTTTAAAACTGTTGTATCGAAAGTTACTCACCATTAATAAGCCTACAACAATGGTAATAATGCCGATAATCAAACCATAGTCTTCACCGTTAATTTTATATTCACTACCAACCCAAATAAGGCTAGCAATAACACCTGCAGCTGCCGGACTAGCTAATCCTTGAAAGTAGCGTTTATCTGCACTGCCTACTTGCGTGTTAAAGCGGGCAAGACGCAGCGCAGCGCAAGCAACATATATAAACGCAGCTAACCAGCCAAATTTACCAAAACTGAACAATGCCCAATTGTAAGCAACGAGTCCAGGTGCTATACCAAATGACACCATATCTGCCATACTGTCATATTCAGCACCAAATTCACTTTGAGTATTAGTCATACGAGCTACTCGCCCATCTAAACCATCAAAAATCATAGCAATAAAAATAGCAACTGCGGCACTGATAAAGTGACCATTCATTGACGACACTACTGCATAGAATCCTGCAAATAGACCTGCTGTCGTTAATAAATTAGGTAAGAGGTATATACCACGTGTTGGCAACGAATCGTCATTATGTTTATTTGGCATAAATAAAACCGAGGTACGTTAATAGTTAATGTATAGGGGTTAATCTAGCATAAGTTTAATTATTAACGAAAGCTGTAGTATTAACGAATAGTAAATAAAAGAATCAAAAATTTGTAAACTGTCCGTTGTGTTGTTATAAAACATTGTAGCAATTAGATTTTAGTCGTCAGTCACTATTGCTCTAACTATTATACTAATGATATAGACAATTCAGCATTAATTTATGGATAGGTACCTTTATGAACATTAAAACATTATTAATACTTTTAATGATATTAGTGTATTGCAATGTTTTGGCCGCTGAAGAACTCACGGTTTATCGTTGGATTGACAAGAATAATGTTGTTCATTTTAGTCAAAACCAACCAAGTCATGATGATTATATTGAAATCAGCATGGCAAACAATAAAAAGTCATCAGCAATTATAGACGAAAAAACATCGACAGAAAAACCTCAGCCAATCGATATTGTACCTAGCGATACAAACGACAATAATGACAAGTGTGTTACTGCTCGTGAAAATATAAAAATCTTACAAAATTTTGATAAAATTCAATATAAAGATGCAAAAGGTAATGTCAAAGTTTTAGGAGCGGTAGAAAAAGAACAACAGTTAGCGATGAATACCAAACAAGCAGAGGTTTATTGTGCTAACTAAATCAATAAACCTCTGTTTGAATATACCTCATCACTAATCGCGAAAAGCTTTATTAATGACTTTTCGCACTGACATTGAAGTTTAATTTATTATCACCATGCTCAACCATAATATGATCGCCTGCCAAGAATTCATTAGCGAGTAATTTATGTGCCAGTGGATTTTCTATTTCTTGCTGAATAGAACGCTTTAAGGGTCTTGCACCAAATATAGGATCAAAGCCTGCAGCCGCTACAAAAGATAATGCCTCTTCTGATAATGTCATGGTTATATCCCGCTCTTCTAGCCGCTTAGTCAAAGCCGATATTTGAATACTAGCAATATTTTTGATCTGCTCCGCAAGTAACGGATGAAAAACCACAGTTTCATCAACTCTGTTAATAAACTCGGGTTTAAAGTGTTGACCTAATTCGGCAATCACTCTAGCTTTCATTTGTTGATATTGACTATCATCACCATATTCCTGAATGATATCGGAGCCAATATTTGAGGTCATAATAATAACCGTATTTTTAAAATCTACTGTACGCCCTTGTCCATCAGTTAAACGACCATCATCGAGTACTTGCAGTAAAATATTAAAAACATCTGGGTGAGCTTTTTCAATTTCATCTAGCAAAATAACAGAATAGGGTTTACGTCTTACGGCTTCCGTTAGATATCCCCCCTCTTCATAACCAACATAACCTGGAGGTGCTCCGACTAAACGAGCGACAGAGTGTTTTTCCATAAATTCAGACATATCAACGCGCACTAATGAGTCTTCACTATCAAATAGAAAATGCGCTAACGCTTTTGTTAATTCTGTTTTACCAACACCTGTTGGCCCGAGAAAGAGAAATGAACCTATTGGTTGGTCTGGATCTGCTAAGCCTGCACGTGATCGCCTAATAGCATTTGATACTGAAACAACCGCTTCTGACTGGCCAATGACACGCTTATGGAGGTTATCTTCCATATGTAATAACTTGTCGGACTCGCCTTCTAACATTTTTGATACTGGGATGCCGGTAGCTCGACTTAACACATCAGCAATTTCAACATCGGTAACTTTATTGCGTAGCAAGGTCATTTCTTGCATTTCTGCTTGGCTAGCAAGATCGAGCTGCTTTTCAAGATTTGGGATACGACTGTATTGCAATTCGGCCATGGTATTAAGGTCACCAACTCGACGTGCAGCTTCAAGTTCGATTCTCGCGTGCTCTAAATCGGTTTTAATGGCCTGTGTGCCATGTAATGCCGCTTTCTCGGTTTTCCAGACTTCGTCCAATTCATCATAACTCGCTTGGCAAGTAACAATATCATCTGATATCAAATCTAAACGTTTTATCGAAGCAGGATCTGAGTCTTTTGATAGTGCTCGCTGCTCTAATTTCAGCTGAATTAAACGACGTTCTAATCGGTCTAAGTTTTCAGGTTTTGAGTCCATTTGCATACGAATACTCGACGCAGCCTCATCAATAAGGTCTATTGCTTTATCGGGCAATTGTCGGTCACTAACGTAACGATGTGATAACGCTGCTGCTGCAACAATAGCAGGATCGGTAATTTCTACATTGTGGTGAAGCTCATAACGTTCTTTGAGGCCACGCAATATAGCAATCGTGTCTTCAACACTGGGTTCATCTACCAATACTTTTTGAAAACGCCGTTCTAAAGCAGCATCTTTTTCAATGTATTGACGATACTCATCTAATGTAGTCGCGCCGACACAGTGTAAGTCGCCTCGGGCTAATGCAGGCTTCAACATATTCCCTGCATCCATCGCACCATCACCTTTACCGGCGCCAACCATAGTATGCAGCTCATCAATAAAAAGTATGACCTGCCCTTCGAGCTGACTTAACTCATTGAGTACGGCTTTGAGACGTTCTTCAAATTCGCCACGATATTTGGCGCCAGCTACCAAAGCACCCATATCGAGTGATAACACGCGTTTATTGCGAATTCCTTCCGGAACTTCATGATCAACAATACGTTGCGCTAAACCTTCAACAATCGCTGTTTTACCAACACCAGGCTGGCCAATTAATACCGGGTTATTTTTAGTGCGACGTTGTAAAACTTGAATTGTACGTCTGATCTCATCATCACGACCGATAACAGGGTCTAACTTTCCTTGCTCAGCTCGTTCAGTTAAATCAACAGTATATTTATCTAGGGCCTGACGCGTTTCTTCAGCATTGGCATCATCAACATTTTTTCCGCCACGAATGTGTACAATAGCATCTTGAATTCTCTGCTCATTTGCTCCTAAACCTTTAAGAACTTGACCCAATTTACCTTTATCTTGTAACGCTGCCAGCATAAATATTTCTGAGGAGATAAACTTATCACCATGCTTTTGTGCGAATTTATCACAAAGATTTAAAATATTTCCCATTGCAGAAGATAGCTGTACTTCACCACCCGTACCTGACACTTGTGCCAATTCTTCAATAGCAGCTTCTACTTGCGCTCTCAATGTTCGAACATTAATACCGGCGCTTTTTAATAATGGGATAATACTACTGGCATTTTGATTTAATAACGCCAACATTAAATGTACAGGTTCAATAAATTGATGATCTTTACCTAACGCTATGGATTGTGCATCAGATATAGCTACTTGAAAAGTTTGGGTAAATCGCTCTAAACGCATTAACCTTCTCCTAATGCTTTTAATAAGGCTTTCAATATTCTTACTACTAATTTATGGGCGGTCAGCGTTAATTCAAGCTTTAGCTAACAAATCATCTTAAAACTGACAAGGTTCATTATTCGCAATTGCTTGACTAGCAACTTGTGCAAGTTGCTCTTGCGTAATACTATCAACTCCCACATCTTCGATATAAGACAAGTTTTCAGCTGACTCGCCACTTATCGTCTGATAAAACACTAACGCGCTTAAAAATCGACCTTTAATGTTAGCGTGATTGCCATCATCTTGGTGTAATATCAAATTTGGATAAAGCTTAAAAGCAAGATCCCATGCTAAACCAACGGGGGCAACACAAGCAGGGGTTATTTCCGCAATGCCTAAGTGTATGTCGTGAATATATCTAGCTTCAAAAATGTGGCCTTTTTGCGGATGCTCTGGAAACATTATTGGTGTTGCGGATAATTCAGCTTTAACTAATTCTACCCAAAATTCAGCAGCTTTAGTGGGGTAAAGCCTTGATTGGCTTGATGACACCTTTTGCGCCTGTAAAATGATATGAGTCCATTGCTCGCTTTTAATTTTTTCATAGGTAATACCATCACTAACCCGTTCTTCTAAAAACGCGCTGCCGGGTGCAAGTTGGCTAGTGACTAATTTAGTGGTTAAATTATTTTCAAACATTTTTTGAACGATGTTTGCCAATCCCCCAACATGACTATTACCTATAAAAAGAATTTTATAATGATCTACATCCCTGTTATCTGGAATAGCAATCGTCGGGCTTCCTTTAGGTGGCGGCGGTGGTGCACTATTACCTTGGCTAGTATCACTATTTCCTTTGCTTGAATCACTACAACTAGCTAGGCATAATAAAATAACCATATACAAAATTTTCATTTCGAATCCTTGAATTAATTTTTATTTATTGTGGCTAAAGCTTTTATAAAAGCCTACGCCATAATTACTTTTTTAAACAAATGATAGACGCCATTCGTCCAGTTTTATGCTCTCTTCGATAAGAATAAAATTTATCTTTATCAGCAAAAGTACATTCTTGGTGATGTGTAATAGAAACAACACCCGCCATTTCTAATAAATGTCTCGCAAGCCCGCTTAAGTCTGCATGATACTTGTCACCCGTGCTTGTTATAAAAAAGCGTGACAGCTTTTGTGATAGCGCACAAAATACTTGCCGCACTTCAACGCCAACTTCAAAATTTGACTTACCAATGCACGGGCCAAGCCATGCGTGAATATCTTTATTTTCTGCTGTCATCTTAGACAGTGTATTCAAAATAATGTTTGCAGCTAACGGTCGCCAACCAGCATGAATTGCCGCAATTTCACTACCTTCGCTGTTAGAAAGTAAAATAGGTAGACAATCTGCCGTCATTATAGCCAACGCAACATTTCGACTACGTGTTATCACTGCATCAGCCACAATAGGACTTTTATCATGCTTAATAACTTCCGCAACGTGGCTACCGTGAACTTGCTCTAACCACTGCACTTTTGCATTTACGGGTAAATAGTTAAGTAGCGACGTTCTATTTCTAAGTACTGTCTTGGGACAATCACCAACATGATTGCCAAGATTGAAATAATCAAATTCTGACTGGGTGTTTACTGTATTAGTGATATTTGGGCGTATATGTAAAGGAGATTTGGAAGTGGCTTGATTGCTAAGGGGTAATCGAGTTGTACTAAAGGCCAATACTTTAGGTATTGGCCAGTCAATGTAGATAATATTCTTCTTATTAGTAATCACTTTCAACTAAATGCAATTTTGTGTCTTCACGTAACATATCCGTTAGTTTTACCATATCAGCAGGAATATCCGCATGCCAGGTCATTTGTACACCCGTGATAGGATGATATAAAGACAACATTGCTGCATGCAAAGCCTGACGTTTGAATTGGCGTAACATCTCACGTAATTCTTCAGAGGCATTTTTAGGTGGTCGAGGACGGCCACCATAAACAGGATCTCCCGCTAAAGGATGAGTAATATGTGCCATATGAACACGAATTTGATGCGTTCGTCCTGTTTCTAAGCGCAAACGCAAACGTGTGTGTAGCCTAAACTTTTCCATCACACGATAGTGAGTTATTGACGGACGTCCTGAAAATGTCACGGCCATGTGCGTACGCTTTGTCGCGTGTCGGCCAATAGGCTCATCAACCACTCCGCCAGCGGTCATAATGCCACTCGCAATAGCTTCGTATTCACGAGTGATTTCACGCGCTTGCAATGACTCAACCAAATTGGTTTGCGCAGCAATTGTTTTTGCAACCACCATCAAACCAGTCGTATCTTTATCTAAACGATGTACAATGCCTGCTCTAGGCACGACATCTAACTGTGGACAATGATGTAATAGCGCATTTAGCACTGTTCCATCAGGATTGCCGGCACCAGGATGTACAACCAAGCCTGCTGGTTTGTTAATAACTAAAATATCATCATCTTCATAAACAATATTCAAAGGTATGTCTTGCGCTTCAAAACGCACTTCAGCCTCTATTTCTGTATCAATGGCAATTTCTTCACCACCAAACATTTTCTCGCGTGCTTTGTCGACGACGAGGCCATCAACCGTAACATGACCGGCTAAAATCCACTCTTTTAATCGTGAACGTGAATAATCAGGGAACATCTCGGCCAAAGTCTGGTCGAAACGTTTACCTAAGCATGATTCGGGAACCGTGTCCCGGTGTTGAATTATTTCAGCCATTAAACTCTCTATTAATTAGCACTGTGCAAGGCATGATTGCTAGGTTAGAATGCCAATGCTTATTTTACCTCTTTGCTAAAGCAATTACATTAAGTAATTATGGCGAAGAAGATATTTATTTTAACTAAACCAAAGTAGTGATATTGAAGTCTATGGAAAAAATGACAATAAAAATAATGTGCCTTACGCTAATACTAGGATTAGCTGGGTGTTCAGGAACAAACGAAAAAGAAATTGAAAAAGTGCCGGATAAGTCCGCACAAGCATTATTTGCCGATGCACGAGAATCTCTTGATAACGGTTTGTACAAAAGGGCTATCCAAATATTATCTGCGATAGATTCTCGTTTTCCTTATGGACCAATTTCTCATCAGATACAGTTGGATCTGATTTATGCTTACTATAAAAGCGGTAATGCTGCGCAAGGGTTGGCGTTAACCGATCGATTCTTACGACTCAATCCTGCACACCCCAATGTAGATTATGTTTATTATATGCGGGCTCTAATCAACATTGCTACTCAAGAGAATTTATTTCAAGATTTAGCGGGTATAGATCGCTCAAATCGAGATCCTAGTGCTGCACGCGATGCATTTAATGATTTAAAAATAGTGTTAGAAAAATACCCTGAAAGTAAATATGCTGCTGATTCTCGCCAACGTATGATTGCGATAAAGTCGCGTCTAGCAAAGTATGAGCTATCTGTTGCACACTACTATTTAGAACGCGAGGCTTATGTATCTTCAGCTAATAGAGGTAAGTATATTGTGGAGTACTTCTCTCCTAGCCCAGAAACTGAAGAAGCATTAGAAATTATGATCGTATGCTACGAAAAATTAGGTTTAAGTGATTTACGTATTAATGCTCAACAAGTATTAGCTGCTAACTATCCTAAAAATGCCATGGTTGCTAAATAATCCTCTGAGATAATTTAATACTAATGACTTCTCACTATATTTAACTAAAAATACCAGCTTTAAGCTGGTATTTTTTTATACTTAGATTGCTTCCTCGTCTTCTTCTCCCGTACGAATGCGTATTACACGCTCAACATCTGTGATAAAGATTTTACCGTCACCAATTTTTCCTGTTTGCGCCGTTTCTAAAATTGTATTTACGCAGCGTTCAACATTATCTTTTGTTACAACAATTTCTAGTTTTACTTTCGGCAAAAAATCGACCATATATTCAGCACCACGATAAAGCTCTGTATGGCCTTTTTGGCGGCCAAAGCCTTTGACTTCAGATACTGTCATACCGGTGACACCTATTTCACCTAAAGCTTCACGTACATCATCCATTTTAAACGGTTTAATTATCGCTTCAATTTTCTTCATTTTAACGGCCTATAGTTTGATTTGAGACGCAGCATTTTATTAACAATAATTATCTACATCAAAGCTTATTATCAAGCAATTGTACACAGAAATGGCACACAGCTATAGTGCAATAATTCTAATCAAAGATAGATTTTGTTACACTGTTATTCTTCTAAGTAAAATATCAGCTAAAAATAATATGTCACTTACCTACACATATCACAAAAAGGAAATATAATGAACGCGCAGGCAATAATCGATGAGATGAAAGTATTACCTGAAATTAATACGACCTTTGAAATTGAACGTCGAGTCGAGTTTATCAAGCAAAAGCTAACACAGTCTGGACTAACATCGTTGATTTTAGGCATAAGTGGCGGTGTTGACTCATCTACTTGTGGACGTCTTGCCCAACTGGCCGTTGATAGCTTAAATAGTGAAATATCGGCAGCCACAAAAACTTACAAATTTATCGCCATAAGGCTGCCCTTTAATATCCAAGCAGACGAAGATGATGCACAACTGGCATTGAAGTTTATAAAACCTAGCCATAGTTTAAGCACGAATATATTTTCTGGTGTTGAAGGTATTCATAATGAAGCAATTAAAGCATTAAACGATGCTCAGCTTTTATCCGCAACCGTCGCTACAATAGACTTTTCAAAAGGCAATGTTAAAGCAAGATCTCGTATGGTAATGCAATATCATATTGCCGGTATATTAGGTGGTTTAGTCCTAGGTACAGATCACTCAGCAGAAAACATTACCGGATTTTTTACTAAATGGGGTGACGGTGCTTGTGATCTAGCGCCATTATTTGGGTTATCTAAACGGCAAGTAAAACAACTCGCTAATGCTTTAGGTGCACCGGAGCAACTAGTTAATAAAGCGCCAACCGCCGACTTAGAAGAACTAGCGCCGAGTAAAAAAGACGAAGATGCCTTAGGACTCAGTTACGACCAATTAGACGACTTCTTAGAAGGCAAAAATAACGATAAATCAGTTGAAGAAAAAATTATCGCTATCTATATGAAAACGCAACATAAGCGTTTAGCCATCCCAACAATATATGAAAACTAAGCGTTATCATGTGGAAATCCGTACACTTATTGACTATAACTATATAGTCAAATTTCAGTATAATAATTGTCATTTTAGGTAATTTGACCACCACTAGAAAAAGTATACTCAACTAAGGAATGGTTATTATGTCAAAAACTATTGGATTTACGATTATCGAAGTACTCGTTGCTTTAGCAGTCTTGTTGAGTTTAATTGCTATTGGTATCCCAAGCCTCAATAATTTCATTGTTTACACTCGTGTAGACAATGAAATATTCACACTCCACCGCCTACTTCTAACCGCTAGAAACACCGCATTAACTACAAACACTAGAGTGACCCTCTGCCCATTAAACGAACAAAAACAATGTAAAAACACTTGGCATCAAGAACTGAGTGTATTTACCGATACTAACAATAATAAAGTCTATGAACCGCTCTTAAATGAACAACTCGTCGCTCATAAGTCAGCAATAAAAACAGGCGATAAATTACAGTATGGCGCAACTCGCATTGGTTTAACCTACGCGGCAACAGGACATTTAGCTGGCTGGGGTCAAAATGCAACTTTTAGCTACTGCCCTAACCATCATACGGATAAAAACAGAGGCATAGTGGTTCACACTTCAGGAAGAGCCTACGTGAGTGCAAAAAATATCACTAACAATAAAAATATAAGACGCACCGGTGCACTAATAAAGTGTCGCTAGCCACTAAATAATGCTATTAAAAAAGACGCTAGCTCGGGTAACAGCTTCAGTTTAGTAAACTAGCTGTCCGACAAATTTACTAGCTGAGTTTAAGCAACAATGCTATAAATAAAGCACTAACCTTAACTTTAGCTGTAGTTATGCCCAAATTTATCACTAAAAACTTCACTTCAAAAAATCATTTTAAAGGTTTTACGATTACCGAATTACTTATTGGTATTGCCATCGTAGGAATATTAACCGCCATTGCTAGCCCTAGTTTAAGTAGTTTCATGGTGCAATCAAGGGTTGATAATGAAGTAAGTGAAATGCATAGGTTGTTATTATCAGCAAGAAACAGTGCGATTAATAGTGGTAAAAGTGTCACTATTTGCCCACTGAGTGGCACAAGCTGTACGACAAACTGGCAAAACGAACTCAGTGTCTTTATAAATAGCGACAATACCCTCGCTAACAATAAAAGTTACGATGCTGCAAATGAGGAATTAATTAAGATTAAAGGAAGAATAGCCAACAACGATACCTTAATATTCAGCCAAGATATCATTACTTTTTCTCCAACGGGCCGTTTAATTTCAGGTGGTAATGGAAGATTTAGCTATTGTCCGAAGGATCATAGCGACTTATCCCGTGGCGTTGAAATTTCATTATCAGGTAGAATATATGCAACGTCAGATACCGATAATGACAACAAAGACGAGAATAGAGATGGTACCGATGTGAGTTGCTTATAATGAAATAGCTATAATGATTAAATAACTTCAATCATTATAGCTTATTTGCAGAGCTACATTCCCTGTTCAGTCAATAGTTTGTTTGCTTTAGACGATGCAAACTGATCTTCTGATCGTTTACATTCGAATACTTTATACACTGTCATTTTTTCATTAGAGCCTGCCGTTAATATTTTTCTATTTATTAGGCTTTTATCTAGACCTGCTAATTTTTTTTCTTTTATATATGCTAGATAAATAACTTGCTTACCACCGTGTAACTCTACATGACACTTTACATCAATCTTTTGCTGATCTATATTTTTTGCCTCACTAGTGAAACTAAAAAATGTTAATAGTAAAAGCGATAGGTAAATCTGATATTTCATATTATTGCTCCCAGCAGGCGCTAGCCGGCAATTTTTTTCCCGTTTCACTTACCGATAATGTCTGGCAGCTACTATCATTTGATTTTTGAGGCTCAAGCGCGGTAGCGGTTAACACAAAGCCACCATTGGCGAGTGCTGCATCAATGCTATAGTAACCATTTTCAGTGATAAACGGGTCTTTATTTAAGCCTAATGCTTTCATGTCACTGGTATAGCCTCTGGTATCGACATATAACTGTTCTTGAAGGTTAGCTATCCGTAACAGCTCTCGTTGTGCTTCCGTACGATTTGAGCGTGCAACAAAGTCGGTATACGCCGGAAATGCTACTGAAGCTAATATACCGACTATTGCTACTGCGATTAATAGCTCAACTAAGGTAAAGCCATTAGCTGGTTTTCTTTTAAACATTATTGCTCCTCGCTAATATACAAATAGGTGCGCATAGTCTGCAATGTAAACCCTACTGGAATTATTTCGCGACCGACAATAATATTACCGACAGCTTTATCAACTGTTGTATCATCACCATCATCGTGAGGCACAACAATTAATGTCGGAGCCCCTAAAAATTGTTCACTAATTTCAACACTTCGTTCTGGCTCTGCATCAGTGCCATCTGGCTCTACCTTATTCCAATTGTAAATCGCAGTGCCCAGAGCAAGATCAACAGCATAAAGTAAACCTTTGCCATTAGGTAAAACACAATGAACTTTGTTTGGGTCTAAATCAGGAGGAATAAATGAGGTAAAATAAACTATACCATTAATAACAATCGCTTCCGCTGTGCTCTTCTCACCTGAACCTTCTAGGTCTATATACCAACCAGACTTTTTACTCACCGCAAGTTCGAGTGTTTCACGTTGCTGAGTTGTTAGCGTTTTGCCAAAAGGATCATTGGTATAATTATACAAAGCACTTTTTACGATTGCTTCAGGAATTTTAGGTTCTACAGCACTATAGAATGATTGGGTTTTGATATTGCTATCTTTAATCATAAAAAACGTATCATCAGTATCGGTTCCAATTGGATTAGATCTGTCACCACTGCCAATAAGCACTGCGTCATAAGGCTTTTCTTGATGACTAACAATTTTTGTCGTTTCTCCATCCACATCAGTCACTTCAGTTTCAATTGTTTCACTGATAAACGTGCGAACAATTGAAGGCTCATTAAAAAAGCGTAAATCAGAGCTGTTGGTCGTACCGCCTAATTCAGCCAATTTAAATACCGTCCATGGGTCGTCGCTGTCAGCGGGATCTGCACTTGGCATATCAACACGCCAAACATTGCCACCCGTATCGCCAGTATATAGCCGGTCGGTTAAGCCATCACCATCACTGTCTAGTATAGCGATACTTGATGCTATACTATCAGTGCCTGTATATGTGGTATCGCCACCAGAAGTTAACATGCTCCACTTTTTAGCCCCCGTTTTAGCATCAACCATGTAAATAGCTCTACCTTTACTATCATTACCGCCAGGAGTAAGCACATCTTTTTTGACATCATAACCACCACCAAAAAACAAAACAGGGTTTGCAACTTTATTATCACCAGATCCTGAGAGATTTAGCTTAGAGTAAGCAACTTTCGGTTTAGACCATGATTGTCCAAGTTCAGAGAAATCCCCCTTAGAGGTTATATGCCAGAGTTTTGAGGGTTTAGCAGGATCACTAATATCGAGCGCATAGTATGACGAACCGCCACGGCGTAAACCGAAGAAAATCCATACTTCGTCTGTGGCACTATCGATGACACCATCACCATTTTTATCGTTTATATAAGACGTGATAGCACCATCGATACCATAAATTTTATCCGCAGTAGCGAAATTTTCACGTAATGGTAAAATATTGCTAAAAAAATCTTTTGGCATAAAAGCCCAATTTTCATCAACACTATCATCTTTATCTTGAAACATATGTAGTGCACCAGCATTTGTACCAATAACAATGCGTATGCTGTCGCCGTAATTTATAACCAGTGGTTTAGAGTGCAGAGGATCGCCAAAAACATCCGCCCTCATGGCCGGAATAGTGCCATCGTCTAAGGCAACTTTATCAACATTTTTGCCTTTAGCCCAATCAAGGTACTCTTCGACATTATCTTGCGCTACCCCCATATCGTCAGCAAGTTTATCAAGCCCACCAAATGAAGTTACTGCTTGGTCTTTCGTTAACAACGCAAGTGCGCCATCTGTACCTATATCGCTATAAATGACTCGGTCAGTTTTGTTGCGCAACTTATCAGCGACGCCACCATCAGCAACAGCATTGCCATCTTTAGCATTATCTGCTGACCAAAAACTGGTAACATCTTCAGAAAACTGCCCGGTATCTTCGTCTAGTGCAGATTTGCCATGTTTACCTACTTGCTTACCATTAACAACTTTATATTTTTTTAGATTTCCTTGCCAACGAGGGCCATTGTCAGGTTGAAACATTGCGTAGTAAACAGAATTTAATGTTTCAGTGCGATCAAAGTTATTTGAAGCAACTGACGCAGAGGTCAAACTATCATTGCTTGGTTCTAAATTTTCAAGCGCGCCGATTAATGCCGCAGTTAATTGCGCACTGTCGGTAGCCTTAAAATATTTTCCGTTACCTAATTTTGCCGCTTCTTTTAATAACGGCGCGGCATCATCAGCGCCAGCACTAAAGCCAATAGTGTATAAATCGACGGTTTGTTTGCCAGCGAGATCAATGTTCAAATCTCGATTCGTCATCCATTGAGCTAAACCCGCTAAGTAATTGCTACTGAACTTACTACCAGAAAATGTAATCGTACTGCCATCTTCAACCGTTGTCAGCGCTTCAATTTTACCATCTGCGTGTTTATCTTGCGTAGGTACGCCATCGGTAATTAAAATCACATAAGCTTTACTACTACAACTTGAAAAAGGCGTTATATACTTGCCAGTACCTGCATTCTCTATTGTTGTGTCTCTCGGAGGTATATTTCCGTCGTAGTAAGTTCCCCTGTCTTTATCGTCATTGCCATAATCAACAGCTTTACCCGAAAAATATAATGATGCCTCGTATAAAGTTTCACAAAGTGGCGTATTACCTTGAGCAAAAATGTCGTCATTTACCAGTTTTAACAGCTTTGTTTCGTTGGCATCAGTCATTTCATCTATGCCAAAGATAATACGACCACCATTTTCACTGCTATCGGAATCACCGCTGTCGTAATTAAAAACTTGTAAGCCAAAATCAATCGAAGGTGCGGCTTTTACCACATCATTAATACTTTGCCTTGCCATATCAATACGACTGCGGGTCTCTTCTTTTACCGTATCACCCAAAAACCAGCGTAGATAATTAGCCGTATACAAAGTAACAAACTCGCCACTCCACACTACGTCCGACTTAGTAATATCATCCGCATAGTATTCAGGGCTAGACTCATCACCAAGGAAGTTTACCGGGTAGCCAGCTTCGACACCACTCGCATTAGTGGTAATATTATTGACAACATCATCCTCACAATCGAGAACGTAGATATTACTACCATTATTTTTATTTAAGTTATTCCATTTACCCGTATTATTCTTGAACTTATAACGTCTAATATGTCCAGTGTAGAAACCTAATGTATTTAACGCGACTTTAGCACTTTCACAACCGTTTAATGAAGCTTCAAAACGACGATTCTCACCAGACTTGTCCGGAATTGGAATTTCGCCGCCTCGATTGTAATAAAGATAAGTTTTTTCAAGCTTGGTTTGCCCAGGAATTGCAGGGTAGTTTTCCCCAGGTTCATACCTGAATTTAACAGTTTCTTCTTTCGTCATACTGCCTGAATTATCAAAAATAATAAGCACTTGGGTTTTCTTGCTTGCAAGTTTAACCGCCTCACTAACATACAGCTCTATATCTTCACTAAAAGACATGGTTGAGATGAGTAAAAGTAGGCTTATGGCCAAATATTTTTTCATTTTATACTCCGGTATTTAGCTGACGTACCAAAATTATCGTAAGAGTTGCTGAGCAACGCCGGTATTAACGACAACATTATTGGTATTCTTTCGTCCGTATTTTCGAACCACTTGCACGCGTAAAACGTTGCAAGTAAATACTTGCGCTGATGATGCCGATCGGGAGTGGGGGCAATCGGCTTCTAGCGCAAGGGCATTGTTGGCAATATTAATGTTTGCCGTGGTATCACTACCAGTATTCGTTTTGCTTAAAGTGCTTGTCACTGTAAGCGGAAACAGCACCATATTAGAGGCAAAGGCATTGTTGCCTTGGCCACCATTTATTTGTCTAAATAGTACTTCATCACTGGCACTTATCGCTTCTTGGGTTGCGACGACTTTTTCTTCACTTGCACCTGACATTTTCATATCTGACGTGGAGTTTTGCATCAAAGCAGCTGCTACTGCCGTTAAGGCAATTAAAAACACCAAAGATACAATCAAGACTACACCTTTTTGTTGATGTCGCGACGCGATCTTGACGTTTGAATACTCTTCCGTACTTACCATGAATCAACTCCTGCATTGTATAACGTAACCGTTGAGTTAAATAACAAACGCCGATAATTGTCATTAAAGGTTACGGGCAAATCGCCTAAGTTATAGGTATTAGTATTAGTATATTTGTTATCGGGAAGAATGCTACGTGCTAGCACGTATATACGTACGGCTAAAATTCGATTATCGTTACCATGATCCCACTGCGTTATGGTCATATTATCGGCTGCAACAAAGGTATCAACAATGCCATAGCCTGCATCATTAGGTGAATCCGTATCTAAACCATACATAAAACGGATCATCTCGATACCATCAATAATAGGATCAAAGGTCATTTTTGTCGTTAGGCGCCCTTGCATTAATACCGGTACGGTATTATTTCCTTGTGCTTCTTCCCTAACGTAATAGATATGGTGTTGATACTCCCAAAGCTGGCTATTTGCCATCACTGGAATGTCAGTTCCAGTAAAAATTTCAGCTTCGTTTAAATTTGATACCATATAGTAGTTATTGCTAGTACTAACCGTTAATGGCTCAGAGATAACTCGCTTAAATTGGATAATATCAGACGTGGTTTTAGCATCATCAATGCACCCCATAACCGCAGATTTCGTTACCGTTTGCCCCCAGATAGCTCTAAAATGACCAACAGCGATGGGGAAACTACCATTATTTAACCCTTCACCTACACATTCATCACCAGGGGTGCCTGGATCAGTAGTAAGCATTGAGAAATCTAGCATGCCAGTATAGTCACCCCAGAAGTTTTGTTTTAATAAATCATCACTAATAATACTTAACGCAAAGCGGCCATTTTCTTGTAGCTCGCCATACGTTGCAGTTTCATTTGTTGTGGTTTTTATGCCAACAAAAACACTGAGCACACCAGCAAAAAGTGCCAAACCAATGGCAAGGGAGACAAATATTTCTACTAAGGTATATCCGCGTTGGTTATTCATATCAGTTTATAAACGCCTCAACTATCACTTGCCGCCTTTTACTGCCGGCCGTACCACAGCTATTTTTTTCTGCATCAAAAATGTCTGTGCGCCCTTCCCAACTTATGACAACGGTTACAGCATTCAATGCATGATTTATACAACCTCTTACACCGGTTAATCCAGCCATATTGTTACCGTCATTAACAACATCCGCCCCCATGAGAGACAACTCCCATTCATAACGATCGTTAATCACCATTTCGGCTGCTGTACATACACCGGCAACGGTGTTGCAGCGTTTCGCAGGTACAGAGTCCAACGTTTCACCATAGTCAGTTGCTGCATATCCCGCTAGTGCCGTAGCGTTATTGCTGCGCATACGTTCAACAATATCTTGCGCTAACGCAGAGGCAACAGAGCGCTGCATCGCATCAAAGCTACCTTTTTTAGCTGTTGCTTGCATTGCCACAGCACCAAGAATACCGGTAACTAAAATGAAAACAGCAACTAAAACCTCAATAAATGTCATGCCCTTATTTAGCTGAGGATTGCCATGAGACTTGCGAAAAAGTGGATTATTCAACACCTAATCTCCCTTTAAATAAGAATAATTAGCGTATGGTAAAGTTACTATAGCTGAAAAAAGCAACAAATTGGAGTAGGAAATTTTAGGCGCATGCGTAGTTGAGTAGTGCTCAGAACAATCACTACTTAAAAAAAGTCTATATGTGTTAAAAATCACATTGGTGAACAACATTAACCCATACCTTAAAACAATATAACGAGTAACCTTCCTTGTACTCAAACGTTATTATTACTTGAAAGCAAATTTACAGTTATCAATAATCAACAAATTTAGAAGTAAAAAATCGAACGATAACTGTAAATAACATCACTTAAGACTAACGTAATTCAATGGGTACCGCAAATACAGTATTTTCTTCTCTACCAGGGTATTCAATAACCTCTTGACCGCCAAAGGATTTAAGCGCTTCAATCACTTGCTGAACCAGAATAGCTGGTGCTGAAGCACCTGCGGTTACACCAATTTTTGTAACGCCTTCTAACCATGAAACATCAATATCAGCAGCGGTATCAATTAAGTATGAGGTTGTCCCTATTTTCTCAGCTAATTCGCGTAGACGATTCGAATTAGAACTATTCTTAGCGCCAACAACCAGTAATAGATCGACCTGCTCTGCGATTGCACGCACCGCATCTTGACGGTTTTGTGTCGCATAACAAATGTCATCTTTACGTGGGCCTTCAATTAGTGGAAATTTAGCTCGTAACGCATCAATAACATCACTTGTATCATCAACAGACAAGGTCGTTTGACTGCAATAATATAATTTTTCAGGGTTTTTTATGACTAATGTCGCAACATCCTCTGTTGACTCAACGAGATAAATCCCGCCTTCCGCACTTTCATATTGTCCCATAGTGCCTTCTACTTCAGGATGTCCTGCGTGGCCAATAAGAATGCACTCTACACCCTTTCGGCTAGTTCTTGAGACTTCCATATGCACTTTTGTCACCAAAGGACACGTGGCGTCAAATACCTTTAGGCCACGATCTTTCGCTTCGTTTCGAACCGCTTTTGAAACGCCATGAGCACTGAATATAACCGTGCTGTCATCTGGCACTTCGCTTAGCTCATCGACAAATACGGCACCACGATCTTTTAGACCATTAACCACAAACTTGTTATGAACCACTTCATGGCGTACATAAATCGGTGCTTCAAATAAGTCGAGTGCTCTATCTACGATGCTAATCGCTCGGTCGACACCAGCACAAAATCCACGCGGGTTAGCTAATATAATTTCCATAGTTTTCTCAGTATTTTTAACTTAATTAACTTCAACAACATCGATAACAAAGGTGACTTCTTGGCCAGCTAACGGATGATTAAAATCAATGGTTACAGAACTGCCAGACACATCTTTTATCATACCGGGCAACTCTCCGCCAGGCTGAGTAAAGGTAATAATATTGCCTACTTTCGCCGGTGCTTCTTCGCTAAACTTACTAATATCCATATAGTGAATATTCTCAGGCAATGGCTCACCAAAAGCATCAACTGCTGCTAAGGTAAATTCTTTACTATCGCCCGCTGACATGCCAATAAGCTCAGACTCAAATGCCGGTGAAATACTTGCATCCCCCATAATGATTTTAGCGGGTTTCTTATTAACTTTGGTACTATCAGCTGCAGAGCCATCAGCAAGTTTCATGGTGATATGCGCGATAATTGCCGATGAAGCTGTTACTAAATTTGTCATAAAATTCTCTTTAAGAGTTAATATTTGAAGGCGCGTTATTTGCTTCGCCATTTTTAAATGAATCGAAGATCATTAATGCTGCCCCTAAAAATATCATTGAGTCAGCAACATTAAAGGCAGGAAAATGATAACCAAAACCGTAAAAATCTAAAAAGTCGATAACATAGCCAAATAGCACACGATCAATAAGGTTGCCGACCGCACCACTTAGCATTAATGCAAAGGCAACAGAAAGTAGCGCTTGCTGCTTAGGCGTTTTAGCTAACCAAACAATGAAAACAACACTGGCGATAGCGGCTACTGCGGTGAAAAACCAACGTTGCCAACCGCCCTGATCGGCTAAAAAGCTAAACGCGGCTCCTAGGTTATGCACATAGGTCAGGTTGAAAAAAGGCAGAATGTCAATCGACTGATATAAATCCATATTACTAACAATTAGCTGCTTAGTAACTTGATCGGCAATTAAACAAATTATCGTTAACCACAACCAACGTAATCCAGTTTGGGTAAATAAATTTTTCATACATAATTCTCTAATACGCTATTAAGCGTCAAACACTAACTTTTATTATGGTAATAATTAGAAAACGTGCAGACTCGATTAAAAGTGCTGCACGTTTTAATATTACCGATTAAATTCATTCAAGGTGTTAGGCAAATTTACGAACTTCACCTTCAGCTTCAACATTAGTAATACAGCGTCCGCAAAGCTCCGGATGTTTTTCGTCTTGACCAATATCTTCAGTAACATGCCAACAGCGATCACATTTTGCACCTTCAGCTGGAGATACTGTTAACCATAAACCTTCAATTTCAGTTGCTAGCGTATCTGCAGGAGCCGCCTCTACAACCTTCACTGTCGCTTTAGATGTTATCAATACAAAGCGAAGCTCTTCACCTAGCTGCTGTAGTTTTTCAGCTAATTCAGCTGTAGTATATAATGTTACAGCTGCTTCAAGCGCCTTACCTACTTGCTTTTCTTTACGCGCATTCTCTAGTGCTTTATTCACTTCTGTGCGCACAAGTAAAATATCATTCCAGTAATCGTTGTTTAACGCACTGGCTGTTGAAGTTTTTGGTAAGCCGTCAAACCAAACGCCAGTAAAGACAAACTCTTCACGAATATCACCTGAGGCTGTTGGTAATGCTTGCCAAATTTCTTGCGCGGTAAACGACAAAATAGGCGCCATCCAACGTGTCATTGCTTCAGCAATTAGATACATTGCCGTTTGGCATGAACGACGAGCAACACTGTCTTCTTTCGCGGTATATTGACGATCTTTAATAATATCTAAGTAAAACCCACCTAGCTCTGTGGTACAAAAATTCATTAACTTGTGCACAACAACATGAAATTCATACTCATCATAAGCGGTAATAATTTCGGCTTGTAGTTGTGCCGCTTTATCAACCGCCCAACGATCAAGTGCCACCATATCATCAAAAGCAATTGAATCTGTTTTTGGATCAAAACCATTCAAGTTTGATAATAAAAAGCGCGAGGTATTACGAATGCGACGATAAGCATCTGCTTGACGTTTAAAGATTTCATCGCCAGCAGTAATTTCTTGGGTGTAATTAACCGAGGCTGTCCATAGACGCAAAATATCAGCGCCTAACGTATTAGTAATTTCTTTTGGTGTGATGACATTGCCTAATGACTTAGACATTTTATGGCCCTTAGCATCAACCACAAAGCCATGAGTTAGCACTTGTTTATAAGGTGCGTTACCATTCATCGCTACTGAAGAAATCATGGATGACATAAACCAACCACGATGCTGATCTGAACCTTCAAGATACAAATCAGCAATACCGTCAAACTCTTCACGAGCATTAATCACTGAATAATGCGTTGTACCAGAGTCAAACCATACATCTAACGTATCAGGTACTTTAATGTATTCTTTCGCATCATCACCAATAAGCTCTGCAGCGTCTAAATCAAACCAGGCTTGAATACCTTTCTCTTCAACACGTTTTGCAACAGACTCTATTAACTCAATGCTACGAGGATGCAAGGCACCTGTATCTTGATGAATGAATAGTGCCATTGGCACTCCCCACGTACGTTGACGTGAAATACACCAATCAGGACGACCTTCAACCATAGATTCAATACGACGCTGGCCCCAATCTGGGATCCACTGAGTTTTTTCAATTTCTTTCAATGAATCTTGACGTAAATTTTTATTGTCCATGCTAATAAACCACTGTGGAGTCGCACGGAAAATCAACGGCGTTTTGTGGCGCCAGCAATGTGGATAAGAATGTTCTAGTGCATGATGATGCACTAAAGTGCCATGTTCTTTTAACGTTTCAACAACATTAGCATTGGCTTTAAAGACATGTTGACCAGCAAACAACTCGGTATCGTCTAAATACACGCCATTAGCGCCAACAGGATTGGCTACTTCTAAGTTATAAAGTTTACCAACAACAAAATCTTCTACACCGTGACCCGGCGCAGTATGTACACAACCGGTACCTGACTCTGTAGTCACATGTTCGCCAAGAATAACCGGCACTGTAAAGTCATAAAACGGATGTTTAAGTTGCACTAGTTCTAATTCAGCGCCTTTACAAAAACCTAAAGCATGATATTTATCGATACCAAAACGATCCATACATGAAGTCACAAGATCAGAGGCGATGATTAAACGCTCTTTACCATGTTCTGTCTCACATTGTACTAAGGTATATTCCACCTCAGCATGCATTGAAACGGCACGGTTAGCGGGTAATGTCCAAGGCGTTGTGGTCCAAATAACCACAGACACTAAGCCTTCCCCTTGATGACTCTCTGGATGATCAAACTTATCAGCTACGTTTTGCTCAACCACGGTAAATTTCACGTCAATGGCCGGAGACTGCTTATCTTTATATTCCACTTCAGCTTCCGCTAAAGATGAACCACAGTCAGTACACCAATGCACAGGCTTGAAGCCTTGATGTAAATGACCATTTTCAGCAATCTTGCCTAATGAGCGGATAATGTTCGCTTCAGTATCAAAATCCATGGTGCGATAAGGCTTATCCCAATCAGCAAAAACACCTAAGCGTTTAAAGTCCTCACGTTGGCCATCAACTTGTTTAGCGGCATATTCACGACATTTTTCACGAAAAACACCGGCAGAAACCTTGTTACCTGGCTTGCCGACCTTTTTTTCCACCATTAATTCAATCGGCAGACCATGACAATCCCAACCGGGAACATAAGGGGCATTAAAGTCAGATAAGGTTTTTGCTTTAACAATAATATCTTTTAAAATTTTATTAACAGCATGACCAATATGAATATTACCATTTGCATAAGGAGGTCCATCATGCAAAATAAATGATTTTTTACCTTTTTTTGCCGCACGAATTTGACCATATAAATCTTTTTCAGCCCATTCTTTTAGCATACTCGGTTCACGATTCGCCATATTTCCTTTCATCGCAAAAGAAGTTGCTGGCAAATTTAGGGTTTGTTTGTAATCACTCATTAAAATTAATATCCGTTGTCGTAGTCACTAATGTTTTATTTAGTGTAATGTTGTGTGTTCTTAACCGATTTACATTAAGCTAAGTTCTGCACAAAAGTGCGGGCCTGTTCTGTATCTATAGTAATTTGTTCGATAAGCTCAGCTAACGAGCTAAACTTATGTTCACTGCGTAGTTTTTTCAACATCACTACTTCAATGACTTCGCCATACAAATTGTTATCAAAATCAAAAATATGTACTTCTAATTGCTGCCGAATACCAGCAACTGTTGGTCTTGAACCAACATTTGCAACACCAAAGTGTTGACCATATTGGCTTTTAACCTGAACCACGTATACGCCCGAGATAGGAGAAACGCGGCGCTTTAATCTAATATTTGCCGTTGGAAAACCCATTTCACGGCCACGTTTATCACCATGAAATACTTTACCCATAATAGAATACGGCCGACCTAACATGCTTGCTGCGCCGGCTAAGTCATCTTTTTCTAACAACTGCCTAATTTGCGTACTGCTTACCCGGCAACCCGCTAATTTGTGACTAGCGGTATCAGTAACTGAAAAGTCAAATTTTTCCCCTGCGGTTTTAAGCATGGAGAAGTTACCTCGGCGATTTTTACCAAAATGAAAATCATCACCGACAATAAGGTGTTTTATCGCTAAGCGTTTAACCAATAGCTCTTCAATAAAAGTCTTGGCGCTTAGACTAGCAAATTTCTTATTAAAATTGATACAAATTAATCTATCTATACCGAGATTTTTTAACAATACATATTTATCTCGTAATCGACATAATCTCGCTGGCGCCGTTTCAGGCGAAAATAATTCTTGTGGCTGAGGTTCAAATACTAATACAGCGGCTTCACAGTTAAGTTGTCTGGCTTTTTCAACCAAAGCTAAAATCACTTGCTTATGGCCTAAATGAACGCCGTCAAAATTTCCGATGGTTAACACGCTACCTTGACGTTTATTGTCAACGTTAATGCGCATGTTATGAATGCCACGTGTTAATTGCATAAAATGAAAAAACCTTACTGCCAACAGTGATTGACTATCAACTAAAACATAAAAGAATAAAAACCGATAAATTATATATCAGTCAGCAATAAGAATCAGCCCTTAGCCGTAGTTATTTTATGATAAATTTAGTCTTAGCTAGACGTTTTTTGTGCAACTTTAATATCTGAAAGTCGGATACCGAATAAGTATAAACAAAGCAAATAGCTTGCTATGCCACTAGTGATACACAGCAGCAACTGCGTTATTTGTTGGCTAAAGCCATAAGAAAGCCATACATCAAAATTGGGCGACACTTGATATACCACAACCGCCATCACTGCAGCTGAGCAAACCAACCTGATGATAAACCACCAAGTTTTCCTTGATAACTGAAAAACATTAGCGGATTTTAAGCCATGATAAAGCATCAAGGCATTTAACGTCGCAGAGAGTGAAGTCGCAATCGCTAAACCCAAATAACCAAAAAATGGCGCTAACATTAAATTAAAAGCAATATTTGCCACAATAGCTTTAATGGCTATTTTTACCGGTGTTTTAGTGTCTTGGCGAGCGTAATAACCGGGCGCAAGTATTTTAATAAACATAAAGCTAAGCAGGCCAGAAAGATAGGCAAATAAGGCATAAGAAACTTGTAGCACTTCGTTTTGGGTAAACTCTCCACGCATAAACAGCACCATAATAATCGGCTGTGCTAATACCATTAGCCCTGCCAATGCGGGCCAGCCAAACAAAGATACAATTCTTAAGCCCCAATCTATCGTGTCACTAAATTCTTCAGTATCTTTTTTAGTATGCAGTTTAGCTAAACTTGGCAAAATAACGGTTGCGATGCCAATACCGAACAAACCGAGCGGAAACTCCAAGAGCCGGTTGGCATAATACAGCCAGCTAATTGAGCCAGTGATCAACATACTGGCAATAACAGTATCAAGTAATAAATTAATTTGCGTAGCAGAGACACCAATCAACGCAGGAACAATAAGCTTGCGTATTTTAGCGACCCCTGGCGCATGCCACGACCACGTTGGCTTAACTAAGGCACCAGAGCGATATAAAAAGGGTATTTGAAAAGCAAATTGCAGCAAACCGCCTAAAAACACCCCCCAAGCAAGCGCAAAAGCAGGTTCATCCATTAGAGGCGCTAAATAAATAGCACAAGCAATAATACCAACATTTAATAATACCGGCGTAAATGCTGATACAGCAAACCGGCCGTAGGTGTTAAGAATTGCGCCAGATAAGGCGGTAAAGCTGACAAACCACAAATACGGAAAGGTAATTTTTAGTAAGGTACTGGCAAGGTCGAATTTTTCACTGCCTGGGCCATCGTTGAGCCAGTCTAAAAACCAGCCTGGACCAAACAACGCGACAAACAATGATGAGGCAATCACACCAAATAAGGTCACTAGGCTAATTAGAACACCGAGCGTACCAGACACCTGTGCAATTAACTTACGTGTTTCATTGGTATTATTTGCTTCATCGAGTGTATGGTATTCACTTAATACCGGCACAAAGGCCTGAGCAAAAGCGCCCTCAGCAAAAAGTCGACGTAAAAAGTTAGGAATTTTATTGGCAAAAAAGAAAACATCGGCTGATGCGCCTGCGCCCATAATGTTGGCAATAACAACATCTCTTACTAAGCCAAGAACGCGAGATATTAAAGTCATAGCACTGACAATAATGCCCGACTTAATTAATTTTTTACTCAAACGACTTTATCCTATTTAATGATTAATCTACTCCGACACCTGCAAATCCAACAATTCCATTGAGCTCTAAATAATAAGCCTAATAAGATAACAATCAGCACAGAGGGAGTATTATGCGTTTTTTATAAATCGATAAACAAGTTTTTAATGGCATTTACCAACAATTGCCCTTAGCAAGATGATAAATACCTATTTTGCGTGAGATATTGGATAAAAATAGCGACAAAATATTAAATATATCGAAAATTTGCAAAATCAAAGCAGAACACCCCTTTCAACTTTTCACTAAAAACTTTAGAATGCGCTATTGGTTTTATTTATACAAACGGGTAATTATCCGAACGGTCAAATTAAAGCAGTAAACCATTTGACAAACCAGTTAAAAACAGGCATATTTCGTCGCCTTAAATTTAGGCAATATTTATTCAATTTTAGGAGTTCACCTTGGCTAACTCAAAGTCTGCTAAGAAGCGCGCATTACAATCTGAAAAGCGCCGTCAACACAATGCAAGCCGTCGCTCAATGATGCGTACTTTACTTAAAAAAGTAATTTCTGCTATCGAAGCCGGTGACAAAGAAAAAGCATCTACAGAATTTGCTGCTGCTGCACCGATTTTAGATCGTTATGCAAGCAAAGGTCTTATTCACAAAAATAAAGCTGCTCGTAGCAAGAGTCGTTTAAACGCTGCTATTAAAGCGCTTTAATTTTTGTAAAGAATTAAAAAACCGGCTTCTGCCGGTTTTTTTATGCATGTAAATTACTCAAAGATAAGCTTTATTGATTTCACCTCTTGCGCTTATCAGTGATTTTGTTAGTCTTTTGCCCATATATAATAAGAGAGACCTGACATGAAACTATCAAAAATCGCTTCATTACTGCTCATTGCTGGCACATTAACCGCTTGTGGCGACAACAACGAAGCAACAACATCTAAAAGCGTAAGCTTATTACCTGAATACCAAGACCGCTTAAATATCTACAAAACAGTCACGCTAACCGCCGACTTATCACATTTATCCGCTAACCAGAAAAAAATGCTGTCATTGCTTATTGAAGCGTCTGAGATTATTGATGGCTTATTCTGGCAACAAGCATTCGGTCAAGATAAAAGCACTTTCTTAGCGTCAATCAAGGACGAAAAAGTACGAGAATTTGCCCGTATTAATTATGGTCCATGGGATCGTTTAAATGGCGACAAAGCATTTTTGACCGATACACCTGAGAAGGCCCTTGGCGCTCAGTTTTATCCGGCAAACATGAGTAAAGACGAATTTGAGAAAGCCACCTTCAACGACAAAAATGGTTTGTACTCATTGGTGCAGAGAAACGAAAATGGCGAATTAACGTCGATTGCATTTTCTGAAGCCTATAGCGACGAAATCAATCGCATTGCGGTTATTTTAGAAAAAGCCGCCACCTTCGCTGACAATAAAGAATTTGCCAATTATCTTAATATGCGCGCAAAAGCGATACGTAACGATGATTTTCAAGCCTCAGACTTTGCCTGGATGGACATGAAAACCAATCCTATTGATGTGGTTATCGGTCCTATCGAAACTTATGAAGATCAATTATTTGGTTATCGTGCCGCCTTTGAATCTTACGTATTGATCAAAGATATGTCGTGGAGTGAGAAACTCGCCAAATATGCTGAGTTTTTACCAGAACTACAACGTGGCCTGCCAGTCAGTAAAAAATACAAAGCAGAAGTCCCTGGCTCTGATGCCGATTTAAATGCCTATGACGTTATTTACTACGCTGGGCATGCTAATGCCGGTGGTAAAACCATCGCCATTAACTTACCGAATGACGAACAAGTGCAACTAGAAAAAGGCACCCGACGTTTACAGCTTAAAAATGCAATGCGCGCCAAATTCGATGCCATCATGACACCAATATCCGAAACATTAATTGTGCCAGAGCAACGTAAAAACGTCACCTTTACCGCTTTTTTCGCTAATACCATGTTTCATGAAGTCGCACATGGCCTTGGTATTAAAAACACCATTAATGATAAAGGTACGGTTCGCCAATCATTAAAAGAGCATGCATCGGCCTTGGAAGAAGGTAAAGCCGATATTCTGGGTCTATATATGATACGCCAGCTATTAGCTAAAAATGTTATCACTGAAGGTACACTAGAAGACTACTACACCACGTTCTTAACCGGCATATTCCGTTCAGTGCGCTTTGGCGCAAGTTCAGCTCATGGAAAAGCCAATATGGTACGTTTTAACTACTTTGCTGAACAAGGCGCTTTCACGCGCAATGAACAAGGGCTTTATAAAGTTAATGTTGCAGAAATGACCGCAGCAATTGATTCACTGTCAGAATTAATTCTAACCTTACAAGGCAACGGCGATTATGACGGTGTTGATAAATTAGTGGCCAAAAGTGGTGTCATTAACCATGACTTAGCACAAGACCTAGCCAGCTTAGAAACGGCAAAAATTCCAGTGGATATTACCTTTAAGCAAGGTAAAAAAGTACTGGGCTTGAATTAATCACGCGCTAGCGCAAGTTAATATCGTTTGAGCGAAACTCATTAAACGATTACGCTACGTTAAAAAGGCTAAACTATTGTTTAGCCTTTTTCTTTATCAACAGCTAATAAAATTTGACACTGCACTGCTAATAATAAATATTTAGTCGCAAACCATAATCATGTTCTACCAACAAATACCTAAAAATTATTAAAGCAGGATAATGCCCCATCAATAAAACAATAAAACACACGCTAAAAAGCGCAAAGCATGCCCTATGCTATGTGCCTAAACAGACACTTGAATAAACAACATTTTTATATCATAGTGGTCTGACTTGTTAAAACTATAATAATAAAAATTAATTTGAAGGTAGCCGTGTGAAAGCATTTGATTTTGTAATAATTGGTGGGGGCTCAGCGGGTTGTGTATTAGCTGATAAATTGTCAGCCAGCGGCGAACATAGCGTTTGCCTTTTAGAGGCCGGTAAAGCCGATAAAAACTGGTTAATTCATTTGCCTATTGGCATTATTGGCCTAATGCAAAGCAAAAGCTTAAATTGGCATTTTAATTCCCATGCTGAAAAAACACTGAATAATCGAGAAATTTTCACGCCACGAGGAAAAACCCTTGGCGGTAGCAGTTCGATTAATGCCATGCTGTACGTTAGAGGCCAGAAACAAGATTATGACCACTGGCAAAGTTTAGGTAACAATGGCTGGAGTTTTGACGAGGTACTACCGTATTTTAAAGCGCTAGAGCATCAAGAGCGTGGCGCTGACGAATTTCATGGTATTAACGGTGCACTTAATGTTGCAGACTCAGTATCTAAACCGGCAGTAAATGCAGACTTTATTAAGTCAGCAATCGCCGCAGGTTACCCTGAAAATCATGATTTTAATGGCGCTTCGCAAGAAGGCATTGGTTATTATCAAGTCACGCAAAAAGATGGTTTAAGACATAGTGCAGCAAAAGCCTTTTTAACTCCGAGCTTACATCGTAAAAATTTAACCGTGATCACCCAAACACAAGTTGAAAAAGTACTTATTAGCGATGGAATTGCCACCGGTGTTGTTTATAAGCATCGCGGTAAAATTCAACAACTCAGTGCAAATAAAGAAGTTATTCTCAGTGCCGGCGCGATCAATTCACCACAAATTTTAATGTTGTCGGGTATTGGGCCAAAAGCCGAGTTGGCCAAACACAATATAAAACTAGTGCATGCGTTGGAAGGGGTCGGGAAGAATTTGCAAGATCACGTTGATGTGCTTAACGTTGCTCAACATAATAGAACTGAAGTATTAGCCTACAGGCCAAAAGCCATGTGGTGGAGTGCAAAAGAAGCCTTAAAGTTTATCACTAAACGTGCAGGATTACTGACAACGGTCATTGCTGAAAGCGGTGGCTTTATCAAGTCAGATCCGACCTTGACTGAACCGGATTTACAGCTGCATTTTGTACCGGCTGCTATGGACGATCATGGCAGAAATCATAAGTTGTTATGCACTTATGGCATCGCCTTACATGTATGCCTACTGAGGCCAAAAAGCCGAGGTACGGTCACACTTAATAGTAATAATATTCACCAACATCCTCGTATTGAACTCAATATGCTCGATCATCAAGATGATATCGATACCATGATAAAAGGTGTCAAAATAGCGAAAAAAATCTTATCTACACCGCCTTTATCAACCACCCATGTTAAAACTATTTTCCCTGATGAAAACTGTAACAGTGACCAAGAAATTCATCAATTTTTAAAAGAAAAATGCAATACCATTTATCACCCTGTTGGCACCTGTAAGATGGGACAAGATGAATTATCTGTTGTCGACGAGCAATTAAAAGTTCGAGGGGTTAAGCAATTACGTGTTATTGATGCGTCAATTATGCCAACATTAATTAGCGGCAATACCAACGCCCCTACGATGATGATTGCGGCTAAAGCTGCTGATATGATTTTGGCCGAACATGCATTGTCAAAAAAATAGCAATTAGCCTAAATCGAAATAAATAATTTTTTTTTGAAACGAGATCCCCTTTCGCTAGGTCAATTTAATTAACTTAGCACTTAAATAAGGATTTCTTTTGACTTATCTACTTACTGCCAGCAAAAAACTCATTACCGTAATATTGATTGCATTAACATTGCCATCGATAAATGCTAATGCCGAAGACACCGCTATTGCTCCACAAGCCCCCGCTTGGCAACTTAAAACCCAAGCGGGTGATACTATTTCATCTCGTCAGTTTGAAGGCCAAGGGGTTATTTTACACTTTTGGGCCACCTGGTGCCCATATTGCAAAAAATTACAGCCAAAACTCGTCGAACTTGAGAAGAAGTATCAACTCCAAGGCGTTAAAATAGTCGCAATAAGCTTTAATGAAGATGACGGCGCATTACCGCAAGATGAGTTAGCCTCAAGAGGCTATAGCTTCCCCACCGCTATCAACGGTGATCAGGTTGCAATTAAATATGGTGTAAAAGGTACACCCACCACTTTTTTTATTAATAAAAATAATCAGGTGATCTTTAAATCAACAAGCTCTGATACCTCAGACCCTCGTCTTGAACTTGCGACGAAAGAAATAATTAAATAACCCTAGTTCAGGTTAAACTACTTTACTCAACCGTGCTATTTAAGTGCCTAACTGCGTTATTTTCATGCTAAATAGCTCGCTATTGGTTGGTAATAATGCTCTGCTAAGCACCTAAGTATCACACTTGAGGCTTTGAAAATTTTTTAATTAAAACGATATAGTGAAAATTTAGCCAATAAAATATATATCACTAGTTATAAAACCCATTCACCCTAGCTGAGGTTAAATAGCAGCACTTAATTGATACAGTTGCTTTTTGTATTTTCGCTTTTGCTTTGGTTCATGCAACCAAAGCAACGACTTTTCTAATGTCGCTATTGCTTGCGCTTTCTTATTTTGTAATAGATAAATATGATGTAATTCATAATATGCTTGCTTAACGTAAGGCGCTAATTTAATCACCTTAAGATAATATCGTTCCGCATCGTCATATTCATTTTCAGCACTCGCTACTTGTGCTTTTTCTAGCCAATGATAAGGGTTTGGATCATAAATATCTTCAATAGTTCTTTTAACATTTCGAGCGCGTTTTATTCGTCCTTGTTGCGTTAACAAGTTAATATAATTATCTAAAACACTAATATTTACACTTTTACTTTTTATTGCTGCTAAATATAATTGCTCGGCGCTATCGATATCACCTTTTCTCTTAAATAATAGAGCCAGCAAATTCATTGCCGATACACTTTCATTATCAATACCATAAGCTTTATTTGCATAAGCAAAGGCCATATCGAGGTCATGCTCAATAAAGAACTCAGCACCTTTATTGACATAATACATCGCTAAAAACTTGTCAGAACTTACAATTTTAGAAGGAATATTGTCCTCTTGTGGAAAGTAGTCGATAACAATAGACGGGCGCCTAATGTAAACATAATTGTCTTCCGGTTCAAAACTGGGATCATATAACAAGGATTGCACGTGATCAGATGATAAAACGATATTGCCATGTTTTTCATACATAGGAATAGAATGTATTTTTCGATAGTCCATTTCCACGCCAACAAGTCGTGCAAATGCGGTGGTTAAGATAGCGAGGCTCATACAATTACCACTATTTTTAGACATCGCAGTACTGGCTGTATAGGTTTTGCCATAATAGGTAAAATTAGATAACTTACTCTCTAAAAAGTGTCTAATAACTTGATGTGGTAAATAGCCTTCTTTTAATTTCTCTTGATAAAAGCGTAAAAAGTTTTCTTGCTGTAATTCAGTTAAATCATAGATCTCACTTTCAGAAATCACTGTATCTACCGAGGCAAATAAATTGCTATTTAAAGCCACTCTTTTTACTAAGGTATTTTTTTCAATATTTTCAATACTTGTACAGCCAAATGTAAACAAGAAAATAAGTAACAAAAGCCCGTGTATATACTTTTTCATCATCAACTCCTTATGTACGACATAATTAACTGGGCTAATTTTTACGCCACAAATTACGAAACTTATGCCCCATAATACGAAAGACATCGTAACAGCTTATAAAATTACAACGACCGTTGTCTAGTAATTTTATAACTAAAAGGCGAGTTCAGCTCTAAATAACTCCATTACTGCCCGATATTTGCTAGATAACGACTAGAGAGATAAATGTTTAATATTGACAGAAAAATAGCGCAGATTAACTGCCGTTAGCCCTTCGAACATAAAGCTTACACTAGGTATAAAATAAGCATACATCCTCCTTAAGTACATTTGCCTCCGGAAAGAAATATCACTGAGTAACGGAGTTAGTTATTGCGTAATTCTAACGCCGATAACTAACCATTCATCGAATTTATCTCTCCTTCTCTTGTGCGTAACGTCTCTGCAACATAGAATCGTAGGCAACTTCATTGTGATTCAATCGCACTGGATAAAAATTCATTCGTCCAAATAAAAACTAAAAGGTCATTTAATGAAAATTCGTTATCTCGCGCCAGTGGCAATTGCTATTGCTTTAGCCGGCTGTCAGCCAAATACCACCGCTCCTGATGTGATAAAAGTCGAACAAGTCGAAAGTACCGCAAGCAATCCATTTTTTTCTGAGTACGACACGCCGTATGGCATTCCTCCTTTTGAGAAAATTAAGAAAGCTCACTACTTACCTGCGTTTTATCACGGTATCGAGCAAAACAAGCTTGAAATTGATGCTATTACCAAAGTTAAATCGCGTCCAACATTTGAAAATACCATTGTTGCCATGGAAAAATCAGGTAACTTTTTAAATAAAGTCAGTAATACCTTTTATGGTTTAACTGGCTCAATATCCGATGAAGAAATGCGTGCGATTGCCAAAGAAATATCGCCTAAGCTTTCCGCGCTAAGTGACGACATTGCCCTAAATGATGCTTTATTTTTACGTGTAAAAGCCGTTTATGATAACCAAGAAGCATTCGACTTACGCACAGACCAAAAACTACTGTTAGACAAAACCTACAAAAGTTTTGTTAGAGGTGGTGCAAATCTGAACGATGCTGACAAACTAAAGTTACGTGAATTAAATGAAAAATTAAGTGGCTTAAGTTTAAAGTTTGGCGAGAACCTTCTTGCTGAAACTAATGGCTTTGAAATGGTTATAGCGGATAAAGCCGATCTTGCTGGTTTACCTGCTGACATCATTGCTGCAGCTGCCGAAACAGCCGCAGCACGCGGTCACGAAGGCAAGTGGGTATTTACCACACATCGTCCAAGCAAAAATCCATTTTTGACTTATTCAAGCAATCGCGAATTACGTGAAACCATCTATAACGGTTACACCATGCGTGGCAATAACGACAATGCCAATAATAACCAAGCAATCGCCAGTGAAATGGCTAGCCTTAGGTTTCAAAAAGCACAACTACTAGGCTATAAAACGCATGCTCATTTTGTGCTTGAAAATGCTACAGCCAAAACACCTGAAAACGTTTTTGAATTACTCAATAAAGTTTGGCCTGCGGCACTAGAACGTGCAAAAGAAGAAACGGCTGACATTCAAGCGATGATTGATGCCGAAGGTGGTAAGTTTACAGTTGCGGCTTGGGATTGGTGGTATTACTCTGAAAAAATTCGTAAACAACGTTTTGATATCGACGAAGCAGAAACCAAACCTTACTTCTCATTAGAAGCAACTTTACAGGGTGTGTTCTATACCGCAGAGAAACTTTGGGGCGTTACCTTCAAAGAGCGTGATGACTTACCTAAGTATCATCCAGACGTGCGTACATTTGAAGTTAACGACCGTGACGGTAGCTATGTTGGTATCTTCATGACAGATCACTACGTACGTGAAAGCAAACGCGGTGGTGCTTGGATGAGTAGCTTCCGTAAGCAATATCGTATGAATGGTGAAGAAGTTACACCGATTATTTACAATGTATTAAATTATCCACGCCCAGTTGGTGACAAGCCAACGTTACTGACTTTCGACCAAGCATCGACGTTATTCCACGAGTTTGGCCATGCTATTCAAGGTTTATTGTCTGACGGTTACTACCGCTCTCAAACGGGTACAGCGCTACCAAGAGACTATGTAGAATATCCATCACAAGTCATGGAAAACTGGATGACTGAGCCAGAAGTGTTAGCAAATTTTGCTAAGCACTATCAAACAGGCGAAGTTATTCCTCAAGCGCTAGTTGAAAAAATTCAGGCCTCGGGCAAGTTTAACCAAGGTTTTGGTACCACAGAATATTTAGCGGCTGCATTGCTTGATATGAGTTGGCATTCACTGGAAACAGCTGAATTACAAGATGCTAATAGTTTTGAGAAAAATGTTTTAAAAGAAATAGGTTTGATTGAACAAATTGCGCCTAGATATAAAACGGGCTATTACTCGCATATCTTTGCTGGTGGGTATTCTGCTGGTTACTATGGCTATATTTGGTCAAACATCTATGACGCTGATACGTGGTTAGCCTTTAAAGAAAACGGCATATTTGATCAAAAGACTGCTGATTTATACCGCAAGCACGTGCTAGAAAGTGGTGGTACAGACGATCCAACGATTATGTATCGTCGTTTTAGAGGTCAAGATCCAAAAGTAGAAGCACTCATTGAACGTCGTGGATTAACCAGTAAATAGTCACAACTATCTATATGACGAAAATAAAAAGGGTCGCAGTTAGCGCCCCTTTTTATTAACTATTTGACTCATTTAACTATTGATAATAGTTACCAGCAATACACTGAATATTATTGTAAATACATGCTGCCTTCAAAGAAGCTAAAAACCGTTTCAAAGGCTGATTGCTGGTATTGTTTTAAACCTGTATCACGAAAATCGATATCAACTTGACTACGTGTTAAAGCTTTCTTAATAAAGCTACCGGCTAAAATTTCCACAGGAAGATCTTTAATAAGTTGAATAGCAGCTTCTAATTTAAAACCAACCGGACCACCAGAAAACTTACCTTTTAAAGCACGCCCTCTAATCACCACTTTATCAACTTTGTAATCTTCCATTAGTTTAGCAAAAGCAAACTGAAAACCTTGTACTTGCTCAGCATCTGCGGCATCAACAAGACTAATTTTTTGTACGCGCGTATTTGGTATGTCGTACAACCCATTTTCCCGCGACATGATACAAATAATTGCATCGTTACCTTTTAACTCTACACCACATATTTTCATAAATTAACCTCAAAGCTATAATGTCCGTTATTATAAAATAGTTTTGCCTTAGCTGCAGTGTTTTCATGCATTTAAAACTAAGCTTGTCATAACATTTACGCTAACTGCGTTATATTTTCTACTTTACTGGTCTTTGGCAAGAGTAATTCCATGCTGTTTTGTGAACGCTATATAATCAGCAACCGCATCAGGATTACCTTTATTACCTTGGCAAACCGCACGTTGATATTCATAGCTAAACACATCAAACCAAAGATCCAATAAATCGGCATTTGTTTGCTCACCAGCTAAAGATAATATTTGAGCGGCCACTTCAGCAGTCGCTAATTCGGTATTATTAGCTGCTAAACGAATTTGGTAGCGAGAGCTTATTTCTTCTTCATTTTCAGGAACTTTTGGCGTAAATGATACAACAGGTAAGTGTTGTAAATAAGGGCTACGCCGAAACATTTTCTTCGCTTCGCGCCAACTACCATCAAGCATGATAAATAATGGTCTTTTTCCAGACGTGAGGGTAATCTCATTATCAAAAATTTCTCGTTCCTCACCTACATATGCTTTAGGAAAAACGATCATTGGCTGCCATATAGGATCTTCAAGCAAAGCGATTATTTCTGGATTTACTTCTGTTCTAGACCAGAGAAATGCAAAACTATCAGGGATTAAATCAGCAATTAGCTTACCTGTGTTGCTAGGTTTTAATACTTCAGTGTCGTACATCAGCAATAAAAACCCGGCTTGTGAATCTACTTTAGGCGCTAATTCACAAATACAAAATTGCTTTGCTAAGCGACATAATTCACAACGAATAACACGCTGACCTCTTGACTTATAAGTGGTCGTACTTAGGCTTTTACGATATTGGTGGAGTTGCTGTACAGCGTGCATAAAAAATATATCAGGTAACTTGGGGGCGCTACTTTAACGTGCACTTGTCGGATTGGCAATATAAAAGCGCCTATCAATCATTAGGGCGCTTTTATATATAGCTACAAGGCTTTACTAACTTATGCTGCTCACGCTAACTTAAGCTTTATTATGATGCTTTGTTTCACTAGCCGTAATGAAATTATAACCTGAAAGCTCATCAATACTGTCTTTCAATTGTTCTTCCATTTTGTCTATTGCGATAATTGATTGGCATAACGCTTCCCCACGTTTTTCTAGTCCAGCACCGCGCGCTTCCATTTCGTGCTCTATTTGCTCACCAAACTTTTCCATTTTACTACCAAACGCATCCATATCTCCACCCGAAAATAGCATCTCTTGGCCAACAGCAATCATTAAACTACCGAGAGAATTTTGAATGGTACTTTCTACCGCAGACTCTATACGTTGCTCGAAATCGTCACCAAAAAAATCTTCACCGGCAAAGCCATCTTCATCAATGTAAAAGTCTTTATGTTTACTAAATTCTGCTTCAACTTCACCGCGAATACCGGTTAATTGTGTGGTTAACTCTGAGCTGACATTATTACCTTCACCCAAAAGTTCGTTAAACGCTAAATTAACTCCATCAATGGCTAAATCAATAGCATCTAAGGCAATTACCTTAACCTCTGGCACAACATTACGGATACTGGTTGAATACTCTCGCAATAATGACTGCTGGCTCGATGTTAAATAAACTTCTTCGCCATTGATCAGTAAGATGTCATTATTACTGATGGTATATAGCGGCATTTTATCTTTAGAGAAGGTAATGTTTTTGCTATTAATATTAATACCGCCAGTTAAGTCCACATTACATGAATCACTAGAAAAAGAATTATCGTGGGCATAACTTGCTGAACTGGCGATAATTAATGCTGTTGCGATTAAAGTTTTCATATTACCTTCCTTTATAAATTGGTCTTAGTTGGAGCGAGAGTTAACTCTTATTAATATTATTGTTTACAAAACTAATGCCAACATAAAAAACTGTTTAATATCAATAGACAAGCATTAAACACGAATATAAAGATAAAACTAGCAAGCTAAAAAGTCGTGAAAAGTATAACTTTATGGTTAATTTAACTACCGGTTATAAATTCAATATAAGTCAATTAAACAATGGAAAAATTTTAACTGATACGCATAGCAAGAAGAGAACAAAGTAACGTTCAACATTAATTACATGACAGTGAGCGGCAAATTTTTCATAATAACAGAATGCTAAATAACTTCAGCTCAGACTAATTTACCTAACTTCAACTTAAAGAGCACCTTCTAAGCGTAATTCAATCTTTGCATTTCGAACAAGCGAGAGCGGCAACGGGCAAATTCAAAAGCAAGCTGCGTACCTTGATAAAGTTCGGCAATATCGACTTGTGCTTCAATAATCAAACGAATCTCTCGGTCGTAGAATTCATCAACAAGGGCAATAAAACGTCGAGCCTCATCGTCAAGCGCTCTTAATTGCCCCATCACAACCCCACTTCGTTGATAGCCATCTTCAACACCAGAGAAAACCGCAGGAATTAATTCGCCACTAAATTGCGGCACGCCACTAATAAGCACCACACGATAATGATCGGCTAATTTAATATAATCACGCTGACTTCTTGGACTTGAACAAAGCATCATAAAATCAAACCAAATCACACTGTCACTACAAGCTAGATATTTTATTGCTCTACCATGGACATCGATACTTTTACTGTATTGAATATTGCCAGTGGCCAGCGCAGTAAAATGTTGCGCTAAAAATTGACTATCACTTTCCTTACGAATACTAAAATCTCGATGGTTAACTTCAGCTAGCCCATTAGTTAGCAAGCGATGATCTTGTGGTCCATCAATTGAAATAATTTCGCAAAATTGATGAATTGTCGCTATAGTCGGTAAAAATCGACTACGTTGTAGGCCATTTTTATACAATGCTTCAGGTGGGCAGTTTGATGTTGCAACGAGGGTAATTCCATTTGATAACATGACATTAAGCAAACCGCCTAACAGCATTGCATCGCCAATATCAGTGACAAAGAACTCATCAAAGCAAAGCAAATCAACTTCTATCGCCCAACTATTGGCGATCAGTAGCAAGGGGTTATCTTTTCCGCTAAAGTCATTTAGCTTTTGATGTACATCTTCCATAAAGTGATGAAAATGCATACGTTTTTTACGCGTTAAGCTCAGCTGTTGATAAAATAAATCCATCAGCATGGTTTTTCCACGCCCGACACGGCCATGAAAATAAATCCCCTGAATAGCTTCGGGCTTAGTGAAAAGTTTTTTTAATAAGGTAAGTAAAGAGGGTTGAGCATGTCTAAGTATTAGCTTCTGTGAAAGCTTGTCCAAAGCAAAGGCCGCTTGGCGCTGCGCAACATCATAGTTAAGTGTTTTATGCTCAACGAGTTGCTTATATTGTTCAAGAACTGACATTTATTTATAGACACAAAAAAGGGCAGACTAATGTCTCCCCTTTCTTTAACACTTTTAATATTTTAGATAACTTAAGTAAATTAAGCCAGCTAAGAAATACTAATTAAAGTGCTACGATGTTCTCAGCTTGAGGACCTTTTTGACCTTGAGTAACAGTAAACTGTACTTTTTGGCCTTCAGCAAGAGTTTTAAAACCGTCGCCAGAGATTGCAGAAAAATGTGCGAAAACGTCTGGACCAGATTCTTGCTCGATGAAACCAAAACCTTTAGACTCGTTGAACCATTTTACTGTACCAGTAGTTGTATTAGACATTGTATTATCCTATTTATTCGTAATTGATGCCTCAAAAATAAGGCGGTGTTGCAGGAAGTGTTGCTATTACTTATTAAACAGGACGAGCTACTTACTAATATAACTTCGAAACTTGGTACATAAATATAGGTCTTACTTTCTAGCTGAGACGGATAATATAGATTTTTTGCTAAGAGTCAAGCCGTTTTTATAAAATTTATCATTCTTTTGCTAAAAAACTACTTTTTGTGCTGAATACACAATATCCACCTCAAATACCTGACCATTTAGTCAGGCAATCAATTGAATTTAAAACAATTTAATCGGTTTTCACTCTTACGGTATTGTTAGTATCTCGACTATTTTTAATTAATTCATCGCCGATAACAGTTTGTGTTGATTTTGCCAAACGATCATAAAGCACGACATTAACACTTGCAGCTAAATTCATACAGCCAACCGTAGGCACATAAACAACCGCATCGGCGCGATCAATAACCTCTTGCGCTATCGTACCGTCTTCTGGCCCAAAGATATAAAGCGCATGATCTGGATGTTCAAAATCAGGTAATGGCGTGGCACCTTCAACTAAATCAACACAAACAAGTTGCTGATCCGGCAATATATTATCGACTAAGGATTCAACCGAGTTTAACGGGATTTTTCGTAAAACATCTTTAGTATCTGTATGAAATTTTGCTGCTCTAGCATACCTTACGCCAGTGTAACGTACTTCATTTACTCGATAGCAACCTGCCGCGCGCATTACAGCGCCAACATTTGAAGGACTTTTTGGGTCGGTTAATCCAATAACAACATTTTCTTTTATCATTTCGAGCAATACCACTAACTGCACTAATAAATTTTGTGTAATTTTGCGCTGCCAGCGATAAGACTACAAGCAAAGTTTTTTTAACAGCCGAGCCTAAGCTTTATTTAATCGATATTTCAGCTACCTCTTGAGAGATTATCTGATAGCATCTAAGGTAATAATTTTAGTGTTAAATTAATTTAGGTATATTTAATGAAAACAAAAAAAGATATTTTAAAAGTCATACTTGCTAGCAGTATTGTCTCTTTTTCACATCCTGCAATAGCGAATGACGCGCCACTCGTTTCTATCGCCACACATGATAGTTTTTTTGACAATATAAAAGCTCATTGTGGGAAAGCATTTCAAGGGCAAGTCACGGTAGATAATGCCAGTGGTGATGGCTTCGCCAATAAAAAGCTTGTGATGCACGTCAGAAATTGTACCGATGAAAAGCTCGAAGTTCCTTTTCATGTTGGGGACGATGCCTCAAGAACATGGATTATCACTAAAACTGGATCGGGCCTTTCACTAAAACACGATCATCGCCATCAAGATGGTAGCTTTGATCAATCGACTATGTATGGCGGACATACCAACGACGCAGGTTGGCCACAAGTACAATCATTCCCTGCTGATGAGTATTCAAAACAGCTATTTGCCAAAACCGGGATCCCGCAATCAGCCGGAAATACTTGGCAGATGTATATCTATCCAGAAAAGTTTACTTACCGACTTATTCGTCAAGGCCGTGAGTTTCGTGTTGATTTTGATTTAACAACGTCGATAACACCACCACCGGCACCTTGGGGCTATAGTGACAAATAATCAATATATGCTAAGAGCTACCACAGTAACTAGTGTAAATTGCTCCCTCTAGACATAAACAATTACATTTATCCCAGTAAATTAGCTGCCCAAAGTGGAACTTTAAAATAGCGATTTAGTCGAAAGCTAGGTCGTTATTATATTGGAACAATTAAAAGGTAATGCTATGACTAAAACTATTTCGCGCTTTTTTAAAGACAACAAATCACTATTACTATTTATCAGTTTAATGCTGGTTTTTCGTAGCGCCGTCGCTGACTGGAATGATGTTCCCACTGGTTCAATGAAGCCCACCATTGTTGAAGGTGACCGTATTCTAATTAATAAACTTGCCTATGACTTAAAAATGCCCTTTAGCGAGCAAACATTAATAAAACTTACCGATCCTGAACGTAATGACATCGTAATTTTTGAATCAAAAGTAGCCGATAAACGCTTGGTAAAGCGAGTGATAGGTATTCCTGGTGACACTATTTCATTGGTGAATAATAAATTAGTGATTAACCGAGAAGTGGCCAACTATCGAGTGGTCACTCAAAATGATGATTATATACTGAGTGAGGAAAATATTGCAGGTAATAGCCATCTCATACGTACAAAAGTTAAGCCTGGAGCCACAACACCTTCACGATTAGCAAATTTTCGAGAAGTTACCATTCCTGCAGGATTTTACTTAATGATGGGCGATAACAGAGACAACAGTGCCGATTCACGAGTTATTGGCTTAGTTCCTCGTAAAGAGATTATTGGTCGCTCTAAAAAAGTAGCATTTTCATTAAATTATCAACAATATTTAATGCCGCGCAGTGAGCGCTTTCTAAAGGATATATAGTTCAAACATCATTAAAGCGCGATTACCAATAAGTTATCGCGCATATTACTTTCATTAAAAGGCAAAAAACAAACCTTGAAAGCAAGTGCTTGCAACTGTTCTCAAGCTCCAGTCATTTTTAGCTTTAATATGGGGATTAACCACCTACTCTACTAATAAAATAATTTTCAATAACTGATCATGTTTCGCGGTATACAACGAAAAGTTAACCGCTTGAAGGGTGATATTTACACTACACCTAGAGTGGCTAAACTGCCCCGTACAATTAAATTAATCCAGAAGAAAATACATGCTAGTCTTGTTGTTTTACTTAAAGGCACTTATTATTCATGCACTTTTTATTACGTAAAAATATAAGCAATCATCTATGAATTTCCTGAATTTTTCAAAAGCTTCAATCGCAGCACTTACCTTTATTAGTCTCTCAGCTTCCGCGACTATAGTTGAATTTACAACGTCTCACGGAAATTTCACAGTTAATTTACATGACGAAACAACCCCTGAAACAGTAAGTAATTTTCTTAAATACGTTACAGATGAAGATTATCACAATACGGTTGTGCATCGCGTTGAACCTAGCTTTGTAATGCAAGCTGGCGGCTTTGAATTTACCGGCAGCTTGCCGTTAACAGCTATTCCAACCGATAATACCGTTAAAAATGAACCGGTGTTCTCAAATGTTCGTGGCACCATTGCCATGGCAAAAGTTAGCGGTAATGAGAATAGCGCCACAAGTCAGTGGTTTGTTAACTTGGCAGATAACAGCGGCGGAAATGCAAAATTAGATCTTCAAAATGGTGGTTTCACAGTATTTGGTGAGGTTATTGAAGGCATGGATAGCGTTGATGCTATTGCTGGATTAACACTTTGTGGCAGTACACCTGCACCAGGCTTAACGGCTGAGCAATGTGCCGACGTTAACTATGTTCCAGGCACAGAGAACTTCGTCACCATAGTTTCGGTAGATATTATTGACGCAACCGTAAATTCGGCCACCAGCTTAACACCGCTGAAAAACACTTCCTTAACGGTTACACCACCGGTAACACCTGAGCAGCCTAGTTCAAGCAGTGGCGGTGGTTCAATGTCATGGTTAAGCTTATTGTTTACCGGTTTAATTGCCCTAAAAAGACGTTTTAAATAGTTTATGCTTTAGATTCATGCCGTTTCAATTTAGGTGTTACTTTAAACTTAACACCTAAATTAACAGCGTTAACCTGCAATGCTCGCATCAGCTAATTGGCTTTTACACCAAGAGTCTATGAGTAACCTCGCTATTGACTCTTTTCGTGGTAACTTAGGACCTTCAACATCATCTCCCCAGTCATTAAAATCAGCCAACTGCTCTGCGGTAAACCAACTAGCGCTGCGCAGCTCTGCTTCCTCTAAGCATAACTCCATGCTTTGAGCTTGAGCAATAAACCCTAACATTATAGAGTTTGGAAATGGCCAGGGTTGCGAGTCAACATAACGAACGTTTGTTACCACGACACCCGCCTCCTCAAACACTTCTCGAGTCACCGCTTCTTCTAATGATTCTCCTGGATCAACAAAGCCTGCAAGCGTTGAATATACTTGTTCAGGGGTTCGATGGTGTTCTGCTAACAAACAAACGGCGGGGCCCGATTTTGGCTGATATTCCACTAACATAATCACCGCAGGATCAGTACGCGGAAAGTGCTCTTTTTGACAACTATTATTAAGGCAAAGTCGACGGTGGCCGCCATCTAACTGCTTAGTTTTTGCACCACAGCAACCACAATATAACGCACTTTGTTGCCAATGAATTAATGCTTTTCCATAACTCAAAATAGCTGATTGTTGTGGTCTCAAAAGTGACAATGAACGCCTAAAGTCAATAAATTTGATCTTATCAATAGCGAGCTTTGTCAACCAATACCCTAGTTCATCTTCGCCCATTTGCGATAGATCACAAACAAAATGTGCTACGTCAGCATTGGTGCCCAAAAAAGTCGGGCTACTGGCATGCACAACGTCAGTAAACATTGCTACATCAGTAAACATTGCTACATCAGTAAAATTACGTTTTAGACGGTTATCTATTTCCTTGGTAAAAACACATATTTTTTGTTCAATATATAGAAATTTACCACGCCAAAAAAAATAGAATTGACTTTTTTTGGCGCCTAGTTGCGCTTGCAGCCAAATAGGGTCCTTTCTTAACGTCGACGCACGATCAAGTGGCATCTGACAAAAAGTTAATGCGTTATTCATTAGAGCTTCCTGGAGTTTTTTTGTCTTTATCAAAAGATAATTGCCACAACCTTGCCCATTGACTCAAAGGTGAAATAACATTAAACAGCGCTAAACCATTATCAGTTAATTGATAACCTTGTAAATTTTTCTCAACGAGATTAGTTTGCTGTAGCTCTTTAAGACGCTTAGTGAGTAAGGTAGGCGAGATATTTTCACAGCTCATCTGTAATTCACTAAAGCTTAGAGGTCCTTGACGCAACTGCCAAATAACTCCTAACGCCCAAGTACGCCCTAATAAATCCAGCAAGGCCATAATAGGCTTACCCGTTTTAGAACCTCGCACAGGCGAGCCAGGGATCGGTAATGACATTTAGCTTGCTCCTTAATGACTACATATTGAGTAGTAAACTACATAAACTGTAGTCAAGAAGCAAATGGTAATTGATAAAAACTAATGATCTACTTTTCCACGCAATGCTTTGTTAGAACTGGTCTTCTTTTTTGAATCTAAGCGCCTAAGGTTAGAGCCTTTGGTTGGCTTAGTCGCTCGCCGAGCTTTTTGCACAACCATTGCTGATAAAATTAACTCTTTTAGCCGTTTTAGCGCATCATCTTTATTCATTGATTGTGTTCTATAGGATTGCGCTTTAATAATGATTACACCGTCACTGGATATACGGCTATCAGAGTATTTTAATAAGCGCTCTTTATATATTGACGGTAACGATGAACGCTTTATATCAAAACGCAAATGAATAGCAGTTTCAACCTTGTTGACTCTCTGCCCACCGTTGCCAGTCGCTCTTATTCCAGTCAGCTCAATTTCCCAATCGGCAATAGCAACATTGTTGGAAATTTCTAGCATATAAAATCTAGCCCTATGTTTTTAATGTCACTATTTTAAGTGTATTTCGTTGTGATGCCAAACTAAACTCAGGCTGATTGAGCTTTGCTCAATAGTTATTTATTAAAAAAGGAGGCTTAAGCCTCCTTTTTTAATAAATAACTA
>OJDR01000072.1_pt1 | contig 43944 bp, 42 predicted proteins | sample 1593081 | NCBI WGS metagenome assembly OJDR01 (sample SAMN05416873, study PRJEB24817) | seawater metagenome | isolation source: Sea water | place: Canada:Atlantic | collected 2013-11
CGAGCAAAGCGTTCATTAACCATTTCCAGTGTTGGCATTCGACCACGAACAATACGATCTTGCGAAGAAAAATCATAATCGGAAGTCCCTTCTGCTTGAGAAAAGTCCTCTTCTATTTCTTCTTCTTCGACATCATCTACACCATGTAAAAGTGCATCAATTTCGTCTTGAGATAATAAATCACTCACTCGGTAGTCTCTTTATCTATTAATTTAGTGATACTGAACACAACTTACTGCATAACAAAGCCGGTAAATAGTACTTTTTCGACAATTTTACTGCCTTCTACTTCGGTCATTATTTTATGAACTTCTGCTAACGATTTTTGCTTTAACGACGTTTTACCTGCACTAGTAGCAAGGTCATCGGCATTCGACTGAGAAAATACGGCCAGTAATGTACTTTCAATCAACGGCACATGCTTTTTAGCCGCTTCTTCATTATCCGAGCCTCTAACTAATAGCTGTACTCTAATTTCAACAAAACGGTCTCGGGCTGCACCAGGTACATTAAAACGAAACGGCCTTGGCATAGGAACATACAATGCAGAACCAAGCTCGGCGTTAGTATCGCCAGTTGCAGCCACCTCACTCGTTGAACCGGAATCTAACGCTGCGTCGAGCTCTGCTTGAGATACTTCGTCCTCACTACCCAACATAAAAAATGCAGCTGCACCGCCGCCAACAAGCAATATTGCGACAATCGCGATAATAATAATTAGCTTCTTTTTCTTACCTGAATTGTCCAGCTCAAGTTCTTTTTCGTCAGCCATGGTTCCTACCTTTAAAGAGTTTTTGTATCTATTGCTAAACTATATCCTCGAATAGCCGCTAATCCAACGAGTTTTATCAATTAGGCGTAGTAATCGACACCAGTTGACGATGCTTTAACCATATTCAGGGTTACGTTATCATTTTCATCGATAACTTCGTCACCGGAGTCACCACGTTGACCCTTATTAGCTTGCCCGTTAGCACTATGACTATTTTGTTCATTGGCTTGACGTTGCTCGATATTTGCATCACCTACATCAACACCATTTTCAGCTAGCATCTCACGTAACTTACCCATATTTTGCTCTAACGCATCTTTGGCTTGTTGGTTCTGCACAATAAATTGCACTGCCGCTTGTTCATTTTGTAAATTTACGCGGACATGAACATTACCCATTTCTGGTGGATCAAGCTGAATATCCACTTGTTGAATTTTCTGATTAATCATCACCATCACTTTATCTTTCACCGCTGCGGCAAAATCTTTACGATAGATAGCAATAGTTTCGGTATTTAGCGCTGTTATTGATTTTTGCGTTTCTACCGTCGTTGTCGTTAATGTATTCATTACACTATCAAAACTTTGCTCTTGTTGTGCTGCTAACGCAGCAGTACTTGCGATAGGTTGACCTGCTTGAGCGTCTAAGGTTTGATTAAAGCTAGACAGTATTTTTTCAGGTTGTTGTGCTTGCTTATCATTTTCAGCTTTTGTCTGCGCTGCCAACTCAATCTCGCTACTCGCTGATTTATCAGGGTTAGCATTTGCGACAAATTTTTGAGTACCATCTAGCTTCGGCTCTGCGGGCGACGTGATAACAGCGGAGGCGGTACTTTGATTTACGGGACGAGTTGACGCTTGCTGATTATCAATCGTGCGCTTAACTTCTGCTGCGTTAGCTAGTTTTTCATCTTGTACTTTAGCATTATTATTTTCATCAATTAATGTTTTACTTTGTGTATCTAACGCTTGTGATATCTTTTTATTCGTCATCACTAATTCACGATTTGAATCTTCAGTCTGGATTTGGGTTTTATTGTCCACCAAGCTTGACGTGATATTTTGCTTATTATCTGATGTCAACTTACCGCCTTGAGATATAGTTTGAGCATCTGTCTGATCTGCTATTTGAGCTTTATCTACTAATCCTTGGTCAATGGCGAAGGCAGTGGCTTTAGCTTCTGAAGTAGCTGCCAGTTTGGCGTCTGATGACGCTTGCACTTGCTCATTTTTAGCGGTTTTTTCTAGTATACTTTGTTCTGCAATGAGTTGTTTAACTTGCTCTTCAGAGGCAGTATTTAGGTTACTAGACGATACTTGAACATTCTTTAGATCCGAAACCTTAATACTTTGATCAACCTTATTTTGATCAACTAAAACTTGTTCTGCACTGGTTTTAGTGAGTAATTTTTGCGCGCCATTTAGCATATTCAATAAATCAACCGCATCATCACTTTCAGTGCTCTTAACTGAGCCCGTTGGCGATTGGGGGTGAAGATCAATGGATGATTTTTGCTGATTGTATATGCCCTTAATCTCATGTGTAACAGTTGCATTTCCCGACTTAGTTAGCACAGTTTCGACACTTAATGGGGTTACCGGAACAGGTAATGTATGGGCATCGTTTTTATCACTTGCCCTATTTTTATCACTTGTCGCAGAGGTTAACGGCTCATCATTAGCGCGTATTGGGACTGGTAAAGTATGGGCGTCACCGCTTGCGCTTGATTTAACGCGCAAAGATTCATCTTCTGGCGATACGGGTACCGGAAGTGTATGAGCATCATCTGCCGAGCTTAATTTAGTGAGAAGAGCTGCTTCTTCTGGTGATACAGGTACAGGTAAAGTATGAGCGTCATCATTAACTGTTGAATCAGCAATCAATGCTTCGTCTTCAGGCAATAACGGCACAGGTAGCGTATGTGCATCCTCAGCACGTTTTACGTTAACTGCCTTTAACGAGCCATCCTTATCGAAATTTTGCTCTTGGCTAGTTGCCGCTTTAGACACTAGATTGCCGTCTTGCTTAACTTTTCCATCCGACTCGACCACTTTCTTTGTTGGATAATGTTGCTCCATCGCAACTGAAAAAGTGCTAGATTTAGCTTGGCCTTTTGCTGATGCATCACTGCTACCACCTTTTATATCTGGGGTCTGGCTAACATCAACAGATAACAAACTCACTTGAGACATAATAAACCTTTCTTAAACGTAGACTTAAAAGCAATTGAAATAATGGTGCCAACCATTGAACAAGCAAATTTTATTCCAAAATTTATTTTAAAATATATAATGATGCTGTAAATGATGAATCTATGCCTATCTCTGACGTCGTACAAATTGTTGGGTCGCTATTTCATCAAACATTTTTTGCTCTTGCTTATTTGCTGTTAATTGCAAAGCCGCTAACTTTTTATCCCGTAATAGCTCCACCGCTTGTATCTTTCTTCTCTGCTCTAACCATTGTTTCTTTCGGGTTTCGACCAAAGCTTTGGCTTGATGGGCTGCAATTTTCACTTGTTGCGCCGCGTTGTCTAGCTTGGCAATAAAGGCATGAAAGTGACTGTATGTAGCGCTATCAATGCCCTCTAATGAACGTTGATTAAGCCGTTTCATATATTCTAGACGATAGTCACTGACGCTTTTTAAACGTTCTTGGTTTTGTTGATAATCGAATTCAGCTGCTTGCAAAGCTTGCGAGGCTTTTTGCTCTTTATCTAGCTCGAATTTATATAAGGTGTTCAACTGTTTCATTGGCTTAATACCTATAGGTTAACTGGCTTGCTGGTTTTTCTGAGCATGAGCTTGCGCCGCCGATAAAACTTCCTGTAACTGAGCCAAACTTTGATCATAAGGAATAATTTCTAGCATTTTTTGCTGTAAAAAAAACTGAATTACCGGTTGTAAATCAATGGCCTGATCTATTCTTGGATCGGTTCCACGACTATAAGCACCAATTGAAATCAAATCTTTATTCTCTTGATATAAGGCATAAACTTGGCGTAGTTGTCGTGCAAGTTGCTGATGCTCTTCACTCGTTACCATCGGCATAACCCGGCTTATTGAACCTTCAATATCAACAGCAGGATAATGGCCAGCATCCGCAAGTTTTCGCGATAAGACAATATGCCCATCTAAAATAGCACGGGCCGCATCAGCAATAGGATCTTGCAAGTCATCACCTTCAGTTAACACGGTAAAAAATGCACTAATTGAACCTTGCCCGTCACCACCGTTACCAGCTCGTTCAACAAGTTGAGGTAATTTAGAAAAAACCGATGGTGGATAACCCTTGGTTGCTGGTGGCTCCCCCACGGCTAAAGCAATCTCTCGCTGTGCTTGTGCGTAGCGGGTAATCGAATCAATCAACAATAAAACTTTTAGGCCTTGATCGCGAAAATATTCACTAATTTGTACTGCTGTCTCACAGCCTTTAAGTCGCATCAGTGGTGAGTTATCAGCAGGCGCTGCCACCACAACGGAGCGAGCACGCCCCTCTTCTCCGAGAATTTCTTCGATAAACTCTTTGACTTCTCGCCCACGTTCACCAATTAAACCAACCACAATCACATCGGCGTTTGTACCACGAGTCATCATACCTAACAGGACACTTTTACCAACACCTGAACCGGCAAATAAGCCCATCCGTTGGCCGACGCCAACGGTCAAAAAACTATTGATCGAGCGTACACCAACATCCAACGGTTCGGTGATAGCACGTCGCGAAAGTGGGTTAATAGGTTTACTGTCATATTGATAATTTTCCGATGCTTGAATTGGCCCTTTACCATCGAGCGGTTGACCAACCCCATCAATTACCCTTCCTAACAAGTCCATTGAAAGGGGTAAGCGTACTTTAGTCGATAAGGGAACAACCCGTGCACCCGGTAATACACCCTGTAAGCTTTGCTCAGGCATAAGAAAGGTTATATCTTGCGAAAAACCAACGATTTCAGCAATCAGGTCACCTTGTGACGTTTCCACTAAACATTGGCTACCTACGGGGGCTTTAACACCTACAGCCTCTAACGTTAAGCCAACCACACGTACTAATCGTCCTGCGACAGAAACGCTATGAGGGTGAATTAACTTTTCACAGTTTTTTAAACGTTCGGTAATGCGATTTATGTCGACCATAGAAGTTACACACTGTTTTAATAGAGTTTATTGATATAGCAGCCATTAAATTGAATGACTGAACAAGCCAAAAATTTAATCTTTTTGGTATAATGCTTCTTGTAAAAACGACTCCAGTACCTCGTTTAATCGTGATTTAACGCTAAGGTCAATGTTAGATGTGCTATTTTCAATTTGACAACTGCCTGGGCTCAATTGCGGCGCAGCAAGTAAACGCCAGCCTTGCTTTTGGATATGTTCAGCACCAAATTGTTGTTCTACCAATTTAATGTCTTGTGGATTAAGTAAGATTTGTGTCTGAGGCTCTTGTCCTGGCAGTGCTTTAATACCTTCTGCAATTGCTGATAATAAAATATCAGGATTGGTCTTTGCTTCATGCTTGGTTACTGCTTGAGTTAATTGCACCACTAACTGTAATAACTGCGCTTCGACGTTTTTTTCAACATTAGCCAAAGGTTCATGCAACTGCTCTAACATTATTTGCATAGCTGCAATTTGTTGCTCACTGGTTTCTTTACCTTGCGCTAACCCTTGAGCAACACCTTCTTCATGACCCGAAGTTAAACCTTCTTGATGACCACTGGTTTTACCTTCATCAAAACCTTTGGCAAAACCTTCTTCTTTACCCTGATTAAATCCCTCTTCAAAAGCCGCTTGACGGATTTCTTCTATCTCTTCGGCTGTTAGCGGAATAGGGTCAACAACTTCAGTTTCTTCCGGTGGCTCAAAATGCCACGTGCGTGATTTACCAAATGCATTAGTTTTACCGTCATCTGCTGTTGTCGCAGATTGTACATTCGGCACGGTCCAAGTATCTACCTGCTCGGCCTCTTCTGGCGTTATCGCCGCATTACTCGACGGTGAAAGCGGCTTCATAAATTTAAATCCGCTGCACTTCTATTATAAGAATTCATCGCCACCACCTGCCCCACCTAACATAATTTCACCAGCATCGGACAGTCGACGGGCAACTGATAATATTTCTTTCTGGGCTGCTTCAACCTCACTGATACGAACAGGTCCCATTGCTTCCAGGTCATCGGCTAACATTTCAGCTGCACGTTTAGACATGTTGGCCATAATTTTTTCTTTCAAGGCTTCGTCGGTACCTTTAATCGCTTTCATTAGCGCATCTTGTTGAACTTCTCGTAGGATGGCTTGAATGCCTCGGTCGTCAACATCAGCAAGGTTTTCAAAAACAAACATTAAGTCTTGAATTTGTTGACTCATTTCTTCGTCATGTTCACGAATTGAATCCATCAACATGCCTTCAACGTTAGTATCTAAATAGTTCATGATATCTGCTGCTGCTTTCAAGCCGCCCATTTTCGCAGCTTGTGCGCCTGCTTGACCAGCAAACTGTTTCTCCATGATCTCATTCAATTCTTGTAATGCCGCTGGCTGAACTTCTTCCAAATTAGCAATGCGCATCATGAGATCTAAACGCACTTTGTCGGCGAATTGCGTCATTATTTCAGCTGATTGTTCAGGTTCAAGATAAGATAAAACAATGGTTTGAATTTGTGGATGCTCGTTGCGAATAATGTTAGCCACTTGCTTCGAGTCCATCCATTTTAATGAATCGAGTCCTTTAGCACCGCCCCCCATGACAATTTGGTCAATCAGGTTGCCAGCTTTATCTTCACCCAATGCCGCCGTTAACGCTTTACGAACAAACTCTTCACTTTGGAAACCAATAGTGGAGAAATTTTGAATTTCGTTAATAAATAACTTATGTACCGCGGTAATTTTTTGTTGAGTAAAATCTTCCATACCGGCCATGATCATACCCACTTTTTGCACTTGCTTCGGCTCTAAGTGTTTTAATATTTGTGCAGCGTCTTCTTCCGACAAACTCAGTAACAAAATTGCCGCTTTTTCGCCGCCATCAAGTTTACTGACATCAAATCCACTTGATGACTGTACTTCTGTTAGTTCTTGGTTTTCATCACTCATCTTCGTTCAACCAACTTTTAACTACTTGTGATGACAGTTCAGGCTCATTTGCCACTAAGGCGCGTACGGCTTTTAAGACGTCTTCATCACGGTGTAAATCAGGTAATTGTAAACTACCATCAGGAGCGAAGCCAACTGCGCCGGCGTCGAAGTCTGATGTTAGCATATCCATCGTCTCATCACCCAAGTCTATATGACTATCAAGCGACTTGTCGCCATAGTCATTCGGGGTTTGGTCAGGGTATATTAAGCGTTTCAGCATAGGACGCACCACAGCTAAAATCAGCACGATAATAACAATAGCCCCCATGACAAGCTTTAACATTTTTAAGAACCAAGGTTCTTGCCATATTGGCAGCTTTTCAACTTCAATTACATCGGCGCGAGAAAACGGTAAGGTGACAACCTCTAAGGAATCACCACGTTGTAAATCAAAGCCAATACTGCCTTGTAATAAGCGACGAATATTAGCCATTTCTTGTACTGAACGTGGCGTTGGAATTGCTTCACCTTCGGCATTAACTTCTGATAAATAATCTAACGCAACTGAAACACTAATACGATGAATAACGCCAGTTTGTTGTTTGGTATAACTAATCGCTTCATCTAGCTCGTAATTGCGTGTCGACTCGGTATGTTTTCGACCTGGCATAGCTTGTTGCTGCCCATTGCCAGTAGCGTCTTCTGGAATATTACTGTCAAGTGGTGGTTGATTGCTTAGTGCACCGGGAATGCCACCGAGTAAACCGCCAATAGTGTTGTCTTCTACTTTCATTTCACTACGTAAGGCTGGTAAGTCAGAATTGTAACGGCGTTGAGTTTCTTCGCTATTGGTAAAGTCCATCGCGACATCAACTTGCGCGGTATAATTGCCTAAACCGACAACAGGAATAAGAATTGAATCAAGCTTATCCATATATTCTTTTTCACGTTTTTGTTCAATTTCAAATTCTTTACGTGAGCGTGAAGAAACTGAATCTTGTGAACCAGAATTAAGCAAACGGCCATTTTGATCGGTAACCGTAACGCGGTTAGGATCAAGGCTCTGCACCGCTGATGCGACAATATCAACCACTGAGTCAACTTCTTCTTCAGAAAGCAGACGGCCGCGACGTAATGTTAACACCACGGTAGCTGATGGATTTTTTTCACGTTTAGCGAAAACATTATCACGAGGAATAGCCAGTAAGACACGGGCACGAGAAATAGTTTGGAGCTCTTCAATAGTGCGGGCTAATTGTTGTTCTCTGGAATGCTTTAAGCGTTCAGATTCAAGACGTTGACTAACGCCAAAGCCCATGTCTTGCATCAAAATTTCACTACCTTGCGATGGCCCTTCACTTAAACCTTCGCGAGCTAGCATCAATTTAACACTCTGATACTCATCACTTTGCACTGATATGGTGTTATTTTCTTGACGATATTCAACTTTGTTACTGTCAAGAAAGTCCATGGTTTTGATCAGTTGCTCTGTTGGCAACTTAGTTAAAAATCGGTATTCGGCTTGATTGGCCCACATGATGACAAAAATAGCTATCGCTAAACAAATTGCTAACGCCATTACAATGGTAATTTGACGTAAGAAATCAACATTACCCATCGCACCCGCTAAGCCAGACTTTTGCTCACCGACAACACCATCGGTATCGTCATTAGCAACAAGGTCGTTATTACCATCCGCTAGCATTAAATTTGTGTTGTCTGTTGAATCTGCCACTTAACTTCTCCGCATAACCGTGCTTTTTTAATATTTATATTAACAACTGGGTTGCTATACCGGCATACTCATAATTTCTTTATATGCTTCAACAAACTTATTACGTACTTGAACTGTGGCATCAAACGCGATACCCGCTTTAGATGACGCTATCATGGTATCAGCGAGGGTAACGCTACGATCACCCATTTCAAATGCCATTCTCTTCTGTCCTGTTTCTTTTTGTAAGTCGTTGACAGAGTTAACAGCATCTTTTAGCAGGCTACCAAAGTCACTACTGGTTTTACTAACCGCGGGTGTACCCATGCCACTTTCATCGCCTATAGGTAAACGATTACCCATAGCTTCCATCGACATGCTTTGCATTTGTGCGTATAGAGAATTGGTTTTTATATCCATGGCTAACTCACTTGCGTCAAATTCTTGTTATTTAGTATTAACTAAGGTTAAAGCAAGCATAGTGCCAAAGCAGTAGGGATTTTAATGAGGTTAGACGCAGCTTGTTGAGCCATGTTTGAAAAAATAAAAATTAACGATATAAATCAACATACAAAAGCGAAAAAGTAAAAAACAGAAACAACAAAAAGGCAACCTGAATCAGGTTGCCTATTACAAATCTCACAATATCCTCACTGCCTTGAAGTCAAAATAATATTGACTTGAGCACATTTTAAAATGCAGATCACAGCGGTATTTGGATGCCACTATCTCGCATACGAGCAATTTTATAGCGCAGCGTTCGTGGGCTTATGCCTAAACGTTCAGCAACATCTTTTCGACTACCTCGACATGCATGTAAGGTATCCAATATAATTTGATGCTCTTGCAGCTTAAGCTCACTACCTAGCTTGTCATCTTTATTTTGCTCTAACGCTTCGTTTTTTATCTTAACAGGTTGAAAATCATCGATTAATAAGTCATTAGCATCGATACAGCGATCACTTTGTAGTATGAGTGCACGCTGTATAACGTTGTCTAACTCTCGAACATTACCGGGCCAATCATAAGCCAGCAATTTACTACGTGCAGCAGCGGTAAATTCCGGGATAACATTGCCATCTTTCTGGCAAATACGTGAAATTAGATGCTTAGCCAATGGCAAAATATCATCACGACGTTCATTTAGTGGCAACCAAGTTAACGGAAAAACATTGAGGCGATAGTATAAATCTTCTCTAAAAACACCTTCTTGTACGGCATCTTTTAGATCTCGATTGCTTGTGGCTATTACCCTAACATCTAGACTAATAGTTTTACGTCCACCTAAACGTTCTACTTCTCGTTCTTGCAAAACACGTAAAATTTTTGCTTGTAAGCTCAAATCCATCTCGGTTATTTCATCAAGTAAAATAGTACCGCCTTGTGCTTGTTCAAATTTCCCAGGACAAGCTTGAATAGCCCCAGTGAACGCGCCTTTTTCATAACCAAACAGTGTTGCTTCTAGCATGTTTTCCGGAATTGCAGCACAATTAATCGCGACAAAAGGTGCTTGGTTACGTGGCGAGTAGTTATGAATATACTGTGCGAGTACTTCCTTACCTGAGCCACTCGGGCCTAAAACCATTACCGAAGCCTCAGTATTCGCGACTTTTTTTGCTAAGTTTAACAACTCAAGACTTTGAGCATCTGCGACAACAGGATCACAGCCATCATTAGTTTGTAAGGGTACATACTGATTGACCATGTTCAACAATACTTCTGGCGCAAACGGTTTAGCCATGTAATTACACGCTCCGTCTTGCATAGCTTGTACTGCGTCATCAATGGTGCCGTAGGCGGTCATGATCAATACCGGCAATTTTGGGTAACTGTTACGTATGCTTTTCAGCAAAGATAGCCCTGACATGCCACCCATTTGAACATCGCTAACCACTAAATCGACTGAATTTGACTTTAACTTTATTAATGCTTCTTCACCGGAATCAACCGCTAGGCATTGATAACCTGCCAATAGCAAGGTATCTACAAGTGCCTCTCTGAGCCCTGCATCATCTTCGACTACCATGATTTTACTTATGGTCATTACTTAACTCCTCCGACAAAACTACGTCGTTTTCATTGTTAGTGAATTCAGGCTGAGATGGTTCGCCCGCAAGCTTGGGAATTTTTATACAAAAATGTGCACCTTCACCAGGCTTACTCAGTAAACTGACTTCACCTTGATGGGCGTTAGTCACTGATTTTACAACAGCAAGTCCTAACCCTGTGCCTTGACTTCGTGAGGTGTAAAAGGGTTCGAATATTTTATCTGCTAACTCTACGCTAATGCCGGGGCCGTTATCACGAACACTAATATAAGCGTATTCATCTTGGCAATACGCGCTAATATCGATAATGGCATCGGTTTTGATCACCGATAAACTATTATGAATAAGGTTTTGAATGGCGCCTGATAGCGCGGTAATATTACCTAGCACTTCACAGCCTTGTTGACAAAAATATAAGTTAACTTTTGCCCCCGCTTGATTAACTTGCGGCTCAATAGCTTGTTTCGCTTGCTCGATGAGCTGATTAATATTTAATGGCTCAACAACAGCTTGCTTGCCACTTTTGGCAAATAGCAGCATGTCATTCACTTGCTGCTCTAAGTCATGCAAACGCAACATCAATTTATCTTGGAAACTAACACGGGAATCTTCATTCAATTTTTTATTTCGCAGATTAGCGCCGTATAACATGGCAGCAGATAATGGTGTGCGAATTTGATGGGCCAACTTGGATACCATACGCCCTAAAGACGATAGGCGCTGTAATTGCCCCAATTTATCTTGTAATAATCTTGTTTCTGTTAAGTCGGTGATCATTATCAACTGTCCAGGTTGACCACCTAAAGCGGTAATTTCTAACTTTACACGACGACCATCATTTAATGAAACCTCATGCCAATCATCAGCGCGCGGCTTAAAAGAGCGTTTAATAACATCAAACCAAGGTTGTCCCAAAATGGGTTCATCAAGCAATAGCTTTGCGGTGTCATTCATTTTTACCACCACGCCGTTACCATCGAGAATAATCATGCCAGTTGGCATCACATCAATCACATGTTGTAGTTGTTTATTTTGTTGACGTAGAAACGCCAATTCACCTGCGTAGTTTTCGCGTTCTAATCGATTAGTTTGCTCATGCTGTAAACTCACCTCATCAAGTGAAGTTAATACACGATTCAGCACGGGACGGGCTGAGAAAGAATTGGTCGATGTCGAAGAGGCAAGAGCCATAATATTTTACCCAAGTAAAGAAGTACACTTGAATAAAGCATGAACTATGCCAATCAATTAAAGCTATATTATTCAGTAATTAATGACTGATTAATGTCATTTAAACTTCGCTGTCAATAAAATGGCTGAGGCTATTCAAAGACAAAAAACCATGGCGGTTAAGGTCAGTAGTTGTCGCTAACTTGAGGAATTAAACATAACAAATATACGAGGGGGGGAATAAGCGTTTAAGTCAAATAAACGCTTATTTTAAAGCGCTTATTTTTGCAGGTTATATTTACGCATTTTTTCCACTAAAGTGGTACGGCGCATACCTAAAAGTTCGGCTGAACGCGCAACAACCCAATCATTTTTATCCAACGCTTGCTTAATTAATGATACTTCTAATTCCGCTAAATATTCTTTTAAATTAAGACCATCGTTAGGCAATAGGTCAACGGTCTTACCTTGAGCGCTCCCCGCGCTATCTTGCTCGCAAGTTAGCGTTGCTGTATCGTCTTCATCATCATCGTAATCAAAACCAGAAAATAGTTCATTAATGGCTTCACGTTCTTGCAACTCTTCAGGGTACTCAGGTTGATAGTCATCTACGTCTAAATGTCGATATTTCAATGGCAACTGCCCAACATTAACCACTTGCTCACCATACATGATGATCATACGTTCGATTAAATTCGACAGTTCGCGTACATTACCGGCCCAGGTGTGTTCTTGTAAAGATTCAATCGCTTTATCAGTAAAGCGTACTGAGTGGCCTTGTTCAGCAGAAAACCTTGAAATAAGCTCTTTTAACAATAATGGAATATCTTCTTTTCGCTCTCTTAGCGCTGGTGTTTCAATTGGAAAAACATTTAAGCGGTAGTAAAGGTCTTCACGAAATTGATTGGTTTTGATCATGTCTTCTAAATGCTGATGTGTTGCGGCGACAATGCGGACATTAGCTTTTATACTTTTCGCACCGCCAACGCGTTCAAACGTTCGCTCTTGCAAGACCCGCAATAACTTTACTTGCATAGGTTGCGGCATATCACCAATTTCATCGAGAAATAATGTTCCCCCTTCCGCCATTTCAAATCGGCCTTTACGGGTAGAAATAGCGCCAGTAAACGCGCCTTTTTCATGACCGAATAACTCACTTTCCAGCAAGTCGGCGGGAATAGCGCCGCAGTTCACCGGCACAAATGGCCCTTTACTTCGAGCAGATAGATCGTGAATGTTACGCGCAACAACTTCTTTCCCGGTACCTGACTCACCCAAGATCAACACATTCGCTTCCGTGCTTGCCACTTGTTCAATGAGAAAACGTACTTGTTGCATTGGTTCACTAGTACCGACCAATGAACGAAATAATGAATTTGGCCCACTCAGGCCTCGTTTTGAGGGTAAATTATTATGATATTGATGGCTGTGATGCACCAATTCGGTCAGTTGCGCATAATTAAGTGGTGTGGTTAATTCACCTATAACATTTACATAGCCATCCACTTGCTTTTTATCAACAATATCATGATAAATAAAAGGACAAGCAGGGTGTGCTTTAATAACAGCTTGTAATTTAGTTGATATTTCACCACAACAAATAATCGTCAAAACATTGGAAATATCAGTTAAATGCTGATCAACTTCATCTTCAGAAAAAACATAAAAATGCTCTCCAACAAAGGCTAAAACGGTTTCTATTTGATGGCGTCTCGCTGCGTCATTATCGACGACTAGAATATGTTTTTGCCCTTGCATAATTCCCAAATAGCTCATTTTTATAATCATTTATCATTATATTAACTTGCTCTGATGAATAATCAACAAAAAATTGACACCAACACGTCATATTATTGACTTTTCATAGCAAAAGCATCAGCACTTTACTGCCTATTGGACCCCTTTATCCACACCATATTGCTTGACAGTTAAAATAAAACTACGGCATGAATAATGCTTAGTATTTTTTAAAGATTAAAAATGTTCTGTCAGTTATAGTTAATATTGCGCTTAATGCGTACAGCAACAAATAGCAGAACATTGATTTAAAACCAGCATCCTTTATTAGCGAGATATCGTCATGAGTAATTTGTTAAAAGGCAATTTCACTACCAAAAAGCAAGTAGAAGCAAAAAAAGAAGATAATGAAAGCCATTCTTTGCAAGATGAATTTAAAAAAGCAGCCCTGAACTCTATTGGTGGCAGCATGGTTTATGTTGAACGAACTGACCTAACGTGGTCAGGTGACGATGAATAAACTAAGGTTTGGTTGTTAACTTAGGTAGCACTATGCAAGATAAAAACTTAAGCGTTTCTTTTCAAAATGTTGTGGCTCAGATTACCGACATAGGTAAAGCGTGGCATTCAAGCGATTTACTTATCAACGCAAGATTTAATGCGCAGTTCGTCTTGAATAGTATAAAAGACCTGCCCGCGCTTGATAAAATAAAGCAGAAAAATGCTATCGTGGTAAGTGCTGGCCCAAGCTTGCATAAACAAAACGTTTTAAAACAGCTAAAAGAATCTCATTACCAAGGCACGATTGTAGCCATTGACGGCTCTCTGGTTAAATGCTTAAAAAACGGTATTATTCCTGATTATGTCCTAACACTCGACCCACATCCAACAAGAATGATCCGCTGGTTTGGCGATGATGATTTTGAAGAAAACACCCGCAACGACGACTACTTTAGCCGTCAAGATCTTGATGTAGAGTTTAGAAATAACTCGATTAGAGAAAATGAAGAAAATATCGCGCTGATCAATAAATATGCGCCAGAAATTAAACTGATCATTTGCTCTTCTGCGCCAAAAAATGTCGTAAAGCGAGTCCAAGAAGCCGGTTTTCAAATGTATTGGTGGAACCCTATTGTTGATGACCCGCAGCAGGAGCAAAGCTTAACCCGTGAAATTTACAAAACCAATAAATGCCCATGTATGAACACGGGCGGCACCGTAGGTACTGCAGCTTGGGTATTTGCTAATGCAATTTTAAACATCCCACGTATAGCCTTAACCGGAATGGATTTAGGTTATCATCTCGATACCCCCATTGAGATGACCCAAACCTATTATGAATTACAAGAGTTTGTGAACTCGCGTGACGAACTTGAAGCCTTGTTTCCCAAGTTTACTTTCCCATTAACTGGCGAAGTTTTTTATACCGATCCGACTTACTTCTGGTACCGAAATAATTTTCTGCAGTTGTTAGAAAAATCAGTTGGTGAAACCTTTAATTGCTCAGAAGCAGGCACCTTATTTGCTGAAAACTTGCCGTGTAAATCCTTTAACGAATACATAACTTAGGTATATCTAAAATGGCTAAAATTTTATTTATTAACCCAACGGTTCGCGAAGAAGACGTACCAAGACATATTCCTTATGGCATCGCATTATTGGCAGCAATTGCTATGAAAGAGGGTCATTTAGTACAGGTATATGACGCTAATGCATGGCGTTTACCTATTAATACCATCTCAGAAGTTTGCCAAGCCGACGACTGGGACGCTATATGTATTGGCGGTTTAACCACTTCGTATAACTACATAAAAAAAGCCTGCAAATTGATCCGTCAAGCGGCACCTCAAGCGACAATCATTGCTGGCGGTGGTTTTTTAACCAGTATGCCACACGAAATGTTTAATTGGCTTCCTGAGCTTGACGTAGGTTGCATCGGTGAATCTTTTGTTACTTTTCCTGAAGTGCTAAAAAGCGTTGATAATAATGACAGCGACTTTTCTAAAATACTTGGTGTTATTCATCGCGATGCAAGTGGCAAATCACACTTAACCAATGTTAGACCCAATATTCATAATTTAGATGAACTACCGTGGCCAGCATGGGAATTATTCCCTTTAGATATTTATTTTGAAAATTCGGCATCACTATTTAGCGAAGAATCATTTACTTCAAAACGTAGAATGGATATTAATGGTAGCTTCGGTTGTGGCCTGACATGCAAATATTGCTGGCATTTGGGCACTACGGGCGACATGTTGATAGAGCCAAATGCAGACGGTGACAATGATGTGGTATTTACCTACGGCCGCAATATTCGTTATCACAGTGCTGACTATATTGTTGCCATGGTCAAACATCTGCATGAAACTTATGACATTGACTTTGCCGCATTTATCGATGAAAACTTAATGACCATGGATGTCGCGAGTAAAGGTACCTGGCTGAAAGAGTTATGTGCAAAATGGATTGAAGCCGGCTTGCAACCGACTTGTCGTCAGCAAGGCATTGAGCACGATGAAAACTGCACCGGTGTACATTGGAATGGCACTAGCCATGCTGGCCTTCATCGCCCAGCAACGTTAAAGTTGATGCATGAAGCTGGCTGCACTCATTTAGTCTATGGTCTAGAGTCCTTTGATCCTAATATTTTAAAAAATTTGGGTAAAGGCTCAAATGCTAGGAAAAACTTCAATAGCATAGCAACGTGTTTGGATTCAGGTATCAAACCTATTCCGAATATTATTATTGGCTTCCCAGAAGAGAGCTTTGAAAGTGTCAGAAATACCATAACCGCAATAAAGGAACTTGGTATTACCGCAAAGCCCCACTTTGCCACGCCATACCCTGGTTCGGAATGGTACTATCAATATAAAGATTCTATCTTAGAGCAATATAGTGGTGACTTAGAAGCCTATATCATGGATTTAGGTGATGCGAGTAAGATAACCGCCGTTATTTCACATGAGTTCTCAGCACTACAGTTACTTGGCTTGCAGCAAATTGTTTATTTAAAAGATTTACGCTTATTGGCGCAATCCGAACAACACTGGGGTAATGCGCAATCATTAACTCAGCCAGTAGCAGCACCAAAAGTTACTTTTAATTTGAAACCATTAAGAGAAGCAGGTCCACTAGCAATACCGGTAATGAATGTAGAGCCTGTCGCCATTAAGTAATGAGTAAATTATGGACGTAAGTGAAAGTTTTTTAAGGTCTTCATTTAATGAAGACTATTTGTATTCAATTAATCGCAATAGTTTTAATAAAGAACCATCTGCATCTATTTTTAAAAGACTGTACAAAGATAAGTTAGAAAAAGAACACAGTTTTTATATCGTGTTAGGGACCGATTCTGGACTATTACTGGATTATATATTGCAGCAAGAAGCGCCAGATGATTCCCGCTACCTGTTTATTGAACTGCCTCAAGTTATCGAAAAGCTTGAAGGTAAATACAACCTTGATGACTTACCCGAACATATCGATATTTGCCCATTAGAACAATGGCAAGATAAAGCGGGCGAATTTGGTATCGAGCTCTACTTATATAAAGACAAATGTCGCTATATTAAGTCTTTAGCCGCGATTGATTCTTACTTACCTGCTTATAACAATGCAATATTATCATTTGAACAAGACTTTCAAAGTTTACGGTTCTTTACCCGAGCAACGCTAGCTGTATCGCCTTTTATGGGCACTCAACTGCAAAACATTTGCGAAAACAATACGCCAGCTTGTGTGCTTAAAGGTCAGTTTAGCAGCGAAACCTGTGTACTTTTAGCTGGTGGTCCTTCGCTAGATGAAAGTATCGACTGGCTGAAAAAAAATCAAAAGCACATTGTCATAATGGCGGTTTCTCGTGTCGCGAAAAAACTGCTACAAGTGGGTATCGTGCCTAGTATTGTGGTATCTGTAGATCCTTTTGAAATCAGTTTTGATGTCTCAAAAGAGCAATTACTGTTTCCTGATTCAGTACTTTTTATCCATAGCAATAACGTCACACCTTTATTATTAGGGCAATGGCCCGGTAAAAGTGTCTACATGGATAGACGCTTTCCATGGGATGTGAAAGGTGATGCCGATAATTTAATGTCCTGTGGACCAACCGTCACCAATACCGCCCTTAAAGCCGCTATTGATATGGGCTTCAGTAATATATTACTTTCCGGCGTAGATTTATGCTTTTCGGAAAAAGGCGTTACTCATGCCACTGGCAGTAATGAGGCAAAAATAGGCCCAACACTTGGTCAGTCGGGCAAATGGGTAGAAACTTACAGCGGAAATACGGTTGAAACATTAATTGTTTTCGAACAAGCAGCAGAAGGCTTGGCTGCAGAGGCATCGCGAGCGAAAAAGCAAGCCACTGACATTTATAACTTATCTTCCAATGCCGCGAAAGTAAGTCATATCACTCATATTCCAACGTCTGCCCTTACGTTTACCGATGAGCAATGCCACTTTAACGATAAAATTGAACAACTTATCCCAAAAAAGCCCAGTCATATGATTGTACAAGACTATAAAGCGGTGCTTACTGAAGTAGAAAAAACACTTTCAAATATTAAGAAAATCAAACTACTTGCCGAAGATGCACTGAAAGCAAATAGCAAGCTTTTTCAAAACAAAGGTCAAGAAAGCGAAAATTTTAAATATAAAGTTAAAATGGATAAAATCGAGCAACAGCTAGACACTAAATTTAAAAAAACCGCTAAGTTTGTGAAAAACTTTGGTATTGATAAGTTTATTACTTCGGCGCAAACCGACTCTTCTGTAGAATGGTCTAATGAAAAACTCGAAGAAACCGGCCGACTATACTATCAAGCTTATATCGACACCTGTAAAACCTTATTGGTTCATCTAACCAGTACACAAACACGAATAGTCAGTCGTATTGAAGAACAAAAGCCGAAAGCAAATATTTCAGCCCTACTCGAGCAATGGCAAAACGACAAAGTACCCGGGCGCGCAAAAAATTGGCTAAAAGCTACGCAGCAAGACACAACTTTATACCCTAACGATATCAGAGAACAATTTATTCAGTATGAGCAACAGTTTCAAGAGATTATCGCCAATGAGGATACTCGTCACTTAGCTCGCACAAAAAACGAAGCATCGTTACATGGCGTTAGACGTAAAATAATCACACTATTTCATCAAAAAAATATCGACGCCTTAAAGACCTTAAGTCAAAGCTTAAAGTTACATGTAGAAACAAACGACGAGGCTAGACCACTCTACCACTTATGTTTAGCGTATTTTTTTAATGCCTCCGATAACCATTCAGAAGCATTAGCTAACTTTGAGCTTTTGCCAAGCGAAGACATATTGGAAGATGAGCTACAGCAAATTACTGCTATTGCTTTTAAATTAGAAAATTACGATTTAGCAAAAGCTTGTCTTAGTCAACTAACCGATATTGCCAATATATATATTCCGCAATATGCCAAGTTATTATTACTATTAGGTGAAAAAGACGCTGCAGTAACTTGCTACACAAGCTTTTTACAAGCTCACCCTGAAGATACATTTATTTGGTGTAATCTCGGTGTTTTTTACTTTGATATTGGCGCTATCGATGCTGCAAAGTTAGCGCTCGACATGGCACTTTCACAAGACAGCTCTCATGTCAGGGCCAAAGTCTATATGGATAAGATAACCGCTGAACCAAAATAACCTCTGTTCAATTACAGTGCTTTTAGTTTGACAAATAAAAGCGCTGTAATTGACAATGATGCATTTAACCTAGCGACCGTTAAAACTAACGTAGTTAAGGTACCTAACGTTTATCAAGTTCAAGTGACTGACTGCAACGATCGGCCAGTAATAACTCCGCTAATTTAAAATCTAAAGGACTATCAATATCAATTGACGATTCTTTTGCCATTTTATAAGCAAAAACATTTTCATTTAAAAAGAAGCTCTTTTCCTGTAGTAATTTATCTACTTGAGCAATATATACCGCGCCATTTAAGCGAAAGTAATCGGGTAAAGCTTGGCTACGCGGGTTATTCTTGACAAATTCAGGTAAGAAGTTATCCATACTCGCGTCGGCATCGAGTGTATTACTCCACAATGGAGAGTGGTCACACTCACAAACACTGATCACCGCATCAGCCTTTTTCGCGATTAAGGTTTCTATCGCGCCGTCAATATCTGCCAACGTACGTAATGGTGAGGTTGGCTGTAACCAAAGGATATAATCGTAGTACTTTCCCACTGAATTCAAATACGTTATCGCGTGTTCAATCACGTCGATTGCGGCAGATTTATCGCCTGCATAGGCTGCTGGTCGCATAAATGGCACTGGCAGCGCACAATTTTCAGCAATTTTTGCGATTGCTTCACTGTCTGTACTGACCAGGATATCAGTCAAATATTGACACTGCTTTGCGGCTTCAATGGTCCATTGGATCAAAGGCTTATTAAATAATAACTTACTATTTTTTCCGGGTAAACGTTTGCTGCCGGCTCGCGCAGGAATGATAGCTAAAATACGTTGTTCAAGGTTATGACTTCTGTGTTCAGCCATCAAATCTCCCCCCTTGCATAACATCTTTTTGCGCTTGATAAAAATCCACCATTTTACCAATATCTAACCAATATTCATGCACTGGGAACATGGCAACATAATCATTATTGCTAATAGCAGTTTCAATTAAATCAGTCATATCAATACGCTGATTTTCACGCACCTTGCTAATCATACTTTGGCTAACAACATAAACACCGGCATTGATAAAATATTTGTGCACTGGCTTTTCAACTAAGCTAATAATTCTACTTTCATCCGCTTCTACTACGCCATAAGGCACTTGGTACTCATCCTCTCGAACACACATAGTACAAATCGGTTGATGCTGATTATGGTATTCAAGTAGTAATTCAAAATCAATTTTGGTCAGTACATCACCATTCATCATAACAACCGGTAAATCAGGCAAATTATTCGGCAACAATCCTAAACTTCCTCCGGTGCCTAATGGCGTATCTTCATGGACATAATGAATATCAACATTCCACTTTTCACCGTCACCAAAGTGCTGCTCGATGGCTTCCGGCATATAATGAGTTGAAATATAAAACTGATGAAAGCCAGAGGCGATAAAGTTTTCTAGAATTGTTTCTAGTATTGGTTTGTCGCCTAGTTTTAATAGGGGTTTAGGACAGTTATCCGTCAGTGGTTTTAATCGGGTACCAAAACCGCCAGCCATTAAAAAAACAGGGTTATCATAGCGCTTGGCATCCATGACTTTTTGTAATGTTTCTAAACCAACCACTTGGCCATTGTTAACAATAGGTATGGCGGTTAGTCCTTTAGCATTCATCATATTAAGCAGTTTCGTACGCGAGGTATTTGGCGGTGATACTAACGGTGTTTTATGCATAACCTGCTGAATTTCTGCGCTCATACTTAAATGCTTAATCAGTGCCCGTCGAATATCGCCATCGGTAACTACGCCAAGTAATTGACAATCACTATCAACCACTAATGCTAGCTTTAACGCGCCTTTGTCAATGACAGAAATCGTTTCTTCCATTGAGGTACTAGGCGATACAAGAATTTCTTGCCATTTATGCCCCATACTTTACTCCCGAATATTGACCATATTGCAACGGTATTGATGAAAAATTAGCTACATATTTATAAAGATACATTTATTAATACAATTATTACGCCAACAAGCACCGCTAAAGCGTTATTAACTCACCATGTTGATAATCTTTATTCGCCTTGCTGCCCAGCAGGTCGAAATAATTTGTCGGTGAAATACCTCCACCAGGCCTTAATACCGTTAAATTATCAACCGTATAGCTCTCTCCTTTCGCTATCGGTTTATTAGCAACAATACTTTTTCGAGCGACCGACATATTTTTAATTTCACTTGGAGACGGTGCTTTCTTTTTATTACCTAATGCCAGCTCTACTCGCCTTATTTCACCAACCATTTGCTTTAATTCATCAGGCTCTATCGACGCTTTATGGTCTGGACCTGTCATAGTACGGTCCAAGGTAAAGTGCTTCTCGATAATAACCGCGCCTTTAGCAACGGCAACACTCGGGATAAAAATACCTTCACTATGATCAGAATACCCCACAGGCAAAGCAAACTCTTGCTGCATTAAGTCAATGGCATTAAGGTTAATTTCAGCGATTGGTGCCGGATACTCCGTGGTGCAATGCAATAACGAAACATTTTCCGCAAGTAATTTCTGCCCTTCACTAGAGTCATAAGCCATTTTAAAGGCTTGTAAACTTGGCTTATTATCTTGCGATGACGAATTTAAAAAGCCAAAGGCTATAACACCTAATGCTTGGCGTATATCGGCTATTGTTGCCATACCGGTTGAAACAATAAGTTGCCGGTCAGCATATGCATGCTTAAGCAATAATGGCGTATTAGTTAGCTCTCCCGAAGGTATTTTCAACAGTTTTAAATCAAGCTCATCGATTAAAAACGCTAAGCTGTCGTCATCAAAGGCCGTCGATAAATACTCAATACCTTTCTGCTGACAATAATCACGCACTAATGAATGCTCATCAAAACTGAGTTCTAACTTCTTTAGCATCGAGTATTGTGATTCAACTTTTTTAGTGTTGATACTTTGATAGTCCGCTTGTTTTGCGTGTTGAGTAACAAGCTTTTCAGCTTTAAAGGTTTGAAACTTTATAATATCAACGCCGGCATTAACGGCGGCGTCCACTAATTGATAGGCTATGTCCAACTGCCCATTATGGTTAACACCTGCTTCCGCTATAATTAATGTCGAGTCCACAATTGCCTCTTTTAAATTAAGTATTAGATACTCTATTGAACAGGGAGATTAAAGAATGTTTTTTGAATGATACCCCGCAATTCAAATGACTTCAGGGTATTGTATATTGCTTGCGAGGCACCACCTTGCCCATAGGGGTTTTCTAATGAAGCAATACTGCTTTTGAACTCGCTAGAAATCGCTTTATCTATCGCGACATTTATCTCATCAACGCTATTGCCACAATGAATAACACTGCCACTGGCGATCCGACCTTTTTGCCGATCACCAATATTAACGGTTGGCACCTGTAACGAGGGCACTTCAATGATACCGCTTGAGGTATTACCAATAACCGCTTCGGCATACTTAATGGCGGAAAGATAGCGTAACTGCCCTAAACTTTTCACTAACAATACTTTTTCTTGATGTTGCTTCGCGTATACCTGTAAACACTCAATAATATCAAGTCCAAAACTGTCGGCATTAGGATAAGTGATAATGATTTGATAATCTTTAAAGCTATCAAGCGCTAATAATAAGTTTTTCAAGCCCTCAATGGCACCAGCTTTTGATAAGGTAACAGGATGATACGTAACTAAAAAATAAGGTTTAATTAATTTTCCAGCAAAGTAATCGCTAAGTTCATCACGACTCAATAAGGTCAGTTGTTTGATACTATCTATACCTGGCGCACCAACATTAAAAACATGCTCCGGCTGCTCTCCAAGTTGAATAACTCTTTTTCGATAAGACTCTGTAGCGGTAAAATGTAGTTGAGCTAGTTTTGTAATAGCATGCCTGATGGCGTCATCGTACGCCCCTTCGGTAATTTCACCGCCATGAATATGAACGATAGGCGTTTGATTAATCATAGCAGCCTGAGCTACCCCTAAGGCCTCATACCTATCCCCTAAGACAACAATAACATCTGGGGAATGCTTAACAATGGCATCCGCTGTAGTGGTAATCGCTAACGCTAACGATTTACTGATAGCATTTGGTGTAGCTGCAGGTAAAAGAAAGTCGAGCTTTTCAGTAACTGAAAATCCGTCGCTGACAATTTGATCGATTGTATGACCAAATTCGTTAGATAAGTGCGTACCGCCAACAAATAACTGCAAGTTAATGTCTGCATCGTCGTGTAGGTATTTGAGCAAAAAGTACAATAAACTATACTCAGCGCGCGTGCCGGTGAATACGGCAATACTTCTCATATTATATTACCTTGTCTGAGCCCTTAAACATTATAAATATTATGCTTATATTTACTTAGGTTTTCAGCTTTAGTGAACCAATTAACCGTTTCAATTAGCCCTTGTTTAATTGAAGTCTCAGGCTTAAAACCGGTTAAATCAATCATTTTTTGATTATCGCACCAAAGGCGAAAAACTTCTGATTTTTCAGGTCGGATTCTTTGCTCATCGGTAACGAATTCAACATCACTCTGCATGATTTCTTTAATTAAATTTAAGGTATCTGCCATGCTAATTTCAAAATTTGAGCCAATATTAATCACTTCACCAATCGCTTGTTCACTTTCGGCGATGGCCAAAAAGCCGCGACAGGTATCAGCCACATAATTAAAATCACGTGTTGGTGATAAATCACCTAATTTAATCTGTTTTTCACCGTTAGCAATTTGACTAATAATCGTCGGAATTATCGCTCGGGCTGATTGCCTTGGGCCATAGGTATTAAATGGTCGTGCTATGCTCAATGGCAAATTAAAAGCATTATAAAAGCTCATTGCCATAGCATCAGCACCGATTTTAGAAGCACTGTAGGGCGATTGGGCTTGTAGAGGATGTTTTTCATCGATTGGTACATATTGAGCAGTACCGTACACTTCACTTGTTGAGGTGTGAATAAAGCGACTTACATGATTATCTAACGCGGCCTGACAAAGGTTTAGTGTGCCGGTAACATTCGTTTCAACATAACTTTGCGGGGCGCTATAAGAGTAAGGAATTGCTATCAATGCTGCCAGATGAAATACCACATCGATATCTCTAGTAATTTTTTGACAAAAGTGCGGATCTCGTACATCGCCACTGATGATAGTTAAATTGTTGTGTTCGGGAATACTATCTAACCAGCCCCAAAAATTAAATGAGTTATATTGTGCTAACGCGGTAACTTGAAAATTATTGGCCAATAATAACTCAACAAGATGAGAACCAATAAAACCATCTGCACCAGTAACTAATACACGCTTTTTCAGCATAAATATAAACCTAAAAAAATCAGTAAGTTTGTTGATAATATCACTGATTTAATTTGATGTAATCACTCACTAAATTTTTGATAGGTATTTAAAGCATTTGTACGCTTTTTTTGATGACTACCGTCAGAGATAATTTTATTTTGACTTGTATTGATCATATTAAGCGCTTCACGATCTCGATGTTGAATACTTAACAGAAAATCGTGGTATATTTTTGACACTAATTTATCTTTTCTCATTAACAAATCGAGTTCTTCTAGCAATACAAGACGCTGCGCAAGCAGCGCAGAACATTGCTCTTCATCACCTTCGAGTATTAATGCTTCCACTTGCTCAGACAAGCCATTTATTTGGCTTGTTAAACACTCAAATGACACGTTATGCGCCTTCAGCAAGCTTATTTTTTTCTGCGAGTAATGACAAACCTTCTTGTTTACTCGTTTCTGGCATCGCAAACCAAGCATCACGAAGCGGTTTGAGCATATCAACCACTTCAGGAAAAGCACTAATGTCTAAGGACACACTAATATCCGCAAGTCGATCAATACAATAGCTGTACATTACATCGAAATTTTTTGATATTTCAGGTTGATTTTCAAAATCAAGAGACTGACGTAATGCCTCTAAAATGTTAATTGCTTTGGTTAATGATTGAGATTTAAGCTCATAATCTTTGCGCTCAATAGCACCTTTAGCTACGGCTATGCCCTGCAGCATGCCATCAAACATCATTAAAATAATTTGATGAGGATTTGATTCTAATAAACTACTGTTTACGTCAACCTGCTTGTAAGCTTTTAAATTCTGTCTCATAACGTTACTCCTACCAGTTTTCGTTCACTACGAAAAAGTCACTAGTCTTTCGATATCGGCTGTAACGCAGCAGTCAAAAAGCTTGCTGTTGCGTTATAACCTGCAACTGTCGAATCAAGAAAGGAAAAACGCTTTCTTAATGTGTCTTCGTAATCTCTTAAACGTGTTTCTAAATCTTCGTATTCATCAGGTATACCCGATAAATCTTCGCTTAGATCAGTTTGCCTTTTTGTTAAGGTACCGTCACTATCGTTATAGTTTTCAATTAACGCTGTCAATTGACTGACGATACCATCAGGAGAAGCAAAAAGCTGGCCAAGTTCATCCAAATTATTATCAACTCGTTTGGCAAGGGTTTCTACGCCACTATCTAGGGTGCCGATGCCAACGGCTGATATTTCAAGTTTACCAAATTTATTAAAGCCAACACCAATGTCATTGAGCGACTTAATATCTCCTCCTGCCATACTGGCAACAGAGTTCGTTAAAATATCGTTTAGTTGCCCTTTCATAGAACGTAAGTCTGAGTCAAAAGCTAGCTTACCAAACTTAGGCGATGCTAAAGCGTCCATACTATCGGAAAGGGCATTAAAGGAAGTAACAAACTCATTAACTAAATCTGTTGCTATTTCAGTATTTTGCGAAATATCTAACGTTGCAGCACCAGCGGCGCTGACCTTATTAACCACGATAGTTACGTCTTCAATGGTATTTTTAAACTCGTTAGTAGAACTTGTTACGGTATTACCCACGCCATCAATTTCAATAATAGCGTCTTTAGCATTACGAGTTGTGGTAGCATTCGTTGCTAAATTATCAAGCGCCGCATCAGCAGTAGTGACAGAAAGTTCATTCGCAGTACCGGTGGTATTAGAGGTGTAACTTAAGTAGGTACCTGAGTCACTATTAACAAGTGATGCGGTGACGCCAAAGTTACCACTTTGAGCATTTATTTTATCGCGAATCGTCGACAGATCATCAGCAGCATCAATGGCGACGTCAAAGCTATCGGCACCAGCACCAAAGGTTAATGTTCCGGTACCCACTGTCGTCGCTGAACTGGCAAAATCAGGGGTTTGAATGCGTGTTGCTTCTGCAAGCTGCAGGACATTAATTTCAAAAGCACCATTACTGGCAAAGCCGTTGGTGGTTACTGATATATCATCATTGCCAATATCTATAACCTGTTCATTAAAGTCTTCGACTGACTTCAATTTATCAGCAACGCTCTGAAAAGAACTTAGTGCTGATTTAAAAGTACCTAAACCCGAAAGTTCTGAGGTTAAGCGATCTTCTTTCTTCTGCAGTCGTATTTCTGTTGGCACAGATTCAGCCGTTACAAATGCCGTTATAAGAGATTCAAGATCAAGACCAGAACCAATACCTGCCGATGTAATATTCATTAGACCTCCTACTGTGCTTTAAATGCGATTAAACTTTTTCTTCAAGAAATATGCCAGTTTTTTCACCGACGTCTTGACGAAGCGCAACTATTTTTTGTGCAATTTCTAAGACTTCTTCTGAAGGAAACTGCTTAATCAATTCTTTACTTTCAGCATCAAAAAACTTGATCACCGTTTTATCACTGGCATCATCTTGCTGAAAATTAATATTACGAGATGATAGTTGCATAAAATCAGCGATTAACTCAAGTGCTTCGTCGATAACTAACGGTTCATTTTGCTCATTTAATGTATCTTCGCTGTTAAAATACTTGTTAGTTATTTCTTGCTGGTCTTTAAATTGATTAACTTTGGTTTCAGCAACCTCTGCTTCTTTAGTAACTTTATTTAATGCTTCCTCAGCGACTGGCTGAGTTTTATTTTGCGTGGTAGCGTTAAATTCCGTTGCTTGATTTGCAAAGTTGCTTTGTGTTGCATTAATTTGCGTACTCATACAAACCTCCAAATTATAGATATAAAAACAAAAATGACACTCAACTTGAGTGCCATTTCACTTTCAATAACACTACAGTAATGATTATAGTAGTGATAGCGCAATTTGTGGTTGTTGATTTGCTTGAGCTAGCATTGAACTAGACGCCTGCTGTAATACGGTACTACGTGCTAACGCGGCACTTTCTGCTGCATAGTCGGTATCTTCGATACGTGAGCGTGATGCAGAAAGGTTTTGCGATGTATTGTCATTACTACGAACAACTGAAGCAAAACGGTTTTGTTTAGCACCTAAATCGGCACGCGTGCTGTTAATTGACGCTAATGCTGTATCTATTTTACCTAAAGCTCTTGATGCCATACTTGCTGCTGAAATACCAACAGTTGAAAGCACCGAACCAGCAGCAAAGTTTTTACCAATACTAATCTCAATACGTTGACCCGCATCAGCACCTACTTGGAAGAACTTAGATGTATAAGTACCATTTAATAATTTCTCACCGGCAAAGCCTGTATCCGTAGAGATACGAGTCAGTTCTAATTCTAATTCAGAAAACTCAGAGTTTAGTGCTGTACGGTCAGCGTTGCTGTTTGAACCGTTTAATGATTGTACTGATAAAGTACGCATACGTTGTAATGTATTTGTGTATTCGTCCAACGCACCCTCAGCAGTTTGTGCTAAAGAAATACCGTCATTTGCATTACGAGACGCTTGGTTAAGACCATTAATTTGAGCAGTCAAACGACTTGAAATTTGAAGACCCGCAGCATCATCTTTAGCGCTGTTGATACGCTTACCTGAAGATAAACGTTCAAAGTTAGTAGATAAGCTGTTAGTTGAACCAGCTAATTGACGTTGTGAATTCAATGATGCGACATTACTATTTACGACTAAAGCCATGATGATGCTCCTGGGCTTATTGCCCTTTCAAAGTTGTTAATTTACGAAGCGATTATTCAGTATGGATAAATGCTTCTTGCAACCTGTATCGGACAGTAAATATTTTACTTTAATTTTTTTTATCACTTTTTATCGATCATTGCTAAAAATAACAGTAACCTTTTGTATTAACTAAATTTAAAAATAATAAAAAATTTATTATTTTCTTTATTACGACTAATAACTTTTAGTTTATATAACAAAAAAACCTCCGAAGAGGCTTTTATAATAGCAATTATATACTTTAGCGCGAAATAATTACTGCAATAAAGATAAGGCTATTTGCGGCTGCTGATTTGCCTGCGCCAACATTGAGCTTGACGCCTGTTGTAATACAGTACTTCTTGCTAATGCGGCACTTTCGGCTGCATAATCCGTATCTTGAATACGTGAACGAGATGCGGATAAGTTCTGTGCTGTATTATCATTACTTCGAATAACAGAAGCAAAACGGTTTTGCTTGGCACCTAAATCAGCACGTGTTGATGTTACGATTGCTAAAGCTGCATCAATCTTAACTAATGCACGAGATGCCTGACTCGCTGCAGAAATACCCACAGTAGAAATAGTTGAAGCTGCGGCAAAGTTTCGCCCAATACTGACTTCAATTTTCTGACCAGCATCAGCACCGACTTGGAAAAACTTCGATGTATAGGTACCATTTAATAGTTTTTCACCGGCAAAACCAGTATCAGTAGAAATACGCGTTAATTCTGTTTCCAACTCGGTAAACTCAGCGTCAAGTGCCTTTCTGTCTGCATTACTATTAGAGCCATTTAGTGACTGTACTGACAACGTTCGCATACGTTGCAAAGCATTAGTATATTCATCCAATGCTCCTTCTGCGGTTTGTGATAATGATATACCATCATTAGCATTACGTGCCGCTTGATTTAAACCATTAATTTGTGCGGTTAAACGACTGGATATCTGCAAACCTGCAGCATCATCTTTCGCACTATTGATTCGTTTACCAGAAGATAAACGCTCAAAGTTAGTTTGCAAATCGTTGGTAGATCCGCCCAAATTACGTTGCGCATTTAAAGATGCGATATTACTATTTACGACTAAAGCCATTGCTATCATCTCCTAGGTTTTAGGGTGTGGCTCTATTGCTGATAACAACACATTGGTGGAACCACATTTCTAATTTTTTGACACAAACAATTAATGCATATCATGTGCCAAAACGTTTTTTATTTAGCGTTTGTTAGATAAAATTAAATAAATTTAAATCTTTTACTTGTACAAAGCTCTGCTGGGCGGCTTGTAGCGCCACTTTAGATTGTTCGAAATTCGCCACCGCTTTAGCAAAATCTAGATCTTCAATATTAGATTTACCGGAAGCGAGTGTTAATTCAGCATCTGCATGATTACTTTCTTGGCTACCAATGAGCTGCAATCGTATACCGGCTTCGCTACGACGCGTTGTCATATGATTTAGCCCTTGATCTAATTGCGACAATATTTCGCCATAATTCACCTCATGCTGCAGAGGATTTGTTGGGCTACTGCCCGCTTGCATCCAATCTATGGCACTTTTTATGGTATTAAAAATGTTGATGCTTTGTTCTGGCGATATATCAACTTCATCCCCCGGCAAAGGGTTGCCACTTAGCTGTACTTCAACACCATTAAAGGCAATGGTTTGCCCCGCGGTATAAGGAGCGGTTGGAACAACAACAACACCATTGCCATCGGTAACCGTTAAATCATTGGGTGCACTGAAAAGGAATTTATAATCAGGTGGATTGGTTGCTGTATCGTAACTACTAGGATCCGTGATCGTGGCATTATTGACACTAAAGCCTGAACTGTTATTAATATAATTGGCACTAAAGTCACCAATTTCATTTGGAATGTTAGAAAATGCGACATCACCCGATTGATTAGTAGCGACCGAGACATTTTTCGCAATTTGTAACTCTCTTACACCACTGTCACCTTGGTACAAAACCGTATTATCGGGCTGCAAAGAAAAGGGTTCTTTATGGGTTTGAAAGCCTGCAAATATATAACCACCGGTTTCATCTTTGGTATTAGCAATATCAAGTAGCTGGGATTGTGAATTTTTTGCTTGCTCAGCTAACGAATCAAGATCTGCACTAGAAAGCGTGCCGTTATTGGCCTGGGTAAAAATTCTTTTCAGCTCTTGCATCAAATTTTCAGCGTTGCCAAAAGAGATATCTTGTAATGAATTTCTATTTTCCGCCTGAATAATATTACGCTTATATTTTTCTATGTTGGCAAGTTCATCTTTATAACCGGCAAGTGTGCCATATGAAACCGCATCATCTTTGGCTGTAATCACTCTTTTACCACTAGATAAATAGTTAATTTGGTCATTCACTTCAGACTGTTTATTGGTTAGCTGCTGGCTATTTTGAAAATAAAACTGTGCAGTTGAAACTCTCATAATATTTCCTCTTAAACCGCGGCTAATAAGGTATCGAAAATGGTATTCGCTACCGATATAATTCGAGATGAAGCTTGATAAGCTTGTTGAAACTTGATCATATTCGCGGCTTCTTCATCTAAATTAACCCCAGAAGTAGATTGATTGCGGTTATATGCTTGGGTGAACAGTGCTTCTGCTGTACCCGAAACTAGCTCAGCCGAGCTAGCTTTTGAGCCTATATCTGCTGTGGTTACAGCCAAGCTCTGGCTAAATGTTTGTGTGCTTTTCCCAATAATAGCTTGCTCTTGGGTTGCAGAAATAAAGCCTGCATTGCTGCCATTACCAGGGCCAAATGCGTCAGAAACAGTAAATTTCTCACGTGCTAAAGTTCCTTGCCCCACCGGAGCTCCGGATATTTCTATTTGAAAAGCAGCAGTCGCAGGTGCTGGTGGCATATCAATAACTGCTGAGGCGCCCGCGGCAAAACTTCCCGAGGAAAGCACTGGAGCTGGCGGAGGATTAGCAGCATCATAAACACGATAATCAAATGTCCCAGGGGCACTTTCATAAACATCAACGGTTAATTTTGCATTAGTACCTTCGGTATAAGCCCTTGCTGTTACAGGGTCAGTGACATTAATAATATTAACCGCGCCATCACTGACGTTATTAGCGTCGGCACTTGCTCCTACAGCACTACTTGCAGCGATACCTTTACCGTCTGTCAAGGTTAATGCCATCAATGAAGCGCTATTTTCTGTCGGACGAATTGAAAATTTATCATTGGTGCTTGGTGCACCTGAAACTTCGTTAAATTCGAAACCATATGACGTACTATAGGTACCTGAGCCTGGTGGACCTAAGTTATCTACTGCGCCATTAGTTCTATTCGTCATAATGTAATCAGTGCCATCAAATTCAATTTCAAATTCGTCAGTAGGAACTAAAGAAACATCGGTGATATTTACGCTACCATTGAGCGTTCCTGAGTTAGTTGAATGATCTAAAACTCGTGATGCTTGTAAGGCAGTACTATTTATATCAGTAAATAAATCGCGTCCTTGTTGGGCATCTAAATCTAAGCCTTGAGCTTGTGCTTGATTTAACGTTTCTGAAATTGCCATGGCTAAGAGATTAATTTCACTGCGAGCACTTAATAAATGTTCGTCACGATATTCCATCTTAGCGGCGATAGAACCCCCAAGTTTTTTACCGTCAATGGCTACGCTACCATTACGGCTATTTAACTGTAACTTGGTTTGTAATGGATCGGGATTGCCGGCTTGAACACTGACAGTTAATGGCGTAATGCCGGCAACGAGTGTTGAACCGTTGCCTATCATTACTGTCATTACACCATTGCTATCTTGGATGGTATTAACAGAAGTGTATTCACCTAACTGACCAACTAACTGATCTCGTTTATCCAATAATCCGTTAGGTTGGCCGGCAACGGTTAGATCATTACTTTGCAATACTTGTTCATTAATCTTGGCAATTTCTAGAGATATTTGGGTAATTTTACTGGCAATTTGCTCAATTTCACCGTTAGTTGATTTCTCCAACTGATCGAAATTTGCATTTAGTGTATTAAAATCACTGGCAAGAATACCGGCTTGACTTAGCGCAATGCTACGTAAGCCTAAATCACTCGGATTATCCGCAATACCGTTCATGGCTTGATAAAATCGCTCTATCGAACCACCAATGGCATCACCTGAAAAGGTCATGATTTCATTAAGCTGATTTAAGTTAATATTTAAAGAGTCGGCATTACCGAGGTTACTTTGGCTCAGTAGTTGTTCTTTATGGGAGAATTGATCGTAAATACGGGTAATATCTTGAACATAGGTGCCGCCGCCAATATAATTTCCTCCATTTACAATCCCTGAAGCAGCCCCTTGTTCGGCTCTTTGGCGGTTGTAACCTTCGGTATTGACGTTTGCTATGTTATTGCCTGTAGTCGCTAACTGTTGCTGCGCAGCTAATAAACCACTAACACCAGTTTGATACAGATTAATCGACATGACCTAAACTCCTGCAGTAACTTTAATTTCAACAGTGAAATTATCGGTAAACTTATTTATTTAATAAGCCAGTTACTGTCCGAAGTGTTCCCATTATCTTTTTAGCGTAATTGGGATCGGTGGCATAACCAGCACTTTGTAGGTTATGCAAAAATTGCTCCACATTTTTCGACTGTTCTAAGGCACCTTGATATCGCTCACTATTAGTTAATAAATCTACGTAGTCATTTACACTCTGTGCAAGCGAGTCATAAACTCTAAAAGGTTCGCGCTTTTTAACCATAGCGCCATTTTCGAATTCAAGGGTTTCCTTATGTGTTTTCTCACCTTGCCAGCGACTATCGGCTTTTATGTTAAACAAATTATTAGAGCTTTCACCGCTGTCTGTTTTAATCATTTTCTGCCCCCAACCCGTTTCCAAAGCGGCTTGTGCAATGACAACTTCAAACGGCACATTAATTTTCTCCTGTACTCGTTTTGCATCAGGCATCAGGGCAGTAACAAAATCAGTGGGTTTTTCAAATACCGGAGATTGCAACAAAGCTAAAGCTTGGGCAGCAATAGAGCCATTTGTTTGACGATCTTTACTAGGATCCTGCTCGGCTGTCGATTGATTGACAAAATTCATACTTGTCACAAGCGACGGTTCTGTAATACGAACATTTGCTCGACTATTAATATTACCATCGGAGCGCAAAACCGATTGAGGAGTAAAATTATCGCTATCTCCACCAAGCTGACGAACAATAAGCTCAGAAAGACCTAGTGCGCCATTATTGGATAATTCAAGCGACATTTGTTGATCATGCATATCACGATAAAACTTTGTCGATTCAGAGTTAAAAGGGCTATCAGACGCCAACACATCTTGTGCTTTACGCATACTTTTCATTAACATTTGGACAAAAATAGCTTCAAACTGCTTAGCAGCCTGATCTAATGCTGCTTCTTTACTCGCCTTATCACCCGATTTAGCATCTTGGCGAATCGAGTTTAAACCGTTAATGTCTAAAAAGTTTTGCGCGTCAGCAATACGTGTTGTCATAAGTATTATAAGATCATTAAATAATGATCAAATCTCCACGTAACGCGCCAGCTTGATCGAGCGCTTCTAAAATTGCCATAACATCGCCTGGACCAGCACCCACTTGGTTAATCGCTCGTACTAAGGCATCTAAAGTTACACCAGGATCAAAAACGAACATGCGAGAATCATCTTGCTTAACATCAATAATGGATTGGTTGGTGGCAACCGTTTCCCCGTCTGCAAAAGCGTTAGGTTGGGAAACATTTTCCATTTCATTAATCGTCACAGTAATGCCGCCATGGGTAATAGCTGCAGGTAATAAGCGAACATCTGCACCAATCACTATGGTGCCTGTGCGTGAATTAACAATAATTTTTGCCGATGGAGTACCGGGTTCAAATTCCAAATTTTCTAATGTTGCCAAAAAACTAACACGATCCGCAGCATCGCGAGGTGCACTAACTTTTACGGATGTAGCATCAATCGCACGGGCAGAGCCTGAAATCAAATTATTTATGGTATCTGATAAGCGTTTGGCCGTGGTAAAATCTGCATTATGTAAGTTAAAGGTAATGTGATCACCCGAAGTAAATGGTGATACAACTTCCCGTTCAACCATAGCACCGTTAGCAATACGACCTACGGTAGGTGTATTAGCAATAACCTTTGAGCCATCTAACCCTTCGGCCCCTAAACCACTGACAATTAAACTCCCTTGCGCAACGGCATAGGCGTTACCGTCAAGACCCATTAAAATGGTTTGAATTAACGTACCACCACGTAAACTTTGTGCACTACCCATTGATGAAACAGTCACATCAATTTTTTGCCCTGGTTTTGAAAAGGCGGGTAACTCTGCATGCACAGCAACTGCGGCTACATTTTTAATTTTGGGTTTTAAATTGGCTGGCATTTTAATACCAAAATTACTTAGCATGGTCTTGAAGCTTTGCTCGGTAAAAGGACTCTGCTCACCTGTGCCAGGTAAACCTACCACCAAACCGTAACCAATCAATTGATTACTGCGAACGCCAGCAACATCAGCTAAGTCTTTAATACGCTGTGCATTGGCTTCTGGTATTAACACCAACAAGGTGAGACATAAAAAACTATATAGGTATTTTTTCATCATATTATCCTGCTAAAGAGGCCACCATGAGCTACTGAAAAATTTAGATAACCAACCTTGCTCTTGAACATCAGCAAAAGTCCCAGTTCCGGCATATTGAATACGCGCATTTGCCACCTTGCTTGATGTAACGGTATTTTCTGAGCTAATATCTTGTGAGCGTACAACGCCAGTTAAACGGATATATTCGTCACCATTATTGAGTGACATCCACTTCTCACCGCGGATCATCAAGTTACCATTAGGTAGTACTCTTAAAACATGAACAGAAATATTGCCCGACAAGCTATTACCCTGATTAGCCTTAGAGTCACCAGAAAAATCTGATGACTGATCGTAGCCAAATTGTAGTGCTTTATTTTTAAAATTCAGCGCTTCACCGCCAAAACCAATAATCGGATTAAGCGTCGCACTATTTTCTTTGCTTAATTCTGTTTTGGCATTTTTTTGTGCTTGAGTACTTTCACTCAAGACCACAGAAATAATATCGCCAACTCGATGAGCTTTAGAATCTGAATAAATGTTATTGACATAATTGGCTCTAAAAAGAGAGCCTGTTGGTACTAAAGGCTCATCTTCCATTTCGGGTAAAATAGGCGCAAAGTCAGGATCATTGGGTAATGTTTTTGCTTCTTCAACACTGGCACAGCCGGTAAACATTAAAATAACAATACTCAGGGTCATTAGCGACGATAGTAAAGAACGTTGACTTGTCATGATGTACCCCTCAACCTTATAATTGTTGATTGATATAGCTAAGCATTTGATCAACCGCCGAAATAACTTTTGAGTTCATTTCATATACACGCTGACTTTCAATAAGATTAACTAATTCTTCGGTGGTATTTACATTTGAGGTTTCTAGTGCTCCTTGCACTATCATGCCATAACCTTCTAATCCAGGAACGCCTTCTTGTGGCGCACCACTTACCGCAGTTTCAACATATAAATTCTGTCCTATTGGCTGTAAACCTGTCGGATTAACAAAGTTGACGGTATTTATTTGTCCAACAACAGCGGGATCAGCTTGCCCTTGTAAGGTCACTGAAACTTCGCCATCCTGAGAAACAATAATACTTAACGCATCATCAGGGACGGTTATTTGTGGCTGCATCAAATAGCCAGCGCCTGGCGTTACTATATTGCCTTCTTCATCCATGGTGAATTGGCCATTGCGAGAATAAGCAGAAGAGCCATCAGGCATTAAAATTTCAAACATGCCTTCACCTTGGATCATTAAATCAAGCGCGTTATCAGTATTTAACATGTCACCTTGAGTATGAATTTTTTGCGTCGCCACTACCTTAGTACCAGCACCTAGCATTAATCCTGACGGCATTTCAGTATCTTGCGCTGAACGTCCACCTGGCTGGTTAATGGTTTGATAGAGTAAGTCTTCAAATACGGCACGACTTTTCTTAAAACCAACCGTACTCGCATTCGCTAGGTTGTTAGAAATAACCGCAATCTCTTTTGTTTGCGCATCTAAGCCTGTTTTACTGATCCATAATGCTGGGTTCATACATCACCTCGAAATAATTTATTTAGAACGCTCGTAGTAATGAAGCTGCACTTGAGTCAACTTCTTCGGCGGTTTTCATCATTTTTAACTGCATTTCAAATTGTCGCTGCAGCGCGATCATATCGGTCATTTCACCAATAGGATTTACATTACTTGACTCTAATGCGCCATTGGCAACTTGCACCGTGATATCAGCCGGTTCATTATTGCCATCTTTACGACGAAATAGACCATCATTACCTTTTTCTAAAAAGCGATTATCTGGATTCACTAATTTAAGGCGGCCAACTTCTTCTTGCACTGAACTCGGAGCACCTTCTGGCTGAACCAGAATAGTGCCATCAGCGGAAATACTTATATTATTAACCGGTAACGGTAAGAAAATAGGGCCATTATCACCGATAACGAGCTCGCCACTTGAGGTTTCAAGTGCGCCGTTTTCGCTTAATTTTAATTGGCCATTACGGGTGAACGCTTCACTGCCATCTTCAGTTTGCACGGTTAACCAACCTTGACCTTTAATCGCAATATCTAGATCACGTCCGGTTGTGAGTAAAGCGCCACTGTCAAAGTTTTGGCCCGCTCGTTCGGTCATAGAAAACACTCGAGTAGGCAAGCCTTCTCCGAAAGCTTGCATCGCGCGAGCATTGGCTAAATCCGCTTTAAAGCCAGTAGTTTTGGCATTGGCAAGATTATTGGCAGTGACTGATAAGGCTTGCATGTTTTGCTTTGCACCACTCATGGCGATATACAGCATCTTATCCATAATAAACTTCACTCAATAAAATTAGTAATAACTGAAACGTTGCAAATTAAGTGCCAATAAAATTAAACGAGGAAATAGAAAGTAGGAAGGCTGAGTACCCTGACATGAAAAATAAAAAAGCCAGATATCATTTGCTGATTATCTGGCTTTTGTTCAGTTAAACACTACTAAACTTAACGAATTTGTAAGATAGTCTGGTTTAACTGATTATCAACTTCCAATGCTCGAGAGTTCGCTTGGAAGTTACGTTGCGCTGAAATTAAGTCAATCAACTCTGACGTTAAGTTAACATTAGACTGCTCTAACGCCGAAGAGTTTATGGTACCAAAGGTACCAGAGCCACCTTCGCCGGCAAGTGCTTCACCAGAAGTGATACTTTCTTTCCAACCGGTACTACCCACTTGTGTTAAACCTTGCTCATTAGCAAAATTTACCATAGCGATACGCGACAATGGCTCTGAAGTACCATTACTATATGTTGCGCGCACTAATCCATCAGTACCAATATCAATACCGGTTAATCGACCAACCGCTAAACCATCTTGTTGTAGTGAGGTTACTTCAAAATTAGAGGCAAATTGCGTTGGCTCGTTTGGGTTAGGTGCTAATACATCTAAGTTGAAATCAACTTTGATTGTCTGAATAGGATCAGCACCGTTGGAGAGTATACCAGCTCCTAGTTGTCTGGTAATAATGCCACCGTTAGCCAAACTTGGCACTTGATCAATAAAGTCACCTGATGAATTAAATTCAAGCCTAGCACCAACAACCCCCGTGCTACCTGCAGGATGTGGAGGAATTGGTAAAGGACGCCCTGATAACGGTCCAGATACATTACCGGCTATTGGATTATTTAGTCCTGGATCTGACTCTAGATCAACCATATCGCCATCAACAGCGGCAAACATCATCCACTGGTTCGGGTTTACTGACGGATCATCTTTAACGAAGTAATAGGTCATAATATGACTATCGCCGAGTGAATCAAATATTGTCACTGACGTTGAATGATTAAAGGTTAACGGATCTGTTTGATCAAAGTTACCTGGCGCACTTGTAATATAAGCGTCACCAGCAGGTAAGTTCATGCGAATATCAACTTCTGATGATTGTTGCGGCGCACCTGAAGCCGTCGGTATACGAATAGGCTCAGCAGTACTTAAACTGACTGAAGCAGAGCTACCATCAGGATTAACCGGGAAGCCAAGTAAGTGACCACCTTGTGAGTTAACAATAAAGTTATCTTGATTTAGCTTAAATTGCCCTGCTCGGGTATAAGACGTTTCCAAACTACCCAGCTCAGGTACCGTGGCAAAGAAACCATTACCGGTAATCGCTAAATCTAAGGCGTTGTTAGTAAACTGAATACTACCTTGAGAAAATTGTTGAGCAACATCAGCCGTCAAAACACCGTCACCGACTTTGGTTTTTCCTGATGATAATAAAGATGCAGCATAAACATCAACAAATTCTGCGCGCGACTCTTTAAAGCCTGTTGTGTTTACGTTTGCAATGTTATTGGACGTTACATCCAAGTCTTTTTGAGCTGCGTTTAACCCGCTCAGTGCGATATTAAATGACATAATTTCACCTCGTAATAAATTTTGCTAACTTAACCTTGTGTTACTTCAATAACATCCGATAGTTTCATCGTGCTGCCACCATTAAGGTTTAATAAAATACTGCCACCTGCCCCAGCTAAAGTGACACTGTCAACTTTTCGGTAAGTCATGGCTTGCAACTCCGATGCTTCACCTTCGACTAAACCAGCAACACGGAAGCGGTAAGCGCCTTCTGGTGCTGGCTCGCCATCTGAACCTTGCCCATCCCAGGTAAAGGTAAACTCGCCAGCTTTAACACTACCCACCGGAACGGTTTGAATGATTTCTCCGGCAACGTTTTCGACATAAATATTGACATTACTTGCCGCTTTATCCGTGACTAACTTGCCCTTAACTTCTTCGCCAGTTTCCATGCCAAAGACATTGTCATCAACCAGCACACTACGTCCAACTAATGACGACGCTTGCAAGGCTTGGCTAGACGACATTGAAGCGGCAAAATCAGTAAATTGATCATTTAGATTTGACACACCATCTGTGGTTGAGAATGCCGTCATTTGCGAAATCATCTCATTATTTTCAACCGGCTTAGTGGGATCTTGATGCGAAAGTTCGGTTGTTAACAAAGCAAAAAAATCTTCCTGCGTTAACATGCCACGATTTTGATCCGTTTCAGGTGTGCTCGTTTCTTGCTGCCAACGCATATTATCTAATGGCGTAGAACCCGATACTGTATCCATAGTAAATTCCTATATAACCTTAGCGTTGACCAAGTGTTAGCGTTTTATTCAGCATATTTTTTGCTGACTCCGCTAATTGCACATTGGTTTGATATGAGCGTGAAGCCGATATCATGTTAGTCATTTCTTCAATAACATTAACATTAGGCTTGTAGATATAACCTTCGCCATCAGCCATTGGGTGGTCTGGAGCATATTCAACATTAAGCGGCTTATCGCTTTCAACAACTCCTAAAACCTGAACACCTACCGACTCATTTTGTCCGCCGGCAGCTTTTTGCATCTCCGCGGCAAAAACTGGGTGACGTGCGCGATATGTTTTATCGACACTGCTGCTAACACTATCCGCGTTAGCTATATTACTGGCCGTCGTATTTAAGCGCACTGACTGTGCGCTCATCCCCGAACCAGAAATAGAAAATACATTAAATAGGCTCATTATTATTGCCCTCCAGTGATGGCTTTTCTCAAGCCTTTAATTTTGCCGTTTAAAAATTGTAGGCTTGCTTGGTATTCCATAGAGTTTTCTAGATACAAGTTTCGTTCCACTTGTACATCTACGTTATTACCATCACCCGTATCAGGTTGATCAGATTGTCTAAAGCCAACGCCATTGTTCAACTCCATACGGACATCAAAATGTTTTTCATTGGTACGAGTCATACCGGTTTGTTGTTTGGAGCTTGCTTGCGCTAATGCCGCTTTGAAGTCCATTCCTCTCGCTTTGTAGCCAGGAGTATCGGCATTAGCAATGTTACTGGCAATAAGCTCAGCGCGTTGAGCACGCACTTGCAAACCTTGTGGATGAATACCAAATGCTTTTTCAAAACTAATAGCCATAAAAAAATACCTCCAAATGAATGAAGGTATTTATTCAAGATTTATGCCAGAGGTATTAGGTGGTGGTTATTTTTTTTGGTAAACAATGCCAGGATTACAGCGGATCATATTAAAATCTTGGCTAATACCAGAAAGTGATTCTGAGGCACCCAGAAATAAATAACGGTCATTATTTAGTGTGCCATGAATTTGAGAAATTATTTGTGATTTAAGCTCAGGAGAGAAGTAAATCAAGACGTTACGGCAAAAAACCAAATCAAATCGCCCCATTAAACTATAGCTATTTAACAAGTTAAGCTGACGAAAACTGACCATTTTTTTAATAAAATCTTTGACCTTTAACATGCCATTATCACCAGCTTCAAAAAACTGATTTTTGCGCTCTAAAGATAAGCCTCGTGATAGTGCTAAACTATCATAATGACCATATTTACAATGTTCTAACATGGTATTAGAAATATCAGTGCCAATAATTTGAACACCGGCAGAAAATGCGCCGGGGTTACTTTGCTGGTATTCATAAATAGCCATGGCAATTGAATAAGGCTCTTGCCCTGAAGAGCTTGCCGCTGACCAAATTTTTAATGGTGTTCGTTGTCCTTTAAATTCAGGCAGTAAACGTTTCTTTAATAATTCAAACGGATACTCATCTCGAAACCACAATGTTTCATTGGTGGTCATGGCATCAATAACGGCTGCACGCAATTGCCGCTTAACAGGATTAAGTGTTTGTGCCACTAAATCAGACAAAGACGCCACATCGAATTTTATCATCAATGGTGCTAGCCGACTTTTGACCAAGTACTGCTTACTTTCGCCTAAAACAATACCACACTGCTGCTCTAGGAAAATTCTAAACTGATGATAGCTCTTATCATCAAGTTGCTTAGTTGACACTAGCTATAATCACCTTAGTTAAATAATCTAAACAAAACATTAAGAGACTTCATCATGCTTTAACCACTTCTTAACGGCGGTCGCAAGTTCATCAGGATGAAACTTTGGAATAAAATCTTCTGCACCTACTTTTTCGACCATAGCATTATTAAAAACACCACTGAGCGACGTGTGCAAAATTACTGGAATATCCTTCATGCGTTCATTGCGTTTAATTTCCGCAGTTAGGGTATATCCATCCATTTCAGGCATTTCAATATCAGAAATTAATAAGGCTACTTTTTCAGTGAGACTATGTTGACATCCCTCGGCAATATCTTGTAATTGATTCAGTGCATCTTGACCATTTTTTGCCAACAACATATTCAAGCCTAACGGCTCAAGCGCTCGTTTAACCTGGTTTCGTGCTACGGTCGAATCATCAGCGATCATAATAACTCTATCGCCAATATCTTCACCAACGGTTACATCAGCTACACCTTCACTTAATTCTGTCGAGATAGGGCTAATTTCGTTAAGAATTTTTTCAACATCAAGAATTGATACCATTTCATTATCAATTTCGGTGACAGCCGTAAGGTAGCTTGACTTACCTGCACCTTCTGGCGGTGGCATAACATCTTTCCAACTTAAGGTGACGATACGCTCAACACCAGCAACAAGAAAGCCCTGCACACTGCGATTATACTCTGCAATGATGACAAAACTACTTTCTGTTTGTTTTATTTCAGGTCCGCCGGTGGCTTTACTCAAATCAATGATGGAAATAGTTTGGCCTCGAATATGCGCCACACCTTTAATAAATTTATCTTGCTTGGGTAAAAGAGTAAGCCTAGGGCACGGCATAACCTCGCGTACTTTAAATACGTTTATTCCAAAGCGTTGTCTACCAATAAGCTTAAATAACAGCAGTTCAAGTCGGTTCTGGCCGACCATTTGAGTACGCTGATTAACTGAGTCTAATATACCTGCCATAAAAAACCTCTTTGGTAATGCCAATGAAAATATAACAAAGGCACAATTCTTGATTGTATTATCGTTTATAACGACAACGTAAATATTTTGACGTTCTTCGTACTAAATTGTATTTAGTTAAGCTTAAGTTAATAAGCATAGACGAGTATTTTTATTTCCCTAGCTGTAAGATCAAAAAATTATGAGTAAATTAAAGATATTAGTAAAACTTACACTTATCTACTTGGCCCTTGTTAATCCGAGCACTGCCATGACATTCGATCGAGATTATATTTATAATTTCATCGAATCGCATCTTAAAAATCATGTGGACATACCTGCTCAGGGCAAGCTGAAAATCGAAGTTTCTCCAATCGACCCAAGAATTTCTTTACAGCCTTGTTTATCGCCATTAACGGCAAATATACCTGAAAAACATAACGGTAGAAACGTAAATGTTAAAATTGTTTGTCCTGACGATGAGTCATGGTATTTATTTATCCCGGTAAAGATACAGACCATAGTGCCAATCTTGGTGACAAGGGTACGAGTATCTAAAGGTACCTTACTTGATAATTCTAATATAGAAGTCATTTATAAAGATAGCGGACAAATACGTGGCACAGTGCTCACTGATCCTGCAATCGTCAACGGCGCAAGAACAAAACGCAATTTATCCCAAGGTAGTGCGATAACTAATAGAAACACCTGCTTCGTCTGTAAAGGGCAGCCGGTAAATATCATTGCAAAGTCGGCGAGTTTTGAAATCAAATCGTTTGGTATAGCTTTAAAAGACGGTGTTTTAGGTGAGCTTATACCAATTGAAAATAAAAAATCAGGCCGCATAGTTCAGGGCCAAGTTAACGCTATTAACCAAGTAGTAATTAATTTATAATAATTCTTAAGTTTTATATTGTTTTGCCGATAAAAGGTTAGAAACCAATAACTGTTGTCAATAGGACATAATAATGGCTATAAATATCAACAACTTGAGTAATACCAATCAAGTAAAGCAAAAACTTGATCAACAAATACAGACGAAACAGCAAGTTAACGAAAACGCTAATACGTCGCAACAAGCTAAATTAGCAACGCGCGATTCAGTATCTATTACTCCGCAAGCAAAACAAATGAATGAGCTGCAAAAAAAGGCCGCTGATTCTTCTCCTGCACTCAATCAGAAAAAAATTGATGAATTGAAAAGTGCTATTACATCGGGCGATTATAAAATTAATCCAGAAAAACTAGCAGCAAGTATCGCCAACTTTGAATTTGAACTTGGCTAACTTGTCCTAATAGTGGAGTAAATACGTGTCTGAAAAAATAACGCCGCAACAATTGGTTTCTCAACAATTATCGCAATTGACGCAATTAGAGGCGTTATTAGCCACGGAAAAAGAAGTGCTTCAGCAGCAAAATCCTGACGCGCTGATCCAAGCCACCTCAGATAAAAACACCTTACTTTTGGCCATTCAAGACATTGATAATGCTATTGGGCAAAGCTTCGAATTCAAACAAGAGAAGTTGGCCGGTAATTTCAGTGACGAATTATCAGCAATCAAAGCAAGTTTAGAGCGCTGCAAGAAACAAAATCAAGTTAATGGTCTGATCATTCACCAATCACAAATAGCTGTTGAGCGAATGAAAACCTCCTTGCTGGAAAACCATAATAAATCTTCTATGACCTATGATAGTAAAGGCAAAACCTCAGGCGGTCTCAGTAGTTTGGGTATAAAAGCTTAACTTAGCTGCCAATACGTCATCGTGCCTTAATACTCGTAGCATAACGATATATTCGCTTCTCCTAACCATGACATTGCCTATACGGATTTAGGTACTTAGGCTATGTCGGGAACATATAACCTGACCGTTCATCCTGAACATCGCCATTCATTCACATCCATGTGATCATGACATACCGTTCATCCTGAACAT